>ERZ1106923.338-NODE-338-length-19098-cov-17.907420_pt1 | contig 19098 bp, 26 predicted proteins | sample MGYA00403657_ERZ1106923 | MGnify/ENA primary metagenome ERZ1106923 (study PRJEB35170, sample SAMEA104062425) | human gut metagenome | biome: human gut; feature: human-associated habitat; material: faeces | place: Denmark | collected 2012-06-19 ...
TAGTGAGTGAGAGAGTGGTGGAAGGGGTGTGGCGTCCGTCGTGGAAAACGCAGGGAAATGGACTGGGGGGTGCACGGCGGAATGCTCATGGCATAAAAGCGATCTATCAAACAATGGGCATTTACGGGTTGTTTCGTTACCTGGAGTCGACGGCAATTAGCAGCCTTCACAGGGCGGAGTGATTGTCTCGTCATTCTGTGATGTCGTAGTGATGGACCAATGAACGTGGTGGTTGACGGAAACAACTTCGAGTCCTTTATCTTCAAGTGCTTGCTCAAAGAAAGGGTGGGTGAGGTGTTTTCCTACCAGGGTGCCTATGACTTCACTATGGACTTTCTGATTGCTCTTAAAGAATGCAACTTAGTTATCAAGCGGATTTATCTTGACGTCGTGGAAGATCCCTTCATGGTGGACGATAAGGTGAGGCGGCATAAGCAACGCCTTAAAGGGAATGGGATAATTCGGTCCGTACTACTCAAGAAACCGAAGACGCCATTCTACGTCAAGGAGGGCGCTATGTTTGGGACGACCATGGTTTGCCGAAGTGGAATTAGGGCGGCCGTTACCACCTGCTTCCACAACGTTCCGGATATCTATTACGTGGGAGGAAAGACCTGTCATCGGTAGTGATGATCCCTTTTCTGAACCCTAGCGATATTGCAAAGTACGCGTCCTCTAACAACTGCTATGTGCTTACGTACGATTCGGACTTCTTCGTGTACGACACGCCCGGCGTGATTAGCCTAAAGGATGCCCTCAATTACATGGATGAGATTGGGGAGTGCCAAGCGATCGAGTACTACAACAGGAAAAAGGTGCTGAAGTTCCTCTGGATGACCCCCCTGAAGATGCAGTGCGTCGCCTATATGCGCAGCAACGACTTCGTCAACAGGGAAATAGCCCCGATCTCCGCCCAGCGGATTCCTCTTTCAGGCCACTTGCATTACACCCTGGGACTGTGCCGGAACGAGGAGGACAATCTGGAGAGTTTGCAGGGACTGGTGCGACGAGAATACGACTTTAGGGGTGCTGTGAATGAGATGACTGCCTCGTTAAGCAAATACGACATAGCGCACTACCCCGAGTCGCCGATGAGTCTGCTGACCAGCACAGACGATCCCAACAGGTTCTTGGAGTTCGGCACCAACCGGGGTAGGAGTCGGAGGGGCGCGTAAGGTGTAGAAGAGATGACGAAGCTGGTGAGCTCGATCGATTTTCGCTTCACCTCCTCTCTCTTCGACTGCATCTTCTCGCCGGTGATCACCCTTCCCGTGCCCTTCGTAGAGCAGCCGTGGGACTGTGGGAGTTGTTGGGGGGGGACTGAGGGATAGTGGAGGCACACAAGAAGCTGAAGGTGCAGCTGTTCAACCTGATCGGCGACGGCGAGAAGGACCCGTACGTGGTGATTACTCACACGGAAGCGCAGTACTGGGGAAAGCCCAAGTTTGAGGAGCTGTGGACGACTCGCAACAAAGAGATGGTCGTTCAGGAGAACTACACCGAGGTGGTGAAGCGGCGTCTGCACTTCTGTTTGAAGTATCACGGCATCGGTCCGGACGGGGCTGGGATGACGGACAAGCAACGCATTCAGAAGCTGAAGGAGGGCTTCCCCGATACGTTCGCTACGCTCAACGATGAAGCTCCTGCGAAGGAGGCGTTCAAGGAGGCGTTGCTCTTGTGATGGATTGTCGTGCCCATGACACATAGAGTGTTTGAGGAGTTGGTGAAGAAGCACGAGGACTGCCAGCTCATATTGGAGTTCCTCAAGAGCCTGGTAAACGGGATATTCCTTTGTGGTATACGAATGGGAAAGATGTGTGAGAGTGTCTTCTACGGATTCGATCAGCTGATGTTTGCCACTGACTTGACCGTAGCGGCCTTTCAGCTTCTCGGTCTCGCGGTGGATGATGATATCATGAGGCATTATTCCGTGTATGCTATGCTAGGAGTATTGACTGTTTGTTTCTGGCAATTCTGCGTGGAAAGGCGCGGCAATGGGGATGTCGCTTATCGAGGGAACACACAGAAGGGGTAAAACACGGGAAACGAGTTCGGTTCGGCTCCGTATCGTCATTATTGAGAATGCAGAACTCCAAGAGAGTGATCCACCCGCTGATTAAGCATCGACTGAACGCAAAGTTGCAGAAGAAGATAAATGTGGCCGACACCATCGGCACCTGGAAGATTGTGCGTGGCGATACGGTATTCCGCTTGTTTTGCGCTGTAATGGGTGTAGGTGGAGGTGATTAGCGGAAAGGACAAAGGAAAGCAGGGGAAAGTGATAAAGGTGGACAGAAAGCTCAACCGCGTGCTTGTGGACGGAGTGAACTTTGTGAGTTGACGAGGGAACAGAGCTCACGCTGTAGAGGAAGCACAACGTTCGTGGAACCGATGAGCAGGCGGGAGGTATCTTTGAAGTCGAGTCTTTTATTCCGTATTCGAACGTTCAGCTCCTGGACCCCGTATCAAAGTGCCGTTTGGCTGGAGAGGGTGATGCGTAGAAAGCCGACAAAGGTGAAGATGAATCGCGTGGATGGTGTGCGTCAGCGTGTCTCTTTAGCCTCGGGGAAGGTGATTCCCAAACCGCAGGAGTCGATGCAGCGCAGCCATCCTGCCAGCACCGCCATCGGACCGAAGGACACGCTTCCCAGCGATGTAGTGGCGGTGCTTTGGAGTGAGTTGTAGGTCATTGCTGTTACTTACAATCCCGACGTGGAGTTGCGTTCGCCGCATAAGAAGCCGTTCTTAGAATAGTGTATTTGTTTGAACAAACAGGGAAACGGGATTGAGCTACGAACCTACACGAATGTTACACTCCGATTCAAACGAAAACGCCTATTGCTGTATTCCCGGAGAGAGAACCCGAATGCCAAGTCTTCCTGAATTTCTTCTCTTTGCGGCACGAAACAGCCACAAAGAGCTTGTTGATCAGGGGAACGATGTGAACGGAAACAAGAACCTACCCGAATGAGAGAAGAATGAGTGGTGAAGCGGAGTTGGGGAAGAAGGCGCAACCGCGGTTCTACGCGTCTCCTCGCACATAGTTCGGAGCATCTCATTTCCTCGTTCCTCTGAGACTTGCCCCCTTTCTTCGCGCAAGAAAACGTTCGGACTCATCATCACCTCATCACTGTAGTCACTTGGAGGGAAATCATGGAAGACAAGCCAACTGAAGTATCTGGATGATTGTGCGCTGATTCTGTAGTATTTCACATCACTTGTGAAGAGGACGAAGGAGAAGGCGGAGCAGTTGATCAAGGTGGATCTTCCGCAGAAGATTTGTAATCTAAACACATACATCGAAGTAGGAGATTCCATAAATGGCATGTAATCGCAGAGTGTTCAACACGAGCTCCTTCAGAAGGAGGACATCTCCGTCGTGGATAGCAACGAGAAGGTTGTGCACTGCAATGAAGTTTACGCTGTGCTGGGCGTGAAGGGTAGAGGATTCTCGAGCTGGACGCGAAACTGAAGGAGGAAATGGCGGAGTTCTTGGATATATTCGACGTGCTGCAGTATGCCGCGCGTTGGATGACTGAGCGGTAGAATGTGGATTGTGTACAACAGAGCACCGTTTGACAACGGCCACCCGATTGGTGAAGAAGTGCAAGTAACCGTTGAGACACTGCGTCATTCCTAGAGTGATTTGTTCAATTCGCTGGAGGCGGGCAAGGACTCCGCGGTCGAGGTGTTTTCCTCTCTGACCTCCTACCACCAGGTGCGCGCGAAGAACATCCTCTCGGTGCCTCTCGCCCCTCTTGCTCATCCGTAGAGTCGTCAAAACCTTGAGGTGGTGGACCTGATTCAGTCGGTGAGGGCGCTGGACAATTCACAGTAATCTATTCGAGAGCTGCTCACGTCTAGTTACATAACGCTTTGCCAGGGTTTCAGAGACTTGCGAAACGCGTATTCCACCATCCTGGACAAAATCGAAAAGAATTACGACAAGCTGGTGGACCCGAAGGGTGCTTCCTCGCGAATGCAGCACGAATTGATGTATTCGTTTGTTTGTTCCACATGCAAGGTAATGGACGCGTCCTCCTCGATGATTTGGACGGGCTATCGAGTGGAGAAATACGTTCCTCTCCTGCAACCAAGTGAAAGGTGGAAATGAAACTCCGGCATTCGGTCGACTTCCAACTGACAATCAAAATAACAATGAAAGAAGACATTAAGGAGCAGTACCGCATTATCTCCTGGAAGAACAAGATTGTTGTGAAGCGAAATCCGAGAGAGCTGGCTATGGATATCCTGTATTCCCCCTAACGACTCCTTACAGGTAGTTATCCCATCTTTTTCCTTGCCATCTTGGTTGTAATCAGCTGGAACGTGAAAAACGAGGAATTCCAGGTAGGTATCGTTGTCGTGAGATTAGCCACAGGGAACATTATTGTACAATGAGACCGAAGCAATTCGTGTTTTCAAGTCCGGACTGATCGTCCCTGGCTCGCATATCGCGTTCATGCCCGTTAACAACTCTGACTGCTCTGTCGCCGTTCATGCATGACCCTTACGACTAGGGATCGGAGATAACACCCCTGATCCACGCATTTAACTCGTCGTTTTCCGCTTTCACTCTCAACATCCACTGCGTTCCTGACGATAGTGCTCTAAAGGAGCTCTTATCCAGTGTGACTGTTGATCTGGGTGTCGAATTCTTCAACACCTCGTCTTTTACTGATCCAACGGCAAACGTCGAGTACGCATTACGCCCCATCTCGAACAAGTTCTCTATCGTAAACTGGGCAGAGTACGTGAACACGTTTGAGCAGGAGCCGAGTTCCACTCCCGCCTCATTCTTGGCAGCTTATTCCCCCATGCGTCTCTTCTTGGACAGAATGATCATGAGTCTGCGATCAAGAGAACTGGATCCTCCTGCCTATTCTTACCAACAATTCCCCAATCACAAGTACTCCGTTGATGTCAGACTTAACGTATTTCTCCTCCCTTTTCTGTTAGCCTAGGCGCTGAGCGGCGTTCTGCCCATCTATCTCATCATCGTCATTTGCTTCCCGATGATGACGATCTCGCGAAGACTGTTCGAGGAACGTGACTCGCGCGTTCAGGTATCGTCCCCTCTATCCCCCTCATGATAAGGAAGGACTGCTGATGACGGGACTGAACGAGATCGTGTGGTACACGTCGTGGTACTGGAAGCTGCTGACGCGCGGCGTGCTCATTGCCGTGATCACCTCCATCGTGGCGTACTTCCTGCTGTTCGAGAGAGCGAGTTACTTCGTGCTGTTGTTGATCTTCGTCATGTGACGATCTCGGCTTGTGCTGACGTGTAGTGCCGCGTGGGTCATTTCCTCCTTCACTATGGCCATGACCTCCTTCTTCGACCGTCCCGAGACGGGATCCGGTGTGATTATTATGGTTCTGATCTTCAGCGGACTGCCCGCCATGTTCGCTTCGGTGGGCTCGTGTGGGTCGCTTGATGGGTAGAAGCTGCCCACGTGGGTGTACTGTCTGGTGGCGTTCGTGCTGCCGCCCTCCACACTGGTGGAGATCGGCTCGCTGATCCTGTACGCCGACAGTGTGAAGATGACCGGCTTGCGCTTTGGCAACCTGTTTGATGTGGGTGTGGGTGGTGGTGGTGAGTCATAGGCGGGCGCCACCTCGCTGGGTGTGAGCACCGGCTGGCTGCTGGTGAGTTGCTTCGTGTCTGGGCTCATGTTCCTGTACCTGGGGTACTACCTGAACAAGGTGGTGAAGCATCGCTATGGCGTGCAGGAGAAGTGCTGCTATTGCTTGGATCCCAAGAGGGGAGCGAAGGTGTTGCCGATGGAGATTGACTGTGGAGAGATTGATGACATGGCGGGTGTAGGTGTTGTGATGTGTTGAGTGTTGAGTTGAGTGTTGTGAATTGTGTTGTGTTGTGATGGTGTTGAGTTGAGTGATGTGATGTGAATTGTGAATTGTGTTGTGATGTGATGTTGTTGAGTGATGTGAATTGTGATGTGATGTTGTTGAGTGATGTGAATTGTGATGTGATGTGAATTGTGATATGAAGTGATGAGTGATGTGACATAACAAGCACCACTCACCCCACCCAGGACTCCATCGAACCCGTCGATCCGTCCGTCAAGTCAAAGAACGGCGTGCGCATCTCGCACATCACCAAACAATTCCCGCCTCCAAAGAAGGGCGAACAACCCGTCGTCGCCGTTCACGACTTCAGCTCCGCCTTGTCCCTTCTCACTCCCTCTCTCACGCCATAGCTACGAAGATCAAATCACAGTCCTGCTCGGCCACAACGGTGCTGGCAAGTCCACGCTGATCAATGTCCTTACCGGCATGTATGCTCCTACGGAGGGCGACGCGCTGGTGTATGGCAAGTCACTCGTGAACCAGCTGGACGACGTGCGCAAGAATCTGGGCGTGTGCTTCCAGCAGAACCTGATGATGAAGGTGCTGACGGTGGGCGAGGCGGCGCGTCGTTATCGAATAGTGTCGCGAACACCTCGAACTCTTCGCCAGACTACGCAAGGTGAATCCCGACCAGATCAAGGAGAAGGTGGACGAGTTGCTGGAAGACGTGCGTCTGTCTCGTTCGTGTGATGACTAGATTGGCATGACGAACAAAGCGGATGCGCAGGTGCAGACGCTGTCGGGTGGTATGAAGCGTCGTCTCAACGTGGCGATGGCGATGATCGGCGACCCGCGCGTGATTTTCCTTGACGAGCCCACCTCGGGTATGGACCCCACGTCGCGTCGCGAGATTTGGCAGTTGCTGGAGAAGAAGAAGAAGGGTCACGTGATCGTGCTGTGCACGCACTTCATGGATGAAGCCGACTTCTTGGGCGATCGCATTATCGTGATGTCGAAGGGCGAGCTGCAAGTGGCTGGCTCGTCTCTCTTCCTGAAATCGAAGTATGGTATTGGATACCACATGTCGGTGGCGAAGGAGGAGGGCGCGGTTGACGACGACATTCTGAATGTGATTAAGACCCACGCGCCGGAAGCGTCTGTTGAAGAGACCTCGAAGACGATGGTGGTGGTGAACCTGCCGCGCGAGCGCACGGTGGTGTTTGGCGACATTCTGGAGGAGCTGGAGGCGCGCAAGGCGGAGCTTCACGTCACCTCGTCGGGCGTCGCCGCCACCTCCTTGGAAGAAGTCTTCGTGAACCTGGCGGCGGAGGCGGAAGCTGAAGCCAGTCCCGCGGCAACCGACTCTCCCAAGAAGGAGACTGAGAAGAAGGAAAAGGAAGAGGAGAAGAAGATCGAGACGGGCGTGGAGATGCTGCGTGAGTCGGCGAAGGAGTTCCCGGTGGTGGAGCCGTGTCCGACGGCGAAGGAGCAGATCAAGGCACTGTTCTGGAAGCACTGGGTAATGAGCACACGTCAGAAGAAGGAGCTCATCCAACAGACCGTGATTCCGCTGTATTGCATCATTCTCGGCGTTGTCTTCCTCTTCCTGGGACAGTATCTCGTCGGAATCGACATCGCTGAGAGCATTCGCTTCGACGGCGCGAGTCTGAAGAGCGCCAACGACACGCCGCTGAAGCTGGTGTATTCGTACAACAACGAGATGGAGAAGGCGGTGATCACAGGCCTTCTAGAACACTTCCCGCGTTTCGGTGAGAACAGTGAGTGATGTGTGCTTCTCTGATCTTAAGAAACTTTCCCTGTCCTCGTCGACGCTCCCACGCAACTGGCCCATACTCCGACCAAAGAGGAGTTTGCTGAGTTCCTGCTGCAGGGCGACAACTTCGCGGCGCTGGACTTCAACCCACTGAACAACTCACACCTGCGCATCTGGTATAACACCAGCTACAGCGGCGTCATCGAGATGATGCACAACTTCCTCGACAGCGCGTACTACAACCAGAAGATGGGGCTGGACCGCGAGCTCTCCTTCAACGCGAGGTGCGTGTCGTGCGCGTGACTGACCTGTAGCTACAAGGTGCTGCCGTCGAGCGTGAACAACCCCAGTGTGCTCAGCACCGTCTTCGTTCTCATCTTCTGCATCTACGTTCTCGAGGGCCTCAACTTCTCCCCAGCTTACGCCGGCGTCTCCGTGGCGCGCGAACGCATCTCACAAGCGCGTCTGCAGCAGCGTCTGATGGGTGTGTGGGACGTGTACTACTGGATCGCCAACTTCCTGTTCGATTTCGCCATCATGCTTCCCATTCTCGTTATCTTCTTCGTCATCATCTGCTTCGTGAAGGGTCTGCGCTCCGCCGTGCTTCCCATGACGCTCGAAATCCTCCTCTTCTTCTGGGCGGCCATTCCTCTGTGCTACTGGTGCTCCTTCCCGTATAAGACCGCCGCCACCGCCGAGAGCTCGCTGTTGAACGTTATGATGGTTCCGATGTTGCTGTCGGCGCTCGTGTCGGCGCTCTTCTCCTTCGTGCCCTTCCTCAAGGAGCATCAATCGCTCTTCGGAAACATCCTGTACCTTGTGCCCGGCTACGCCATTTTCGACAGCTTCAAGAATGTCGCCTCCGTCGTTCCCATCTACGCGCAGTACGGTCTGGAGCCGCCCAGCGCGTGGGACTGGGACTACTGTGGCCGCGCGATGGTGTTCCTGTTCGTGGAGGGCTTCGTGTTCTTCTTCTGCACCATCTTCTCCGAGCGCCGGAACTGGGTGAAGGTGGGCAAGGTGGAGTTCACGCCCGAGGAGTACAAGCCGGAAGACGAGGACGTGAAGAACGAGATCGCCGCCGTGCGCGCGTCGGATTGCAGCAACCACGCCGTGACGGTGACGGACGTGTGGAAGGTGTATCCGGGCACGAAGAAGACTCCTCCTGTGGAGGCGTGTCGCGACGTGACGTTCGCTGTGAACGAGGGCGACTGTTTCGGCTTGATCGGCCCCAACGGCGCGGGCAAGACGTCGATTCTGTCCATCCTGGTGGGCACGCTGGGATACAATCAGGGCAGCTGTGCGGTGACGGGCAAGCCGGTGCCGAAGGACATCATCGAGGCGTACAAGGTGCTGGGGTACTGCCCGCAGTTCGACGTGTTGTTCGACTTCATGACGGTGTACGAGTGCCTGTACTTCTACGGAATGGTGAAGGGCATTCCTCAGGCCATGCTGGACCAGGTGGTGAATACGTGTCTGGAGTGTCTGGGACTGGCCGAGCATCGCGACAAGAACACGAAGGACCTGTCGGGCGGCAACAAGCGTCGTCTCTGCGTGGCGATCGCGTTCATGGGCAACCCGAGGGTGGTGATTATGGATGAACCGAGCACGGGTCTGGACCCCGTGTCGCGGAGGAAACTGTGGAATATTGTGAAGACGTCGTCGAAGGCGCGGTCCTTCTTGCTGACTACGCACTTGATGGAGGAGGCGGATGCATTGTGCAATCGCATTGCGATTATGGTGAACGGTCAGATTCAGTGCATCGGCAGCGGCCAGCACCTGAAGAGCAAGTTCGGCGAGGGCTACACACTGGATTTCAAGCTGGAGAAGAACGACGAGAAGATGAAGGAGTTTATGGAGTTCGTGAAGACGGAGGTCGGCGAGTACCAGACGAAGGAAATCCACGGCTGCCACGCCATTTTAGTGTTGCCGAACACGAAGCCGCTGTCGTTCCTGTTCAAGCTGATGGAGAGATCGCGCGATGCGTACAAGATCATCGATTACACGCTCAGCCAGACGACGCTGGACCAGGTGTTCTTGCAGTTTGCCAAGAACCAGAGGGAGGAGACGCTCACGCTCACGCAGGCGGAGCTGATGAAAACGAACAATTGAGTTGTTTGTTGCAAACACTCCAACCGAAAAGTGCAATCAACTAGCGAGAGAAGCTACTCGGCGTCGTCCTCCGACGATTCCAGGTCCGAAGAAAACGTCGCCGAATTCCCAGCGATCGTCTTCACCTTCTCGTTGTACGACTTCATAATCTGCGCGTAACTCTTCACAACACCCAAATACGTCGAACAAATCGTTCTTCAACTCGTCCTTCGAGTAAATGCCGTATCGTGAAGCCTCGTCGGCAATGCTGCTCTCGATCAGTTTGTATTCGCTCAGACTCTTGTAGCAACTCTTCGACACAGGCTTTTGGTGTCGATCCTTCAATCGCTTCACCTGCGTGTCTTCGACGAGTCTGTGTGCTCAAGAAATGCAATAGGAAGTACACGTGACCGTTCTCCAGCACCAGATGAAGCTCGCCCGATTGCTCCTTGATGGCGAGAACGTGGGTTTCAAAGTACGCTTTCTTGTCTCCAGCAGGCCCGTACTACGGAGTGAGGTGAAGAAGGAACAACAACGGGTTTGTAGTAGTAGCAGATGTAATCGCCCGCTCGCATCTCCTCCTTCTTCTCCTTGCGCAGCACGTTTATCGTGTTCTTTGCATTACACTCCTTGCACATCAGTACCGCACTCAGCTTTGCCTTGTAGCGATCATCGACCGTAATCACCTTCTTCTTCTCCTTCACCATGAGCCGCTCCCACTCCTTCATATCAAACATGTTGGTCGGAGGGTCTGAGATGTCGAACTCTTTCCTCTTCGCCAACTAGATTGTCATCCGCATCATGCGCTCTCACTTCCTCCAGGATTTGAACCCCTCGCCGTAGTTGGCCCAACAGCATGCGTGTGGCAATTCCGTTTGTGCAGTCGGTGAAGGGCTTCTCCAGATAATCGCCCGTCCCCATGATCCAGATGTCCCTAATGTTACTTTTGAGTACAAGAATCCTATAATTCAAAACGGGGGAGAACAGTTACGGATGATACTCGCAATTCAGTCTATAGCCAAACGCCTCGACAAATATGTAATCGTCGCATTTCAGCTGCAGGTGGTCATACTTCGATGTATCAAGCAGATTCACTTCTGTTTGCGTCATTCTCTATATCGTAACTCGCAGCTCACAAGAGTACTCTCCCTGGCCACCAGACTTTCTCTTTTGTTCCAAATACAAGATAGTTACGCATGTTGATCCAAATCAGACCCCTCACCTCGTTCACGATTTCCAGCAGTCTCTGTCCACTCACATCAATGCAACACATCTACATTCAACTCCTGTTTCTCGTCAAACAGCAATGGGTTGTAAACAGCGTAGTTGTCCCAGATCATCGTCTTCTTCGGATTCTCCTTCTGCTGGGATGTGAACTCCTCTCCCTGCTCAAGAGCCCGCTTATGACTCTTTCTCGCAATCGCCATCTCGTTCTTTGTTCTGTTCAACTCAATCGAGTCGTCGTAGTTCTGTGACTGAGAGAAAATGGAAGACGATCACCTGATACATCAGCCGCTGAAAGGAAGAGTCGACCAGCTCGTCGGAGGACGACTCGCCCGAGTCCTCAGAGCTCGTGAACGTGCCCTTGGGCATTCTTTCCGCGTCTTTCTGTTTTCCCTCCCCCGTTTTGCAATTGCGTACGCCTCGAGTATTTTGGAACCAACAAGAGCGCATTAAAACAGGTTCACAATCCAGCGGACCACCCAGTTCACTCCCTTGAAGCACACGTAGTCCATGAACAGAGCGACGGAAGCCAAAATCACCCAGGGGTAGGAGTCCTTCAAACGGTGAGCAAAATCGAAGTTCTCCACTCTCTACACACTCATCCCCGTCCCCAATCCAAACGCGGTTGACGTTCCAGTCGTCATCGTACGTCTGGTGCTTCGTGAAGTACGTCAGCTGCTTTTCCTTCTCCATCCACGACTGGTCGAGCCACTTCTCCACTTCCTTTCCAGCGCTCTCCATGTCGGTGGCATCATCACTGAGGATGTCGCTGATGGGAACGACGTTCACGTGCAAGTGGCAGTGGATCGGTCTTCTCTGCGATTCAGCACAAATAACGACACATACGCTCCAGAACGAATTATCGACATCAGGGAAGGTCGTGTCTACAACACGCGTGTAATCGTTCTGGCAAATCTCGCCCGTGTAGCCCTCGAACTGCATCGTCGTGTCGTACAGGTACACCTTCTCGCCCGTTTCCTTCTCCCATCTGCGGAGCTCGAGGAGCATAAAAGCGAGGCCCGTAGAGCGAGGAAGAAGCAAGTGCTAGACATGAACATGATGCGCGAAGCACACTTCAAACACGGGACGGTTCGTCTTCACGGCGTATTCCTGCGATCGCTTGTACGTGTCTACGCGTGAAAGAGGAGATACAGAAGGACGCTCCGTGATTGTCGTGCCCTCGGGGCAGATGAACACGCAAACAGGACGAGGATGCGTCTCGAAGCGGGTCATGAAGTCCTTGAAGTGCGTCTGATCGGTCTGCCAGTTACGGTCCAAGAGACACATTCCCAAGTCCTTCACGATGTACCCGAACGTGGGGACGCTTCTACGCATCGGACGAGGCACCCAACGCAAACCCAATCGAGCCCTTCATCACGGCGGAGAAGTCAGCCTCTCGGTCGAACATCTGCAAGAAGTAGTTGCAGAACAGCCAGTCCAGCTCGGTTTGGTGGTTCTGGATGTACACGCAGCGGTTGTTCTTCGTCTCGTCCAACTTGTCCACATCGCCCGTCAGGATCACCTTGAAATCGGTGATGAAGAATCGCAAGAAACGGAGATAGACGCCCTACACGTCAAAAGAGGAGTCAGTACAAACCATCAAGTACGATTTGCAGTAGCGGCTGACTCGGTCTCCGATCAGTGGCCGGATCAGCGCCAGAATACCGAAATAGATTACCTGCAGCGTCACCGTAAGCACTGCCCACAGTCCGAGGATAACAAGCCGAAGCTTCTGTCCCTACGCCCGTCATTTCTCTGTTCCGTGCGAGTACAAAATTCATGTATTCGTTTCCCGGGGAAAAAAAGAATGGGAATCTCGTGTACTGTTCGAGGAGTGGCGAAGCGAGAATGGTGAAGGTGGACGTCGTCTGAAGCACCGGTTCCCTCCTCATTGTGTGTTCAATCGTGATGTACAGATCCCCTGAAACATGGGTTCCTTCCGCTTCTGCAGTCACCCGTGCACTCCGAACGCTGCTTCGTGTATGGAGCCGAAAGAGCGAGAGTGCCAGAAATGGGGACTATTTTCGGACAGAACATTCCAATGACCTCCGTTTCCCCGTTTTCGGAGTCGCCAAATTCTCGTCTTGTATTGATTTTGAACATGTCGTTCCGTGTTCGTGCGATTAATTCCATCGTCAAGGGTTTTCGTTCCGGTTCCAAGGGGTTGGGACGCAGAATGGCCACGAACTACAGCAGAGCGTACGCTGCTCCCATGAGCAACATTCCCGTCATGCTGTTCTCGACGGCTGCCGAGGAAAAGGATAAGAAGGAGCAGCTGAGCGCCGAGGAGGCGAAGAAGATGGCTTCCGAGATGCTCTTCAACGAGAAGGACACCTCTGCGGAGGAGAAGAAGAAGGAGGAGGAAAAGAAGGTGGAGTTTGTGCCCCCAAAGAAGGAGGAAGGCGCGCCCGAGGAGAAGCACGAGTTCCAGGCGGAGACGAAGGAGCTGCTCGACATCGTGACGAATTCCATTTACACAGATAAGGAGGTGTTCCTCAGAGAGCTCATTTCCAACGCTTCCGATGCCCTGGAGAAGCTTCGCCACGTGCAGGTCGCTGGAACCCAGGTGAAGGACGCGGACCTGCCCCTCGAGATCCACATCTACACGGATGAGAAGAACGGCACCATCACCATCGAGGATACCGGTATCGGTATGACGAAGCAGGAGATGGAGGACAACCTCGGCGTGATCGCTCGCTCCGGCTCCAAGAACTTCCTGAAGAAGGCGAAGGACGAGGTGGTTGTTTTCTCCACCACTCATTTCTAGGGAAAGGCGGGAGATCTGGGCAACAGCCTCATCGGCCATTTCGGTGTCGGTTTCTACGCCGCGTTCATGGTGGCTGACCAGGTGGAGGTGTACTCTCACTCCGCCACCGACGACTCCACCTACTGCTGGTCGTCGAAGGGTCTGGGCGAGTACGAGATCACCAAGTCGTCCGCCTTCCACCGTGGCACCACCATCGTGCTGCACCTGAAGGAGGACCAGAAGAAGTTCGCCATCGAGCAGACCATCAACAGAATCATCAAAAAGTACTCGAATTTCGTCAATCACCCGATTCGCCTGAACGGCAAGGAAGTCAACACGGTGCACGCCATCTGGGCTATGGACAAGAACAAGATCACCGAGCAACAGTACCTCGACTTCTACCACTACATTGGTCAGGGTTGGGATACCCCCCTCTTTAGACTCCACTTCTCCGCGGACGCCCCCATCGCGCTGAACGCGCTGTTCTACGTGGGCTCGATGCAGACGGAGAAGATGGGTCTGGGTCGCATGGAGCCGGGCGTGTCGCTGTACAGCCGCAAGGTGCTGATCGAGGGTCACTCGAAGAACCTGCTGCCTGACTGGATGCGTTTCGTGTACGGTGTGGTGGACAGCGAGGACATCCCGTTGTCGCTGAGTCGTGAGAACATGCAGGACTCGCTGCTGGTGAAGCGCATTCGCAAGATCCTGACCAAGAAGTTCCTGCGCTTCCTGAACGAGAAGTCGAAGAAGGAGCGCGCTGTCTATCTGAACTTCTGGAACGAGTTCAACCCGTTCTTGAAGGAGGGCGTGATTCAGGACTACGACAACCGTCAGGACCTGGCCTCCATTCTCATGTTCGAGTCGTCCGCGTGCGACAGCAGCAAGCTGACGACGCTGGACGAGTACGTGTCGCGTATGCCCGAGTCGCAGAAGGAGATCTACTACCTGAACATCACGAACCGCGACCTGGCGGAGAGCTCGCCGTACTACGAGGTGTTCAAGCGCAAGAACATCGAGGTGCTGTTCCTGTACAACCCGATTGACGACTTCGTCATGACGAACGTGCGCGAGTACAAGGGCAAGAAGTTCGTGAGCGTGGAGAACGCCTCCATCGACCTCAACGTGAACGAGGAGAAGAAGGAGGAGGGCGCGACGGGCGAGAAGAAGGTGGGTCTGGACGACAAGGCGGCGGCGGAGCTGGCTTCTTGGATGAAGACGAGTCTGGGCGACAAGGTGAAGGAGGTGAAGATCACGCACCGTCTCGTGTCCTCGCCCGCTATCGTGACGGACTCCAACAACGCGGGCTACCGTCGCATGGTGAAGATGATGCAGGCGGCGCGCGGCGACATCAAGGGCATCATGCCGCTGGAGCCGCTGGTGCTGGAGGTGAATCCCCACCACGACCTGTTGGTGCGTCTGAACGAGATGAAGACGGCGAAGCCGCTGCTGGCGCAGTGCGTGACGGAGCAGCTGTACGACGACTGTCTGGTGAGCGCTGGCTTGATGGACGACTCCAGAACCATGATCCCGCGTCTGAACTCGCTGCTGCTGGCGGCGTTGGGCGGCGACTTCAAGATTCCGTCCGAGGTGGTTTCGATAAAGGCGGACGACAAGAAGGAGACGGTGGTGGAGGAGAAGAAGGAGGCTCCTGCTGAGGAGAAGAAGAACTAATGGGTTATGTGTTGCCTTGTGTGTTGAACAAATACGCTACTTCGCCTTTGCGGCGCTTTCCTGCTGGTCCACGAAGGTCTTCAGCTGCGTGAACTCTTCTAAAGAACTGTACTGACGCTGACAGCGCGTCAACACGCTGCGACACAGCATCTTCACTTCAAACACCTTCTTTCCCAGATCGTGGTCCACGCAGAACTTCAGCGTGTTGTAGCAGCTCGTCAGCACCTTCTTCACGTTCTCCTCCGAAGACAGGTAATTGCCCGTCATCGTCGATCTCGTCTTCTTCAGTAAAGCATCGAACGAGAGCTCCGTCTGGCCCGACTCGCAGTAGAAATAGTAGAGGATGTCGTAGAGCTTCACGTCACGAGGGAACTACATCATGAACACAATTCCGCAATTCCACCATCTTTTGAACTCGGTCCAGAAGAAGCGTCAGCTGCTTGATCAGGAACTGTCTGTCGTTCTCCGTGCTCTGCTTCTCCTCCTTCGTCTCCTCCTCCTTCTCCTCCAACTCCTCCTCAATTCCATTCAACTCGCTCGCGAGAATGGCAAACGCGTCTTCATCGACGGGAGTTTCACTAGCAGTTTCATTGGAGGGAGTTTCATTGGAAGGAGTTTCACCGGAGGGAGTTTCGTCGTGGTGGGTGAGGTTGAGGATGGAGAAGGTGAGGGAAGACAGCAGGTTGTAATCGAGTGCCACCTGCGACTTGTCCTGACGGTCCAACAGATTGTTGATACCTTCGATGACCGAAGCGTATCGCTTGGAGTACATCTACATCACGTGAGCGGGAGTTTCATTCCATGTCACACGACTTACACTGATGGTGACGTAGTTATCCCAGACGTGCCAATTCTCTCTGAGGAAGCGAATGCTCTGGCACGCTGCCTCGTACGCCTCGTTGTACTTGCCGATCTTCATCAGCACGCTGGCGAGGTTACTCCAACCCTCGCCGAACTCAGGGTTCTGCTTGAGGACGGTGGTGAAGCAGGTGACGGAGTAGAGGTAGTCCCCGATGTGCATGGCGGCGACGGCGCACTTGAACCATGTGTTGGGGTAGAGCATGTTGATGCGGAGCTGGGGGAGGTGAGTAATGAGTTGTGAGGTGTGAGTGATGTGATGTGAAGTGAGTGGTGATGTGATGTGAAGTGAGTGGTGATGTGTTGTGAAGTGAGTGGTGATGTGAAGTGAAGTGATGAAGTGATGTGATGTGATGAAGTGAGTGATGTGAAGTGAGTGATGTGAAGTGAGTATGATGATATGAATGATGTGACGACACACCACACCACACCACAAACAGAAGAAAACAGCACTGAACAACTCAAAACCACCACTTACAGCCTCCTTATAATGCGGAATGCACTCCGCAAACTGATTCTTCTCATACAAGAAGTCACCCAAATGCCTCTTCGCGCGCGCGTAATGGTGTCCCGACAACTCCCACGCTCTCTCCATCAGCTGTGTGTTCCCCTTCAACTCGCCCAAACGACACAACAGGTACGGCGTCTCGCCCGTCTCCTTCAACTTTCCCTCCAACTATCCGTCACTCCCTCACACAACACACACCATCTCGATCGCCTCCGCCTTCTTGCCCAGGATCTCCAGACAGTTCACACAGTCCTCCAGCAGGTGCAGCTCCTTGTACAGCGCCAGCGCCGTCATGATCACACCATATTGGAAGTAGTGCTCTGCTAGCTCGCGCTTCATCTCCCAGAAGGGCGGATAGCCGATGGAATAGATGTACTACGGGTAACAGCGACACTCCAACACCACCATCAGACGCTCCCACACCGGCGCGCTGCTCTCGTTCTCCTTCTTGTTGCTCAGCAGCGGTGTCGTTTCGTTGCTCAGCTGGTCCACCAGAACCTGAAGTTGAAGAATGGCGCGCTCCTTCGTGCGGTAGTTCTCGTACTCCACGTAGCTCTTCAGCAACAGCGAGTACGAGTACACAGACCAATTCATCGGGTGCACCTAATTGTGAAACAATCGGGTCAGGTCGACGATGATTCGGTTGATGTATGACCCGATTTGTTCCGTGATCAGACCGTACTTCGGGTTGTTGTTCTTGATGTCGATGCACAAACACTGCAGAATGATCTGTCCGTCACCACCACCACACACACACACCTGATCCATCACGGACAGCTTCGTCACCGTCTTCAGCTCCTCCGACGTGTCCTCGCTCATTCGCATCGTCTCCAGAAGCACGTTGTCTTGATCCACGTCGTCCAGCTTCAGCACCGTGGGCTGCGCCGACTTGGGGTGATCACCCATATTCAAACTCACGATGTCCGTAGCGGTGGTGGGCACGCCCTCGTCCAGGTGCGTCTTGGCGTACACGAACAGTTGACTCGTGTCGAACGTCTGGTATTTCGTCTTCCTTCCCTTCACGCCCGTCATCTCGCACTCCAGCTCGGTGTCTATTCACTGACACGCGTCGCTCTCTCCTACACTTCATCGCGCGCATGAAGAACGGGTTCGCCTTCTCCGTCTCGTACGTGTAGAGGTGGTACAGACCCTCCTCCACCAGGATGCGCGCCATGCACCATCGCCACGCGTCCGCGTCCTCCTGCTCCTTCGTCTCCACCCTACGCTCGAGTCCTCTTCACACATCCCACCACGCCTCAACTGTCTTGTGGAGCTCGCAGATGCGATGCTGCAGGGTCGGTGACGGGCGACCCAGCAGACAGCGGTAGTGGATGACTGAGGGTCAGGGGAACAAGGGAGGAGTACTGTCACAGCGCGCCAACCACCACTGCACGTACGGTAGTACATCGACGCCTTGATTTGGATGGGACTCCAAGAACGACAGCAGATCCTCCAGGAGCGCTCGGGACGTCGAGAGCAGAAGAGGATACTTCATCAACTCGTAGGGAGTTTCGCCGTCGATCTCCAGAGTTTTCAATGGCGCATCGGAGGGCTGGAACCAGGCGAACGGGTAAGCTGTGGAGATGGCGGGATAGGAGAAGGGCAGCTCGGGACCCGTGTAGTTGGCCTGAACGTACATGTTCAGTAAAGTGACGGCCACGAGGAGAACCTCCTGAATACTACGGCATTACGAACGACAAAAACGGGTCACCGCAGCTGCTCTTCGCCTTCCGTATCGGCCAGGCGAATGAAACGGTCGACGCGATTCTTCAAAAAGGAGGTAATGCACTCAATGCCGGAGGAGGGGACGACTACGGGTGAACGCAGAAGGCCATTTCCCACACACCGTCTCGTGGTCACCACGCTTCTCCAGCAGAATCGATTTAAAGGAATTCTCTTCGAACAGCTTCCCATACTCTCCGAGAAGGAGACTCTTCGCCTCACGGATCACCTACTTCGTCACTCCCGATTCCAAGCAGTACGTTCAGCTGCTCTGCCTTCCACTCTTCGTTTTCACACTACGTATCACTCCAAAACAGCACAACGGAACCTTCAATCCGTCAGAGAGCTCGTCCACTGCCCCCTTTCTGTACAGTATTAACTGCTTGTTAAGGTCCGACAGAGAAAAGTCGAGTGAGAGACTACCCATCACTTCATGGCGACGAATTCGCTTACGGAGCCGCACTCATCGACCCCTCGTCGATTCCAACCATATCGAAAATAGACATCTGTGGTTTCCTTTTCGTTGTTCTTTTGGGAGGTGTGGCGTTTCACGACAACCGAAATGGTCTCTATTTCTGGCACAAATGAATGGTTGCTGTTCTGTCAGCATTCCTTGTTCCCTGTATCTATTCAGTAGAAATGAAGGTTACTCTTGCTTCCAACCATGTTGAGATCCCCGAAGGAGGTATTGTG
>ERZ1106923.340-NODE-340-length-19010-cov-16.896017_pt1 | contig 19010 bp, 29 predicted proteins | sample MGYA00403657_ERZ1106923 | MGnify/ENA primary metagenome ERZ1106923 (study PRJEB35170, sample SAMEA104062425) | human gut metagenome | biome: human gut; feature: human-associated habitat; material: faeces | place: Denmark | collected 2012-06-19 ...
AGGCGAAGAGACTTGTTGAGGCGAAGGAGTACTACGAGAACAAGAAGACTTCTGCCTAAGTTATTGTAATTGTTGCACGACACTGGGGTGTTTGTTACAAACCATTGCAGATTACAAATCGAAGGTGATCGTGGTGATGCCGCAATCCTCCTGCTTCTCCTCTTCCGACCTCACTGGCTTGTCCTGCTTCTCGTCCTCCTCCTTCTTCTCCACCTCCTTGCCCACGATGCGCACCTTCAGCATGCTCCCCGTCGGCTCCTCCTTCTTCTCCTTCTCGCTCCGCTCCTTCTCCGCGATCTCCGGCTTCAGCTCGCGCAGCACCACCTTCTTCGCGATCTTCAGCATGTATCTACCCGTCACTCCGCCACGCGTCCGCTACAAGGAGGGCGTGTTGTACACGCTCCGCTGCTCCGGCGTCAGCGACGACACCAGATATCCGGGCTGCTTGTGAACGACCTTCCGGTCGCTGGCGCCGTGCGGCGAGTAGATCAGCGAGCGGTACTTCTTCTGGTGCTCCTGCAGCACCAGCGACCGCATCTTCAGCGCGAAGGTGTTCATCAGCACGTTCTTCGCTCTCTCGTGGACCGCGGCAGCGTCCGTGCAGTGGTCGGCAGTGAGTCGGGTCAGGCGCAGCGTGATGATGTTGAGCACCGTGATGAACAGCTTCCAGTAGTCCTTGATGCCCTGCTCCTGCGGGTTCTCGATGATGCTCTGGAACGTCGGCAGCGGCTCCTCGAGCGCCGGAATCTTGGGGATCCCCCCGCTGGGGTCGTCACTGATGAGCACCTCGGAGGCGATGGAGGGCTGCTGCCCGGCAAACACGCGGATGTCGGTGACGAAGAGGTCCTGGTAGTGCGTGCGCATCTCGTTCTTGAAGGAGCGGAAGAGCTCCTCCACCACGTCCTCCTTCAGGAAGTAGCCCTTGATCAGCCCCTTGTAGAGCTGCAAAAACTCCCAGCTGCCGCCCTCGTCCTTCAGGCGGTACACCTTCCAGAGGTCGCTGAGGAGGAGGAGGAGGTACTCGGCGTTCTTGCTCAGGATCTCCTTCTTCTCGCGGTTCGCGCACAGGATGTAGCTGTTGTTGACCATCGTCAGCACGTCCGAGCGGAACTGGTCCGGCGACGAATAGAACCCGTAGCGCAGGTTGTTGGCGATGTCGGAGAGGTAGCACAGACGCTCCACGCGCTTCAGATACTCCTACGGATCATCTCGCCGCAACGCGCGTACGAAGGTGTTGGCTCGCGGCACGCGCTCGAAGCACTGCGTGAACGACTTCGCGAGAGGGTACTTCATCATCTCGTCCAGAATGCTCTTGCACTTGCGCGACTCCTCGCTCGTCATGCGCGCCTTGTCCACCTCGAACACCTTCACGCCCGCCTCCGGCGCCTCCTTCACCTCCTCGCACTTCACCTCCGCCGCGCTGCCGTTGCGGTTGATCACGGCGCGCGCCACGTCGGCGATGGCGTTGAACTGCTTCTGCAGGTACTTGGCCTCGGCGTGGATGAACACGGAGCCGCGCCCGTTGCTGTGGTAGCGACAGGCGGCGTCGAACACCTCGTTCATCAGCCCGCACCAGTCCTCGAAGGTGCCGCGGCAGTGCAGCGTGTCCAGAAAGCCCATGGGCTGCCGCGTGGCGATGGTGTAGTTCGTGTAGTACTCCAGCGGGTTGCGCTCGAAGTCGAAGTAGGGCTCGTAGCCCGCGAGGCGCACCAGCTTCAGCTCCTCCAGCACCGCCTTGAACTCGGCGGCGCCGGCGGTGGGCGGCAGCTTCATGGCGAGGAGGTTGAACTCGTTGTAGAGGAAGCGGCAGGGGTCGCGGATCCAGTGGATCGGGACGTTCTCGGTGAGCTTGTTGTAGGCGAGGCAGTTGTCGAACATCACGCGCATCGACGCGATGAAGCTGGCGCGGTCGTAGCTGCCCAGCTGCCCCTCGATGGTCTGCCAGCTGATGGGCGTCAGGACGAGCTGCGTGTACTCGGGCTGCTCGACCAGGCGCTCGATGGGCGTCAGGAAGATGGTCCAGCACCAGTGCGGGAAGGACCGCGTCTTGAGGATCTCCAGACAGCGCTGCGCCACCGCGTGCCAGGTCGTTCTACTCGTGAGTGGGCGTGGCGAGGCGTACGGCTGCGTCTCGTACCCGTAGGTGGTGGTCGTGCGCGACTGCGTGCGCGTGATGGGCACGGGGGCGACGAGCATGGGCGCCACGGGCAGCGGCGGGGGCACCTCCTCGTAGGTCATGGTGGGCGTGATGAGCGTGGGCCTGGCCTCGGTGCGGCGCTTCTCCATCTGCTTGGCCTTGCGCTCCGCCTTCTGCTGCTCGATGGCGCGGATGGTGTTGGACGCGCGCTCGGGCATGGCGGCGATGATCTCCTGGAGGATCTTCGTGACGTGGTTGGAGAGCGTGATGGCGGACTCGATGTACACGCGGCCCTGCAGCGCGTCGTACTTGCGCCAGTAGCTCACGCAGTTGTCGAAGAGCAGCTCGAAGTCGGCGACCACCTTGTTCATGGTGGAGTACTCGAAGGACACCAGACGCGTCTACGCGTGAGCGGGGCGAGGAAGACGCACGAGGATGGAGCGCAGCAGGATGGGCTTCTTCACGTACTTGTCGTAGTCGGGCAGCTGCTTCGGGTCCACGGCGAAGTAGCGAATCAGCTGGAAGTTGTTCTCGCGCACCTTGTACACGCGCTCGATGATGTCGAACATCACGCGCGACAGCTCCACCAGGTCCTCCGCGTCCACCGACGCCTCCTTGTCCACGGCGGCGATCCGCCGCAGGAAGGCGGAGTGCAGGGAGTACGCCTGCTTGCGGTTGTTCGTCTGGTCCACGTCGTCCAGCATGTTGTAGTACAGGCAGTTCGTGATCAGCGTGAAGAAGTCGCGGCGGAACCCGGACAGCGACTTGTAGCGGCAGTTCTGCGTCTTCTTGAGGATGTCGCGGAAGCAGATGGGCGTCTCGATGAGCTGGTAGTAGTCGGCGCAGGAGCGCGGCACGGGGTCGATGAACAGGTCGTACGCGGGCGACTGCATCAGCTCCTCCACGATCGCGCGTAGCTGGCTGTTCAGCGCCGCGTCGCCGGAGCCGATGGGGCGCGACTTGGGCGCGGGCGCCGCCTCCGCAGCGGGAACCACCTCCGATGCGATGGAGGTGGGCACCGCCTTCGGCTTGATGTCCGACGTGTTCAGCTTGATCGACACCACGGGATGCACCTTCACGGACGCCGACTTACTTATGCGCACCGTCGCTTTGCTCTCCTGCGCGTGTTCTGTGTGTTTGTGTTTCTTCGACTCGCTCTCGCGCGCCGTGGAGACGGAGAAGTCGTCATCCTTCAGGTCCTCCGAATCCTCGCTGTCGCTTATCACCGCCGTCCGCCGGATGGTCCGCTTCGGAAGATCCTCGTCCTCGGTCTTCACGGAGACCTTCTTCGGCGGCTTCTCGGAATCGGCGCTCGACACGGTCACTTTGATGCTCTTCTTCCTCTTGATGCTCTGCTTCGCGACCAGCGACGAGCTCGCTCCAGTGTACCAGTGCTGATGAAGACTGCAGTTGTTCCAGCTGTGAAAATAGGATCGGTACTTGTCCTTCTCGATCTCCCGTTCAAGCAGCTCGCTTACCAGGGAAAGACTCGTACTCAGGTCGAGGTTGTCGTCACTGTTCGCGTAGTACTCGACGTTCAGCTGCATCCACTTCCTCAGGTCAGACAAAAACGACCCGCAGGACGCCTGATTGTGCAAAGTCACCTAATCGTAACGATTCTTCGCTGCCACTTGCGCGGAGGACTCCCGGTGAGGCGACGCGAAGTGTCTTCCCGTTGACATAGAAGCAGCTGCGCGACAATTCAAAATTGGGCACCGTTTGGCAAACCGACTCGAACCACTCCACGAGGTCCAGACAAATATTGTAGCTTTCGTTGTCCATGACAACAACAACCACCGATACAGTCTGGAGCAACGCCGAAAACAACAGAAATCGGCGGGTATTCGCCGCTTCCAAAAGTCGCGAGGCGGGAGAACCCGGATCGGAATCTCATTTTTCTTTTGTATCTTTGCTATTTCGTTCGATATGCCCGTGGTTCTTTCTGAGTTTGCGTTCTCTCCTCTTTTCTCACCTGCAGACACTGCCAGAAGCTTCTGAAGGAGCTTCCCGAGCCCAAGGCTGTGTGGAAGTACATGCTCGCCCTCACCCAGATTCCTCGCGGCTCCAACAAGAGAGGAGAGACCGTGAACAACAAGAGAGTTACTGCCTTCCTGAAGGAGAGAGCTGAGGAGCTCGGATGCGAGACGTACATCGACAAGGGTGAGAACCTCATTATACGCAAGAAGGCGACGCCCGGTAGGCGCATCCCATTCTCGCTCACGTCTAGGTTACGAGGACAAGCCCGTGATCTGCTTCCAGGGACACATGGATATGGTGTGCCAGAAGGACGACAACGTGGTCATCGACTTCCTGAAGGATCCCATCATCCCGCGCATCGACGGTGAGTACCTGAAGGCGACGGGCACCTCCCTCGGTGGTGACGACGGTGTGGGCGTCGCCATGTGCTTCGCTATGCTGGAGGACGAGAACCTCAAGCACGGTCCTCTCGAGGTCCTCATTACGCGCGACGAGGAGATTGGCCTCATTGGCGCTGCCGCGCTCGAGGCTGGCGTGCTGAAGGCCAAGTACATGATCAATGTGGACTCGGAGGCGGAGAACTCCGTGTGCGTGGGCTGCTCCGGCTCGTTCACGCTGGAGATGACGATGCCCGCGAAGCGCGAGCAGGGCGACTACGTCCTCCGCGAGGTGGTGCTGAACAACTTCATCGGCGGTCACTCGGGCTGCGACATCCACCTGGGCAGAGCGCACCCGCTCGTGACGCTGGGCCGCATGCTCGCCAGCGCCGACGAGTGCGACTACCGCCTCGTGTCGATCGACTGCGGAACGGCGCGCAACGCCATTCCCCGCAAGTGCGTCGCGGTGTTCGCCGTGCGCGCGGACAAGGCGGAGTGCTTCGAGAAGAAGCTGCAGGAGGAGTTCGGCCACTTCCGCCACGAGTACGCGCTGATCGAGGAGACCGCCACGTGCACCATCTCGGAGGCGAAGAGCGCGCTGGTCCCCTGCGACAAGACGACGACGCGCCACTTCGTGGACTTCATCAACGTGTACCCCTTCGGCGTGCAGCGCTACTCTCCCGAGTCGCACGACTTCGTGGAGACCTCGGTGAACTGCGGCATCGCGCAGACCCTCGAGAACGGCAACGTGATGTTCACGTCCTCCATCCGCTCCTCCTCGCTGACGCAGATGGACATGATGTACAACAAGATCAAGTCCATCTGCTCCATGTGCGACCTCTCCATGTCCGAGAAGATCGGCGCCTACCCCGGCTGGGAGCCCAACCTCCAGTCGCCGCTGACCAAGAGCATGGTCGCCTCGTACGAGGAGGTGACGGGCAAGACGCCGCGCGTGTACTCCATCCACGCCGGACTGGAGTGCGGTCTGTTCCTGGAGAAGTACCCCTACCTGGACTGCTCTTCCGTGGGTCCCGAGCTCAACTTCCCGCACTCTCCCGAGGAGAGACTGCTCATTTCCAGCGTGGAGCCTCTCTACAAGGTGCTGACGACCTGCATCAAGAAGCTTTACGAGTAACGTGTTTGTTGCAAACAGGGCAAAACATTTTGGCTTGACTCGCCCGTACGCGCGCCAGCCACCCCTTCGGCTTGTACTCCTTCAGACTCGTGAGGTAGGAGTGCATGATCGTCGAGTCTCCGAGCTACGGTTCACGCCACCCCCAACGCGCTACTGTGTGCAGACAGTGGAACATCACCTCCTCCTCGCGCTGGTGCGAGTCGAACAAGCTGTCGTTCTGGTGCTTCGCCTCCTGCAGCTGCTCCTCCAGACTCTTCCGCACCGCGTCCAGCTGCTGCAGCTGCACCAGCACCTACGCCTCACCCCCTCGTGCCGCTCCTACCGCCTTGAACTTGGAGGCGAGCTTGCTCCGCTTCTCCTCCAGCTCCGTGCACTTCTAGAGATGAGAGGGCCGTCGCTCCCGCACCGCCACGCTCTGCGTCAAGTCCTCCGTCATCTCCTGGTTGTCGCTCTGCAGCTGCTCGATCTTCTTCAGACACATCATGCGCTCGTTGTCCGCCTGCTGCACCTCCTTCTTCAGCGAGTCGATCTCGTCGTCCTTCATCTGCGCCTTTATCACGAGCAGGTGGTACTGGTCGTAGGGAACCGACTCCGCGGAGGGCTCGGGCGTGGTGGGCGTCGCTTGCGCGGAGAGCAGGTCGCGCTTCAGCGAGGAGATCTCCGCGTTCAGCGAGTCGATCTTCTTCTACGCCTCACTCCCCACGTCCACTCCCACGTTCAGACTGATGCACCGCTCGTTGCTCAGCATCAGCTCGTTCGCCTGCTCCAAGTACTCCTTCGTGCTCCTCACGTCCACCTCCTTCGCGCTCGCGTCCGTCTCCTTCGCTGCGCTGGCGGGGGGCGACTGGCTCAGCAGCACGTCCAGCCCCACCGCGCTGCTCGAGGCGGAGACGGGCGAGGACACCGCCGTGTCGGAGGGCGAGATGAGCACCTGGAGCGACTCGTTCTCTACGCGATGAGCCGCTCCGCTCGCGCCCACTCTGCTTCAGCATCTCGAGATCGCTGCTCAGCTGCTTCTCCTTGAGCGCGCCGCTCCGCACCTGCTCCTCCAACTACGCGTCACGTCGGATGGTTAACGCCACCTCGTGACACCGCTGCTGGTACTCCAGCACCTCGTGCTGGCTCTTCTTGCTCTCCTCCAGCAGACTCTTCATGCTCGCCTCCTTCTCCTCCAGCTGCGCGCTCAGCTCCCGGTTCTTCTTCATCACCTCGTCGATGTTCCCGCGACTGCTCTGCAGCTCCTGCAGCTGCTTCCGGTACGACCCGCACATCTGCTCAAACTACGCCTCATCGCTCCCCGGCACGCGCACCTTCTGCAGCTGCGCCAGCTGCTCCTGCTGGAGCGCCAGCTGCGACCGCAGCGAGTTTACCTCGTTCTCGTTGGTGTGGTCCTGGAGCGTCTTCGTCAGCTCCGCGATCCGCGCGTTGAGCTGGTGGTTCTCGTCCTCCGCCCTCTCCAGCTCCTTCTGCATCATCAACAGCTGCGTGTGCGACACCTGCCCGTGACCATAACTCCATACACTCACCTCGCTGCTCGCCGCGCCCGACTGCGAGGCCAGCTGGTCGATCTTCATCTGCTGCTGGAGACTCTCCTTCTTCAGCTCGCCGATCTGTGTCTACTGCTCACCGACTCTCTCCGCCGCTACGGTCAGCGACTCCTCTTCCTGCAGCAGGCGATCGCGCTCCTGGAGGAGGTCGTTGCGCGCCTTCTCCAGGTCCTGGTTCACCTCGTTGGCGTGCACCACCTGCTCCTGGAGGTCGCGAATGAGCTTGTCTAGTCCTCAGCCAGCATCGACGTCGCCACCCTTCTCTTCGATCACGCTCATGTCGTAATCATGGAATCCGGACTCGTCTACGCGTGACGGACAGACGGAGAGCCCACTCGCTCCCTCGACGGGCGTGTCGTCCTCCCAGTCGTTCCAGTCCTCTTCGCCGACATCATTCATGTCCGGGTACTCCTGGAGAATCTCGTCAAACGTTTTGAGAGGCGCATCGTCGTCGTCCTTCGAGTCCGCGGCCTCTTCGGGCTGCATGCTCGCTAGGACTTCTTTTATGAGCTGCATGAGCGTGTCCTGTGTTTGCTTGTCGAGGGACGTGATTCGGCTGATCATTTCGTTGTTCTTCTCGCTCTGCATGGCCACACCAAGGATGAGCTTGACCAAAAACAGCACTTCGGCATTGTCATGTCTAGTCGTCACGGAGCCGCTTCAGCCGTACTCTACATAGATCGCCTTCGCATTAAAAACAGGCTCATCGTTGCTGTCGTCCACAATGTCGCTTTGCATGAAGGACTGGACCGCGTCGAATAGCGCCCGCGACTCCTCCTCGCTGACATGTTCTGTATCACGCACACTTGGGTAGCGGAAGGAGTCATTTCTATGATCAATGTCGCCCGTTGCGCAAACATTTCTTCGAGAACTTGACAGAGGACCAGTCCGTCGTACAGGTCATCGAAAGACAGCACTTTCTTCGCTAATCCGCGAAAGGAGTCAATCTTTGACTTTAGCAAGACGCACACATGCTTACCCACGTGACGATAGCATGCTCTACTTCCGGTGACACGGACTCCATGGAACGATAGATATTGGATGCGAAATCGAAGGAAAAAGAAAGGAAGAAATACGGGGGAATCACTGCCATTCCACTTTTATCAAATCCTTTTACAGTTCCATAACCGCGGAAGCATCCTAAGATGTTGAATCTACAGTTTCCTGTGATGAAAGGTTCTTTCGCCGTCGTTTTCGCGATTCTGGTAAAGGGTATCTTGTTGTGCACTGACCCATAGGCTTCGGTAGTGATTTCTACTGATTGTCGCTCTTTGAAGGAATGACTCACCTGTAGGCTCTTACAGATTCGATCATTCTCGTGCCAGCAGCAACAAATATATTGTAACTTATGATCTCAGTCCTCTTGTCGCGGATAGCCAGTTTCCGTTGCGTCGCCTCTTCTCATGGCTAGATGGGTTGTGAAGGAGAAGGACCGTGTTGCCCGCAACTACTCGTACGCGGCTCCCTCGGAAGTGTGATCCTCTAGGTATGAGTTCAACATCTGCAAGGACGTGAAGTATCCTCCTGTCTACGGCAACACGGTTAGCAAGTGCGAGAACAGAACCTGTGAGGAAGGCTGAAGCGTTTCATTCGTAGCTACTGGCGAACTGTATCCTGCGTACCAGCTGGACAGAGTGGGCAACTGCTACCATCTCGGCGGTGGTATAGATCGTGACCACATGAGATGGTATCCCATTGGTTTGATGTGCACGCTGTTTTGTGATGGCTAGATCTCGACGACCCCACGACGGGTGTCGTGCTGCAGTACACGGGCGGCAGCAACTACATGTGCAACGGCCAGGACAGAAGCCTTCGTCTGCACCTGTTCTGTGCCAACAACCCCCACACGCTCCCCAACGAGGCGTCCGTCGTGGAATACCCCATGTGCACGTACAACATTGAGATGCAGACCCAGTTCGCGTGCCCCATTTCCTGCGGTGAGATCAACCGCAAGCTGTGCGGTGGCTATGGCGTTTGCGGCTACGACCGTGATATGCAGAGAGCTCGCTGCTTCTGCAATGATGGTCACTATGGCACTGCTTGCGAGAAGGACGGTACGGGCAGATCCGAGTTGAGTTCCTCCTCCTACATTCTTCTCTGCGTGTGCGGCTTCCTGTTCATTGTGGAGATCGGCGTGTAGGAGACGGTGTGGCAATTGACGCGTAGGATGATCATGTGGAAGAAGGTGAAGGGCCTGCGTTTGGACCCTGCTGCCTACGCCAACCTGAATAAGGAGAATATGGGAATGATCAGCAATATGGCTTAATTGTGTTCGCTTATGGCGTGTTTGTTCCAAGAAGCAGCCAGAACTTATTGATTACGTCTCTCGTTCAAAATCTGTAGAGCAAACTTAGCAAAAACAACAGGAGTACACGCCTTCTCGATGAAGGGGTGCTTCAGCATCTCGTCCGCAGAGCCTCTCTTGCTCGGCTCCAGCTCCAAGCAGTGTTTCAGGAAATCAAGGAATTCTGGTGACCATTTGCTCGGATTCTGCACCGTGGGAGAAGGCGACGTGTGAATCATGAGAAGCGCCTACACCTCACGCGTTCCCCCGATTCCTACACGAAGAGGAGGCTCGCGGTAGTATGGCGGCTCGCCGTCCGCCATTTCCAGCGCCGTGATGCCCAGCGACCAGATGTCCACGCTCCCGTCGTAGGCACTGCCGCGAATCAGCTCGGGCGCCATCCAGAAGGGCGTGCCCACGACGGACTTGCGACGGTTCTCCTCCTGCGTGAGTCCGACGGCGAAGCCGAAGTCCGCCAGCTTGATCTCTCCCTTGGTGTTCATGAGCACATTGTCGGACTTGATGTCGCGGTGCAGCTTGTTGTTGCGGTGAAGATAGGATAACGCCTGCAGAATGTTCTTGCAGACGTAGGCAATGTGCGTTTCGGGGAAGTCAATGTCGGGACCCAGAATCTCCGTCAGACACCCGGCGTCCATCAGTTCCATCGCTATCTACGCGTCACTGTGATGGGTCACCACTACCCATAGCTTGTCTTTCCATAAGTAGCAATCACGGATAGAGACAATGTTCTCGTGATGGCACATACGTTGAAGCGCTAATTCATTTTTCAAGTTCTTCAGGTCGGACGCCGGCGCCACCTTCAGCGCGATTCGCTCTCCCGTCACGGAATCGGTTCCCTTGTACACCGTGCCAGAAGCGCCCTCGCCGAGGCGCTGGTCAATCTTCACGTACACCTTCAACGGGTCCTCCTCGCGAATAAAGGCGGCTAGCGCATCACTTCCCAAACCCACCCCTACCCTGGCGCAACTCCTCCACAAACTCGCTGATCTTGGGCAGAGGAGCCGGCTTGTCCTGCTCTTCGATGTAGGTAAAACAATCGACCAAAGCCTCTTTGTTCTTCATCGCCATATCTTTGGGAATATTGCTCGTCTGCAGCAGCACCTTCCACTTGTCCGGGAGACCCTTGAGACCTACGGTTACACGCCGCTCCAAATCCTAACCCAGTTCTGAATTGGGATCGATTTCGACATGGTTCATGCTCTGAAAGTTCGTCGGTTTTGACACCTCGACGGGAACCCCTAGTCGTAACTCCATCGACGATTCTTCACATTTCCGCTGTCTCCTGCCGAAGGAGAACCACCCTGTCGATTTGCGAGTATTCCTTTTGTCCGGAGCATTCACCTCTTCAGCACTGTTCATTATCTAGAGGACCGTTAGGGAGCCAGAGCGTGGCGAAAGCAACACCGTACAAGCGAATACAGAGAGAAGTTTTGTATTAATGAGTCCAAATGACAATCATTCCTTTCGATGGAGAACACGGTTCTACGCCCTTATTTGCAGAGAGCCACTTTTCGTGTACGGGACCGATATGAGGGAGGAAACGATTGCTGTTCGCACTCGTCTGCGCGTTAACAGTAGAATTGGGCAAAGGAGAATCTGAAGGATCTCGATGTCGATGAGGATGTACCGCTCGGCTCTCGCCGCTGAACTGTAGACGCTGGGAGACTACATTTCGTCCATCCTGGCGGACGAGACGGAACCCCTGGAGAGTCGCTTGGACACCGTCGAGACCATTCTTCTCGACTCGACGGAGAAGGTGCGCTGCGACGGGTGCGAGTGAGGAATAGGACGTATCTTCCTTCCTGACGGCGCTTCAGACCTTCATGACGAGCACACACGAGGAGGACGCTGTCGTGGAGGAGGTGAAGGAGAAGAGCGAAGAGGAGAAGCACGCCGACCTGATTCGTGACCAGATCAACCGAGAGCGCTTGGAGGCGCAGAAGGTGAATCAGGGACGCAAGGCGATGTAGGCATCGTGCTCGGCATCAACGGTAGCAACGTGAAGGAGATGCACCAGCGAGAGAAGATTCTGAACACGTACGGTTTCGACGTGATCGAGGCGGACGCGGACGGGAATCTGATTTACCGCGAAAAGAAGGTGGGGTTGGGTTCGCGTGTTCACGGACAGGAAGAGAAGGACCCTCTGGACGGTGTGAACGAAAACGCGCTTCGCGTGAAGATGGTCGAGAAGAAGAGAGTGCGGGAGAGGGGGGATGGTGATGAGTAGCGCGAGGAAATGAAGGCGCAGCACGACATGGAGGTGAAGAGGAACAAGGAGCTGGAGGCGAAGCGAAAGGCGGACCAGGAGAAGAAGAAAACGGTCAGAAAGGAGCGGAGAGGTCGCGGGGATCGCGGAATGTAACATGCTGTTCATTTATGGTGTGTTTGTTGAGGCAGCGGTGTCAGAAGGGAGGAAACGCGCCAGGATGAGGGAGCATCATTTGGATGCACGGCGGAATCCGTGGATGGACGTAATAGTAATCAACGAAGTACAATCAGCACGGAACAATAATCATCAATTTGATCGTGGACCTAATCATCATAATTTGCTACGAATCGTTGGGATGTTCAAGTATTGGGAGTGATGGTGAAAGATAAGACGTAGGAAGGGATCAGGAATCCAAAAGAAGTTGTCTGAAGCCTTGCAAGATGTGAATTGGGGAGCCTCGAGCACCACTATGAACGAAATTGCTGAAGCTACTTTTTACGAGTACTTTGCGTGCGGCGGGAAGAGTCACGCCTAGAGACGACTTTAAGGAGATTTTCACCACCATTTGGAAGAATCTTGAAGTGACCCAGAAGAATTGGAGAGTCATGTTCAAGGTAGTTTGTGCCTTTCGCGTGTTACACTAGGCAATCTCGCTTTTGGAGTATCTCTTGAAGAACGGTATTGCTACATGCGTCGACGAGACCCGCGATCACATCTACTATCTGCGCAACTTGGAGCAGTTCAGTGTGATGGATCAGGGAAAGGAGCGTGGTCAGGGAGGTACGCTGTGTGTGGTGTGACGTGACCCCTAGTCCGTGATAAGGTCCAGGTGATCATGGCCATGATCGAAGACAACACCAGCATGCAGCTGGAGCGTCAGAAGGCGCGTCGTCTGAAGAAGAAGTTCGCCTCCGTGAAGTCCGTTGGCTCCACGCCCGCGCCCGCGCCTGCTCCCGCCGCCGCGCCGAAGACGGGAATGGGATTCTTTGGCTCCAGCAAGGCTCCCGCTCCCGCTCCCAGCGGTCCCAGCTACAAGGTGAAGGGCGGCGAGCTGGCGGATATTCCCACTGCCGGTCAGGTCATGAAGCCCACGAACTCCACTGCCAACAAGCTGAAGTCGAACTTGAGCTCCTTCGGACACATGGTGGGTGGCGTCGTGTCCTCCGCCGCTGCTTCCGTGTCGAGCACCGTCGCGCAGGTGACGAAGAACGAGGCGCCTCAGTACGCGTCCTGTGGCCGTGTCACGCGTAGGGAGCGAAGAATGACGCAGCTCCGCAACTTCAGAGACCTTCCCGACGACGACGCCCCCGTCGAAGAGGAGGTGCAGCCTGAGCCCGAGCCCGAACCCCAGCCCGTCGCTGCTCCCAAGCCCGCCAAGCCCAAGGTGACGCGCGCCACGAAGGAGGCCCAGGCCTTGTTCAACTTCGGCGACGCCACGCCCATGCCTGCTCCGCAGCCGGCTGCTCAGCCTGCCCCTGTTCAGCCCGCTCAGCCCGCTCAGCCCGCGCCTGCTGTGAACCCCACGGCTGCCTCTCTGTTTGCTCAGCCTGCTCCGCAGCCCGCACAGCCCGCTCCCGCTCCCGCTCCCAAGAAGGAGGTGGACGAGTTTGACTTCTTCAGCGACATTTCCTCCAAGCCGCTGGCGCCCGCGCAGCCCGCTCAGCCTGCGCAGCCCGCGTCTTCGGATCCGTTGAGTGGACTGGGACTGAACTTCAACACGCCCGTGCAGCAGCAGATGCCGATGCAGCAGCAGCAGATGGCGTACCAGCAGCAGATGTACAGACAGCAGCAGATGCCCATGCAACAGCAGATGTCCACTCAGCAGCAGCAGATGGCGTATCAGCAGCAGATGTACCAGCAGCGGATGTACCAGCAGCAAATGGCATACCAGCAGCAGATGTACCAGCAACAGCAGCAGCAACAGCGCAACGGATATAACATGACTGGTTTCTAAGGATAGCGATGGCGGTGTAGTTCTGTTTGTTCTGCAGAGTACGATTTGTGTTCCGCACCAGAAAACTGAACATGAGAGCCCTTTCGATCGTTCTTTTCACGCTCGCCGTGGTTTGCTGCGAGTATCCTGCGTTTTGGTGTGGCTCCCGTGTAGAGTGCACAACTACATCAACATCCCCAACTTCTACGAGGTGACGGCCTCCTCCTACTACGAGGCTGGCTACATTGTACGTCCCGCGCTCTGCGTCGCGTTATTCGTAGCTGGGAAAGAAGACGGCCCATCTCATCAAGTACCACATTTCCGAGGATGAGAACATGCAGAAGAAGCTGATTCCGTTCTACAACACCCCCGAGGGAAAGAAGTGGTTCGATCACTTCGTGGACACGAACGTAAGGCTTTCTGCCCCGCCTTCCCCGATAGAAGCGCGTGTTCCCCGAGTACATGGAGGAGCTCCAGGGAATGGCCGAGGGTTCGGGCACTCCCTTCTACGAGCTCTTTTTGAACATGCTCCAGGAGGAGTTCGGCTACGTCGTGCCTGAGGAGTTCAAGTTCACGCCCGCCTCTCACTGCTCGGACTACATCCTCAAGACGGAAGACAACTCCATTATTGTTCACAACGAGGACGGCTCCGGCATGATCGACTTCAACAAGACGATAATCGTGAAGGAGAAGGTGTACATCAGTGAGGGCGTCGTTCGCCGCTAAGACGTAGACAACGTTCTCGTGTCGAACTACACCGCCTTCACGTACGCTGCGCAGATTCCCACGGCGGGTATGCATGTGCGGAGAGAGTAACGTGAAGCGTATGGCTGGAACGAGTACCTGGCGTTCACCATGAACTACCTCATGACGAAGACCACGGACGTGGACGGCGTGGGCCGCGTGTTCGTGGGCCGCTACCTCCTCGACGCGAAGAACATCGACGACGCGATGGCGCGCCTGACTCAGTACTCCTTCGCGGCGGGTCACAACCACCAGCTGCTGGACCTGAAGACGGGCAAGCTGCTGGACCTCGAGGTCGCTCCCTTCTGGCAAGTGGGACTGAGTTCTCATAATCATGCGTAGTACGGCGTGTTCGTGTCCACTCCGGGCAGACCGCACTGGCACGCGAACTCCTACAACGTCGTGAACGCCGACGACGTGGGTCTTCCGAACTCGATCGCGAGAGACGAGCGCGCGGCGGAGATGAAGGTTCCCGAGAACCTGAAGGAGATGATCGACGTGCTGGGCGACACGTAGGCGTGGGAGCAGGGAGTGAGAGGTAGGAAGCACCCCAAGTGGCCCATCTACAACGACACGACGCTGAACACCGTGGTCTTCGACTGGAAGACGCGCACGCTCACGATTTACATCGGCAACCCCAAGGACAACCACGTGTACATGACGATGTCCTTCTACGCGTGTTTCTTGCAGAAAACAGCCAAAACGAATTAGTGCTCCACGGGCGTGACGATCTCCGAGATGACAGCTACGCATGAAAGAGCGCAAGAAAACCCACTGACGGTTCCCTTCGGGAGATCGAGTGTGTGGGGGCGCGCGTACTGCTTCCTGAACTCCTCCACCTTGTTCTGTTTGCGATACTCGTACAGGAAGTCGGTCGTGCCGTCAGTGCGAATGATGCGCACGTTCGGACAGCCGCCCGAGCCCAGGTCGTTGAAGATGCCCGCGTTAATCGCATCAGCCGCCAACTCGATGGCTTCGGCTTCCTACGAATCACACCACGACACGACGCAAACCTCCATATCGGGCTTATATCGGTGCTCCAACACAGACATAGCGGCGTAGGAGCCCGAACCAAGTGTATCGTAGGGCAGGGCGTCAACACTACTCGTGACGGATGACACAGAACGCGCACCTTCCCTCGGGCCAGATGCCGTACAGATGGGGACCCTCGAGATCGCAGCCACCGAGAATGAGAGCAGCCTGAATGTTGCCTCCGTACTGGAACAGTCTCTCGGACAGCAGGGTCATGGCGGCAACGAGACGACTCTGCTTTCCGGTTTGGAGACGCATCAGAGCCAGTTGGTTACTGACGAGTTCCGTGATTTGATCCGCGTCCGCAGCCGTTCCAGCGCCGCAGCAGTATATATTCGGGGCAATGTAGTGAACCTTCATCGTTTCCTTATCGACAATGAGAGACTCTGTGGTTGCTCGCTGATCGGCGGCAATAATCACTCCGTGCTTGTACACCAGTCCGACGATGGTCGTTCCCGTCTTCATAAACGCGGGAGCCACTTTAAATCGCTCTTGAAGCAGCTGATTCCTTAGACGTTAGCGACAATCCATCTCCACTCTCCTACCTTGAACTATTTCCGAACAGAAAGCCCTGAGGATAGACTAAGCGGTGAAGGGAGGGGAGCGACTGTACAGTTCTGTTCGACGGATTGTGTGTCTCTTTTCATTTCCATTTTGCTATTCGCCGTGATCTGAGCACCCTTTGATTGAAGAAAGAAGAAGGGGGAAAATCTCCCCGTTTTATGGCGTTCTGCTTTCTTCGAGGAATGCAGCCATAGATTGTGCGATTACCTCGAGATATACTTCGGGATGGAGAAGGAGTCCGAAGGAGGGATACTCGGTTCACTGAACATGATTCACCCACGGAGGATATGCAACGGAATTCTGCACGAAGACGGTTTCCATAGGAAGGATAGAAGCGAGCGTGGCAGAATCCATTTTCCATTTTCCTTTTCAGTACTGTTCCGTAGTCGCACTCTCCCGGGTTTGGATTCGCCAGAAACATAGATACAGCCGGTCATGTCTGAGTCTTCGCAGCTGGGAAAAGAGTTGGTTCCATACGATGCAGCGGCGCTTCCCTATCAGAGAGAGGAAGACAACGGGATAAGGAACCAGCTGGTTCTGACCTACTTTGTTCTGAAGCTGTGCAAGGCGAAGGGACTGAATATGAACTGTTTCGGGAACGTGATGACCAAACTGTATGCGTTGGCTGCTCGATTGACGTCCAGACTCGATCATCACGTCCTCAACGTGTCCTGCATTCCCCACCGCTTTTTGAGCAAAATCGAGCTGTTCCAAGACCCGATAGACGATATTATCGACGACCTGAAAACGGATCCGTTTGTGAAGGAGCTGGTCGGGCCTGCTGCGCGCGGTGACTCCTAGAACCAGCTGATCGATTCCCTTCTCGACAAAGAAGCGTGTCCCAGTCCATCGACCTTCTTCCAGGAGTTTGAAGTCGTCGTTTGAGTGCTTCTTGATGTGTAGTGCATCGAGCGCATCGGAAAGGGCGGTTTTGGGAGTGTTTGGAAGGTGCGGAAGCTGTTTGACGAGCAAGTGTACGCCATCAAGCAGGTCCGTGTTCGGTGGTCATTTTTGCCTGTGCTCATCCGTAGGCTAGACAAAGAGGGACAGGAGGCGCTGGAGAACGCTCGCGGGGAGGTGGTGATGCTGTCCTCGCTCCACAACAAACACATCGTCGGCTACTACACGGCGTGGATGGAGCAGGAGTACTGCTGTCTCCGCCTCTCAACCCTAGGTGCGAGAGCACGCTTCTCTTGGGAGATGACCGGTTGCCGCACGAGTGCGTCGTCACGTATAGAAGCGCCTACCAGGAGGAGGACTACTACGACTCCTTCGGAGAGTCCAACCGCTATGGCATCGTGTCTCCGGAGTGGTAGTCACTTCCTTGTCTGACGCGTAGTTCCTTTTCGTCGCCTGTCCCCGAGGACAGCATCCTGTACAACGACTACCGGAAGCACCACCCGGACGCGTCCAGCGGTCATCTCGCCCTCGTCCCCCACGCCGCCTCCCAGCCCTCTCAGTGCATTTCATTGTACATCCAGATGGAGTACTGCAGCGACGGATCCCTGCGCGACGTACTGAACGAGGACGTGACGCCTCTCTCCATCCGTCTCGACTTCTTCCGCCAGGTGGGTGCAGTCGAGACGCCTCACACGTAGTTGCTGAAGGGACTGGCGTACCTGCACGACCAAGGGATTATCCACCGCGACTTGAAGCCGGAGAACATCCTGATCCACGAGAACAACGTGAAGATCGCCGACTTCGGTCTGTCGTCGCTGAAGGCGTCGTTGCGCAGTCGTTCATGCATCCCCTTCTGAGCTGTAGAGCAGTTTCAGTGCAAGTACCCCACCACCTGCACAGAGAGAACCGTGCCTGCCACCTGTCGTTCCCCTTATGCGCGTACTCCTTCGGAGAGCTGCGCGCTGGTGGGTGTGTCGCTGTTTTCGGACGACGTGGTTATTGAGAGTCTTCACTCGAGCAAGGAGAGTGTTCATAGGAGAGAGGAGAGTCGTCGTGTTTGTGAGGAGGGTTGTCATGTCTGTGAGGATGGTTGTCACATCTGTGAGGAGGAGAGTCGTCACGTCTGTAATGAGGAGAGTCTTCACACGAGCAAGGAGAGCTTTCACACGAACAGGGAACATATTGCTGACAACTCCTCAGACTCTCCCTTCATGTCAGAAGACGCGAGCGATTCCTCTTCAGACTCTTCCTCTTCCCAGTCCTCCACGTCATCGTCCTTCTCTCAATCCACCGCGTCCTACGACCCCCGATCATCGTTTTCCGGGGAAGAGGTTTCATATGAGTCCAGCGAGTCAGAGCAGGCGTCCGATTCTGGGACGTCCTCCACGACGGACAGTTTGCGGGGCACGTCGAAGAACCAGCTTGCTCTCAACATGCCTGCCTTCCACCTGACGTCGGGCATCGGCACGACGACCTACTCGAGTCCGGAGCAGAAGTTCTCGAACGACTACTCGACGTCGTCCGACATCTATTCGGCGGGACTCATTCTCGTGGAGTTGCTGATGTGGGGAGAGAAGAGTGTGCTTAGGCATAGGATGTTCAAGACCGACATGCACCGATTGACCGTCTTTCAGCAGCTGCGAGACGACCCGAGCGACCTTCCTCAGGAGATCGTCCGCGAGTACCCGCAGTTTGCGCCGATCATCGAGGCAATGCTTTCTCACATCCCTCACTCGCGCCCTACGGCGAAGGAGCTCCTGGAACTGCCTCAGTTCGGAAAGAAGACGACCCGAGAGCTTCTCTCCGTCATTGAGGCGAAGAACAAGACGATTGAGGACAGGGAGAAGCGAGTAGGCGTAGCTGGTGGTAATTCCCCGTAGATTCGTGAACTAGAAGAGTTACTACAGAAGCAGTCGAAGGCGTGATGCTGTTTTTCCTTTTCATTGCGGTTGTTTGTTCCAAGGTGATCAAGAAGTGCATTTCAGATACGATTCTCGCTCCTTTTCAAGTCTCTTGTGGATGGAGGATCCATGCCTATTTGCACCCCAGTGTGTTGTTAATCACTTTCTAGTCATCTGGTGACTCAAATAGTAGCTCCAAATCGCTGTTTGTTGACTGAAATGAAAAGGGATTTCAACTAGGGGGGTCAT
>ERZ1106923.341-NODE-341-length-18998-cov-17.998311_pt1 | contig 18998 bp, 30 predicted proteins | sample MGYA00403657_ERZ1106923 | MGnify/ENA primary metagenome ERZ1106923 (study PRJEB35170, sample SAMEA104062425) | human gut metagenome | biome: human gut; feature: human-associated habitat; material: faeces | place: Denmark | collected 2012-06-19 ...
TCCATCTCCCCCTACGACGGGTTCAGCGGCTTTCTCGGGCATAGTGTATTCCATCTTCTACGCAACGGGTGAGAATCGCCATCGAGAGCAGAATGAAAGGAACGGGCCTTTCGACCACTGCAATGCGCTCCTCTCGAGAGGGAGAAGTCGGAGCAATACGTACAGAGCAACTTCAGGTCCTGGTAAAGAAATACCTGCCGACCAACCATCCGAGTGGAAATACCGCGGTTATCTTACGACAGTGAATCACGGAGGGAAACGTGTGTTGCCTGCGTGATTTACGATAAGTGAGTCCACTCTGTGGTACCGGAATGCAGAGTCCTCACTCCCTCGGATTGGGAGGATGGACGGTTTGTCAGGGTTTCACTGTGGAATTGGAGTCCAGTTCCATCGCAATTCATTTCCCTGGCTGCAAAGAGCAGAATCGTTGAAAAGACGGAACCTTCCATTCATTATGTGCTACCACTATCACAACTGCAAACTACACAACCAGAACGGTTTGCGAGCACAGAATCATCTCTTCACTCACACAACACTCTTTATCCCACTATGAGTTCAAGTCAGCGTGCTCTCAGTCTTTATGGTAGCCTTCGCCCCTTCCAAGTCATCCCTGTAGATTTGTTCCCCACCTACACAAAGAATGCGATGACGTCTGGCCTCGATGCCGAAGTCTTTTTAGATACGATTCCGGAAGGTAAGAAGGCGATTGGCACACACAGTGGCGTTTTCCACTCTGACGAAGCGCTCTCTGTCTCTCTGCTGCGGATCCTTCCTGAATTCAGAAACCACGGTAGGCATTCCATTCGCCCTTTCTCATTTGCAGTGACTGTCCGAACTCGCAATCAAGAGCTTCTTAAGGAGTGCGACATTGTCGTCGACGTGGGCGGCCTTTACGACGTGGATCAGTCTATTTGCATGGAGACTGTCATTGTTAGGAAGCGTTTTGACCACCACCAGAAGGAATTCAAGGACACCTTTGATGCGGACCATCACACGAAGCTGAGCTCTGCTGGTCTTGTGTAGGAATCGGAGGCGAGGTTGATGGGCAGCTGGAAGCACTTTGGCAAGGAGATTCTCCAGCACTACTGCAACACGACATTCGAGGAGTCCACGCTGCACATGCTTTGGATGAAAATGTACGACGGCTTTGTCGAAGAGGTCGATGGCGTGGATAACGGCGTGAATCCGTACTCGGGTGATGCCAACTACATCGTGTCGACTAGCATTTCAAAGAGAGTGTCTCGTCTCTACCCTGCTTGGAATGAGCCCTATTCCGTACCCTCCTTCGCGTCTTCGTCATCCATAGGCGGACATTGAATTGGAGCGTTTCCGCATGGCAATGGCGCTGATGTCCGGCGAGTTTGCGGAGCATGTGCATGGACTCGTCGATGTGCTCCTTCCCGCTCGCATGCTCGTGAAGGAGGTTGCTGCTGTGAAAGAAAGTCATCCGTAGGCATTTGACAACGCGGAGAAGGTCCATCCCTCGGGATCGATTCTCCTCTTCGAGAAGTCGTGCTCTTTCATGGACCATCTGTACGACTTGGAGAAGGAGCGTGGCGTGGAAGGAAAGGTGAAGTTCGTCGTTTCGTACAATGAGAAGGACGATTCTTGGTTCGTTTGCGTAGCATATCTCACCCGTAGGAGAGTGAGAGCCATCAACGTGTCGCCACAGTCCTTCGCTGTGCGTCAGAAGCTGCTTCCCGCGTGTTTGGGAATGCGTGACGAGGAGCTCTCCAAGGCGAGCGGCATCGACGGTTGTGTCTTTGTGCACATCTCTGGGTTCATGGGCATCAACAAGACGAAGGAGGGCGCTCTGAAGATGGCTTTCGCCTCACTCTATCCTTGTTTGTTGGCAACCATTCAGCGGACTGTTTTATGTTTTCATTGAATAGTGGGAAGAAGCGAAATGGACTCATGAATAGTCACATCGATTCAGTTCACTGCCTCTGCTCTGAATGGATATGATATTAAAACCGTGTTGAAGGACCGGTCGTTGAAATTCCAGTTTCAGTGTTTGGGAGTCGTTATGGCCTATCCCGATAGTGTCAAGGAGAATGAACTATTCACGAAGCCCAAGCGGTTGCGGGACTATACCATCACGCTCCATGCGATCCAACCCTCTATATTGCAAGGAGAACCGCGCGTCGTGTTTGGCTTGCTGCGGGAGGATAATCCCTCCATGTACATGGTGGCGTGGGATATGCCACTGTCGAAATTGCTGTTTGGTCCCTCATCGTTCGTGCTGCCCTGCTCGGGAACAACGGAAAGAAACGTCCAGTACTTCATCCATTTCCACAACGCGTCCATGCGTGTCGCTGACTACTCCTTGATCCTCCACTCCATCAAGGTCACGGCTGCGACTCCGGGACGGTACAGTTATTTGTAGCCGTGTGAGAAAATTCGATTACGCATAGTTTGGTGTCACAGTGTGTCGATTCGGTGTCATCCCACCAAACGGAGCCAAAGAACGGGACACTGGAGTTTTCCATCAACCGCATGCAGTATCTGTCGTCGTTCCAGAAGTCGGACGCCTCCATCGCTTTCCATCTATACAAGGGGAACGCGGAATCATTCCACTACTCTCTTGCCATCGACTCGCTGCGCAACAACCCCCTTCCCCAGTTTTCCACCTTCTCCTTGAAGACGGAAGAGGGCAATCCTCATGCGTCCCTGCTCGCCGAAGTCATCCCCTCGCACGTCCTCTCCTCCTGCGAGTCCTCTCACCAGGTTCTCGCAGCGACAGGTCTCCAGTACAACCGCAGCGCACGAACCGACCAAGCGATTCCTGTTCAGATTCAGAGCGCTTCTCTCCTCTTGCCGAAATCCCCACTATTTCTGCACATCACTCCCACGGAGTACTGCCTGAAGGCAGCCGACTCGGTCATCCTCTCGATTCCGTTCGCCACCATCGAGAAGAGCGAGTGCACGCAGCGAACCATCATCGAGCGAGGCTTCGCCACGGGGCTCGTGCGGATCGTCTTCAACGGGAGCAAGGCGGCGTCGGACTGGGTGCTGCTGAGAGTGACATTCCAGGAGGACCATCCTGTGTGGAGGCTGTTTGATACGACGCCGCGCATCGACGCTCACAAGGAGTATCGGTGTGTGAGGAGCGTGAAGGGTGCGAACAACGAGAGCACGCCGTGGATGGAGATGGAGTCGCTGAAGGAGAACAAGCTGTTCTTCAACCAGGAGACGGGACGGTACGTGACGGCGATTCCCAGACAGAAGACGGTGAAGGTAGGGATGGTGGAGTGGCGTGAGAGGAAGCTGGACTTCGACGTCATTGAAGAGTTGAGGATGGTGGAGCTCGTGTGCTGCGCATCGGTGCGCGACCCGTGGCAGGAGCCGACAAACGACAGGATCGTGGTCTCGGCTGTCCACTCGAAGCGGTTGAAGCAGACGGTCGGTGTTGGGTACGAGCTCGTTTCCGTGAGTCGGTGAGGGAGTGGGTGTTCACGCGTAGCTTTCTTCCAAGCGATGGACACGCTGGTGGTGAGCGATCAGACGGTGCGAGAAGTCATGGAGCGAATCGCGAATCCCGCGTCGTACCCCCTTGCTGTAACCTTCGCCAATCCCTATGTACTATTCCACTGATGTTGTGTTTCCTCGATACGCGTTTCTCTGAGATCGAAGAGCTTGACAGCAGGTGATTGGATAGAACCGCGGGAATCGAGCCATAGTCGAGTTCGTCACTTCATTGTTGTTTTGCGAATTGTTTGATTGAAATGAGTTCTCTGCCAAATGCGAATGCATGTAGTGTGTTCTTCGGCATCCTTATGAGAAGCATGTGTCGGTCCTCAGTCGGAGCAGGCCGGAAGAGCCGTCGGATGCCAGGGATGCCCGAATCAGGGAAGGTGCTCGTCGGGAGAGCTTCGGAAGCCCGATCCCGGTTCGTTCTTCGTTTTCGCTCTAACGCTGTAGCCCTTGAACTGATCCGCAAGAGAATGGCGACGATAAAGCACACCATTATGGTTCTGTCCGGAAAGGGAGGAGTCGGTAAGAGTACCGTTTCGTCCCAGCTGGCCTTTTCACTGGCGTCACAAGGGTTTCAGGAATCGTTTTGTTGCATCTGGTGATTGCGTAGGTGGGCATCCTCGATATTGATATCTGCGGACCCAGTATCCCCAGAATGATGGGTGTACTGCACGGAGAAGTGCACCAGAGCAACAGCGGCTGGGACCCCGTGTACGTGGACGACAACCTGTCCGTTATGAGCATTGGCTTTCTCCTCGGCGACCCGGACGATGCCGTAATCTGGAGAGGCGCGAAGAAGCACGGTAGAGATCGATTCTGAGATTCACCGCTAGCCCTCATTCAGCAGTTCTTAAGCGAGATTAACTGGGGCGAGCTGGACTACCTCATCATCGACAGTTTGATTATTGTTCGTTGTGAGTGACGCTGTAGCTCCTCCCGGCACTTCGGATGAGCACATCTCGATCGTCAACTTCCTTCGCGACGTGGGCATCGACGGAGGCGTGATCGTCACAACGCCGCAGGAAGTGTCGCTGTCTGACGTGCGCAAGGAGATTCGCTTCTGTCAGCGCTCCGGAATCCGGATCATTGGTATTATCGAGAACATGAGTGAGGTGGACGTAGTTATGAGGGGAAGCAATCACCGCTAGTTCCACATGACGGAATGTCGCTACAAGGACTATTTCGGGAACGACATTACGGACGCCGTCACGAGCCGGTTGAACGAGGTGTTCCCCGAGTTAGCGAACTTCATCGGCTCCATTTGCATTTTCCCTCCTTCCAACAACGGCGGCGAGGGACTGGCGCAGTGGGCGAATGTTCCCTTCTTGGGACGCATTCCCATTTTCACATCGCTGGAGAAGGCGAGCGAGATGGGAGAGGGCGCGCCTGCCATTGGAGGTCGTGTGTTTGTCGTAGTCTCGAAGATTGTGAACGGTGAGTGTGTGTGGTGACGTTGATGTGTAGCCATCGTGTCTCTTGTGAATCAATAGACTTCATCGTTGTTTTAGTGTTTTGTTTGTTTGGAGCAAGGATGGAAGTACTGGAGTGCACGACGGACACCGTTGCATCCTATCAGCATCCAGCGGTTTGGAGTCGCTTCCTCCTCTCATTCACTAGGACGACGCGTCTCCGTACATTGAAACGGAATCTTTATCTCCAAGTGACATTACAATCGATTCGGTGAGACGCCAGTATGAAAGGATCCAGGAATCGTGCGTTTGGAGCAGGAGCGCTATGACAGCGAATCAAATGACCTATCCAAAAGAACTGATTGAGCTATGCAGGATCGAGAGTAGCGTGTCCGATATAGAGAAGCAGTTGAAGAGAATGCTTCCGAGCGAGGAAAGGAACGGCGCATATGACGAATCGGAGAAGGTGCAGCAGGTCGTTTCGATTGTGGAAGCCGCAAAACAGAAGAGAGTGCCTGAGTTCGCGTACCAAGTCACAAATCCGTGTTCGGATGTGGCGAGTGCTGAACTTGTGAAGGAAGTGGACGAACTGAAGAACTCCCTCTTCGCGCTGCGTTCTATCATCACCCTCCTCCAGGAGGCATTTGACGGTCATTCTGCTGGAGAAGTCCTTGGTCAGATGGAAAAGACGGCGGAAATCCTAAATCCGCTGTTCCTACGCAAGATGGAGATTGACTATTCGGTTGGGGGTCTGATCAGCTTTTACGTGTAGAGTATACTAAGACAGCTGATAAGGAGACTCCAAAGAAGAGTCCCGGACAATACCATTTCACAACAGAAGCTCCAGTCCGTCGACGCTGTTGCGCAGTCCATATGCAGCGAGATGAAGAGTATGGCGAAGCTGGTCTATCAACTCCACAGTCGAAGGAGGGAAATGGAGGAGTGGGATCGCGCGCTCTCCACTTCATCATCCGTCTTGCAGAAGCAGGAGCAGTGCATCCAGATTCTGAAGGAGGATCAAGAGGTGCTCAGGAATGTGGGAGAGGGAAGAGAGGGATAAAGCATAGTTGCAAGAGAATCTTAGGCAGTCGAAGGAGCAGTTGCAGAAGAACGTCGCGTATTTGAAAAGCAAGCACTAGTGTGGCAATTCATCATTGTTTATCTATTCTCCCCAATTCGTGTTTGTTGGATGGCATGCAAGAGATCAACACTGCCATCAGGGAAAACGGGATAGAAAGCACTCTCCAGTCGCTCTTCTTCTGTGTTCCCTTCACCATGACCGGCGATCATTCCTGTGAATTGTACCTGTTGATGTGGGAATAACGAGCAAAGACTTCCTCGGATTCTCTCCTACGATGGGGATCTTCAGTCAAAGTGGCTGTATTGTATTCAGAGTCATTTGTCGGAGATGTCAGTCATCGAAATTGAAAGGCTGTTGCGCGTTTGCGAGTTGCATTACTCGCTCTTCTCGAATCCGTTGATCGTGGACAGTTTGCTGCGTGCATGCAAATGCGTGTTGGGAATCGAGGATTGTTCTGTTGATTATGGGTCTGCGTACGGTATTCAAGATTGGGACCCATCCACGGTGTTTCTTCCATCGCAACCGAATGATTCGAGTGAGTTGACGCAGTCCAAAACGAGTAATGAAGATACGATTGAGGGTTCTCAATCCGTGTCGCTCTCCCAGTCCGTTTCTTCATTCTCACCTTCTGTACCTTTTCGTATCGACTGTGAGCCCTAGATATTGCAACTCTTCACCTCGCTGAATGCCTTCTTTTCCGATGCAACCCTGCGCTGGTACCTGGACGAAAACCGTCTCGGAGTCGTGAGGCATCAACTCCAAGACGTCCTCGACTTTGTGAACGCCAACGTACTGGCTTCTCTCCCTTCCCACTCTAGTCCTCGCTGGCTTCTTCTCTTCCCGCCAACCTCCACTCTCTCTCAGAACCCCACTTTCTGGCCCTCAAGGAGTCAGTGTACCATTCTCTCTTCACTCTCTAGCGTTCTTCTCTCTACCGCCAACACGCAGTCCGTCTTTCAGGTCGTCATTCAATCCTATCTTTTCCCTCTTCTTCTCCAAGACCCTCAGACTGTTCGTTGTTCTCTTTCCGTTTCACCTAGACGGTCAGTCGCGACCTGCTCCATGCGCTCCTGCAGGCACTCTCGACCAACTACCATGCACGTTCAGTTGTCCATCCTAATCATAAGATCACGATTCAGTTCGCCTTGTTGCCATGTCTACGCGAGAGCGCGATTTCGTTGCGCACGAGCGAGGTGGTCGTTGTGTTGTCCACTCACCACCAGTTGTTTCAGCGTGTTCTCAAAGCGGACCTCCAGCCACCGGTTCGTGCTTCGCTGATGAACGCCGTGATGGAGATGGAGGACATGGCGATTTGCGACCTGTCCGTGTCGGTGGTCAGTTGTGTGATTCAGCAGGACGAGGAGAACAGGGTGAGTGTGAACGACCTGTTGCGCTTCCTGTCGAGTTGCGCGGAGCGGAAGGAAGTGTTGACGCAGGCGCAGGTGTTGAACCTGTTCCGCAGTGTGGTGAAGAAGTACTCCAACGAGCTGTTCTCCCAGAAGGTCGTGATGGACTCGTTGTTGAGCGAGTTCGATCAGCGCAATCCCTTGGTGAAGGTGATTCGGCGGATGATTTCGTGATTGTGTTTGTTTTAGTTGCGTCTTTGTGATGTGTTCAGTGTTGTTTCCAGTACGTCCAAAGCGACAGTCTTTGCATTCTATCCAGACTCACACTTATGACTCGTTCAGACCCACACTCCCCACAACATATCCAAACAAACAACCAGCAATTACGTTCATCTGAGTCGCGAGACTCAATGCAAAGAAAGGTCATAGATATAGCGCTTTTCGGGGTTCCGCAGAGTCTGGTAGGCTTCGATGAGTAGCTTTGCCTTCTCCTCCGCGTCTGCATCTCTACTCGTGAATGCCTCCAGTAACGCCAACTTAGAGAAATCAGGATGAACCTGCATGATTAGCACGCGAAAACTCCTTTTAATCTCTTCTTCGCTCGCACAGCGCTCCACGCCCAGGATCTGGTAATAGTCCTTATTCCCGCGGGTAGTGCACTTCCCTCCGTCCCACTTGCCCTTCTGCTTCATCTTCATCGTCACGAAGTCCTCGTACTCCTCCGCGTAGGTCTTGTAACTGATGTTGAAGAACTCCATCACTTGAATGAGACGCTCCTTCGCCGCCTCCCACCTCGCCTCGCGCGCGAACTTCTTCTTGTAGTACTTGGCGATCACCGTCACGTCCTTCTCCGACGCGATGATGCGCTGCAGCTGCTGCATCTTTTTCTGCTCCTTGCTGTAGTGGTACTATTGTCCACACACACCACCACGCCTACTCGAATCACGCCGTCCGCCAGCTTCTTGTAGATAAACTGAAGGGTGGGGATCACAAACTGATCCTACTCCTAACCAGCACCAACGAGCCCTACGATGCGGTAGAACGGCACGTTGGAGAACGAAGGCATTCGGTGGATCGCCATGCCCGAAGGCACGCCCGTCACGCCGCTGATGAAGATGGTGAAGAACTCGTGGAGGTTGTTGTTCTGCGCGATCACCACGGGCAACATCACCATCTTCACGGAGCGCTTGTTGTACTCGAAGAAGATGTTGCGCAACCGGTCGTGGAGCAGAGGCATCTTCTGCATCAACTTGTACTTCTCGTCTTCCTCCACCATCGTCCGCACGTAGTCCCACGCCGTCTGCTCGTAGATGCCCCACGGTTCGATCTCCTTCACCGTTGCGATCATACTCGGTTCGAGGGGGACTGCCCCGGAACAGGTCACTTTGATGTCTTCTAACTATGCGTGACATCATTCCAGCGGCTCTACGAATTTGTAGTTGTAGTCCTTTCCGCCATACACTTGACAACGCTTCCTCTTGTTCGGATCCTCGTCGGAATAGGTTGACACGACGGAGCCCCCTGCAAAGTGCGTGACGCATTCAAAGGAGAAGCTCCAGAATGGAAGATAGGCCCTCTACCCATCACACTCGTCTATTCTCATGTACCCGGCAATTTACGTTCACCTCCTTCAGGTTTGTGTTCTTTGCGACCCAGAAACGAATCGATGCCAACTCGCGCTCCGGATCGGTGGCGAATGGCACGTACAGAGGGTCTTCTTTATGGTTCTTGTATCCCCGGATCAGCAATGACGGTAGCAGGCTGCATTCACTGCTGTGGTTCAACGATTGAGTTAGGAGAGAGAGGGAACGGTAGTTCCGCAGCATTCTCTCACTACTCCAGCGACAAAAGTGAACTGGGGGAGGGGGTACCCCAACGATTTGCTATCGTCGAGAAGAGAGCAAGTCGCGTGTGCATCAACAAACCGCCTTAGAAATCGTCAAATACATCCGATATGGTCTTCCGTGCCTGCACCTTTATTCCGTTCACCGCATCACGATCGCGGTACGTATTCGCTATTGCTAACCAGCCCGCACCGCACCTACCGTATTCTACCAACCTCGATTTATCAGCATACTCCTCCGGCTTCACGGGCGCACCCGCGGACTCCATTCCCCGAAGCGCGCGATTCTTCGCGGGCACGATGGTGGGAATCTTCGCCGACGGGTCCTTCAGATAGTCCGCGCGCACCAACTCAGATAGCACCGCCTTCGTCTCCACGACCTTGATGATCTCGCTGTGCTTGGCAAGAAGGTGCTTCTTCACGAACTCCCCCGACTTGAAGCTCTTCTTGCAAATGCCGCACTGGCGCGTCTCCTTCGTGTCGTCGAGTCCGGAGGGTCGCACGATGTGATCTGTGATGTATGACTCCTGCGCGTGCGCACGAATCTCCCTCTCCTTCAGCTCCTGAGGCGAGGTCTCGTCGAGCGTCTCCTGCAGCGTCTTCTCCTCCATTCGCTTGATGAACGCGTTGGTGTTGCCGTCCAGGTTCTTCGCCCAGTTCGCGCCCTACTGTTTAGTCCTCATCCACGCCCTCACTTCCTCTCCTTCCGGCTGCAGTTGGGACCGCACCATTTCCGGTCCGTTGTGCTATGGGTCACTTCGCCTCCACTCGCGTACATGGTAGCACACACCGTACTCGGCGAGGTACTGGAAGGTCCAGTACTCGTAGCCGTACACGCGGCGCAGATAGTACACCATCACGTCCACCAACTCTCTCTTCGTCAGCCACTCGCACTTCGCCTTCACCTCCTCCAGCACGGTCTGCCACGCGCTCTTCACGCCCTGCACGTCAACCTTCTCTCCCACTCTCACCCAGTAGCGCTCCAGCGCCGTCAGCAGTCGACAACACGCATCATAGTCCGCATCCACTCTTTCCGGCGTGTTCGCGATCGGGTTCACCACGCCCGGCTTCTGGATCGTCTTCCACAGAGAACACAGCAGAATGAACGTCTGCGGTCTGGCGGCGCTCTCCTCCTCCTTCAGCCCGCTCATGCCCAGGTTGTTGGTGTCGCGAATCGGCACGTGCACGCCGGCCATGTGTCGGAAGGCGTTCTCGGCCGCCTCGCGCGAGTTGAACACAACGTACACGGGACGACTCAGGTCGGACGGCGGACAGTGGAACGGATCGCCGAAGAAGATGGAGACGAGACCGCTGAACTGGGCGAGGAACTGGCGGAGACACTCACGTGTGCAGGCGGTCGGGACGGAGTGGATGAAGCTAGGCAGTGAGCGAGAGCGCGCTCGCCTACACGCACCGCTCCGAGAAGATGTCCTTCAGACAGGAGACGGGTTCGATGGAGGCGCGTATGGTTTCAATGCTGGTGATGAGGGAACCCGATCGCAGCTCCTCCTCCAGCACCGTGGCCTCGTGCTGGTGGTCGTCACGCTGGTGGAGGAGGTAGTTCTTGTGGGCACTGGGAACGTAGGATTCGACGATCCACTCCTGGTTGGCGAGAGTGTCGAAGAACACCATCGCGTTGTTGTACTGCTGTCGGCGGCAGTAACTACGCGTGAGGGGCAGACGGAGAACGCTCACCTCTCGTATCCACTCTCCGCCTCTTCCATCGTGATATCGTCGTTCTCCTGCAGAACGTACTCACGATAGGTCAGTTTCGTATCGACTGTGGACAGTTCTATGCAAGGAATGCCGTCCTTCTTGTGGTAGGTTCGGGTCTACTGGATGAACTGCGGGAAATAACTCTACATAGCGCCGGTTCCGATTCTGGAAGTTGCCAAATCTCCCGTTTCGTCTCCCATACTGATTTGATGACCTTCGATTTGGATAGTCATTCCGTGTGTTCTCCTCATTTCTATTCCTAATGAGTTTGCATAGTCATTTGGTACCTTGATCTTGAGCGTTCTCTCCTTTCTCTTTCCCCATCTCGGGACAAACTGCGCGCTCGGTCTCTCGATGGTTCCCTAGAACTGTTTCGAGAAGATCTACTCTTCAACACTGCATAGAGGGAGAAACGCTCTATCCTGGTCCATTCCGTCCATGTGCTCTTCTCTATAGACATGAAATAAGCAACAAGAACGAAACGGAATAGGCTGGTCCTGTATTGCGACGCCTTCTTGGGGAACTCGAGTTCCCTCTCTTTCACCGGCAGGTTGCTGACTCTCGATATCCATGTCAAACAATCCAACAAGGAGTGATGAATTCGCGAAATCAAAGCGATTTGGATGAAGGATGTATTTTCGGTATTCCTGGATTTGGGGGTTTGGACGTGATTCCGGAAATTGTGGGGATTTGCGTGTGTCAAATCGGATCGATAATTGCAGTGTGATCATTCAGAGGGGTGGCAGGGACCATGTCGATAAATGTAGCACCTCATATAGAATCCACACCAAAACGCTCGTCGTACCAAACCCCTCCTTACTCACACCCTCTTCCCAATACAACCTCCATCCACCGCTACAACTATTGAAACACCCGCTATCTCCCTTTTCCCCATTCCACAGCGATTCTTCACCCAGACCCCATCCATCTTAATTCACTGCTGTATTCACTACGATTCACTCTCCATTTCACACAATAAATGGAATCGAGGCGTTTTGAAGTACCCTAAAACACGTGCATATAACAATTACTAGATTCGATGGGTGACGACTCCTTCTCTGCTTCCGAACTGAGACAACGCTATCACCAAGGCGGGAGCGTTCCGGACAGCGATCTGAGTGCATCGCAGCTTCGAGGCCGTTACGGGATAGAGAACGCAAAGAGTACAGCAATCCATGCCTTTGATCACGTGGTATAGACAATTCGGCTCAAGACAACAAGAGTGTGATTCCGATTGTCGTGGCCGTCGTAGCCGTTGTGGCTTACGTGATTTATTACCTCCTCAGAAAGTAACACTCTGTTTTCAACAAACACAGGATTAACCGGCAATAACCAGGAATACACATTGGATATCACGACGACGAAAAATAAACCATGAAATACTTACGGACCCAGCTTCTTGGAATACTCATCATTCATATCGGCCATCTTCGACTGCAGATCAAACTCCACGGAATCAGCCAGTGAAACCTGACCCGCGAGTCTTCCGCCAGGCAGGTAATTGCAGATAACCATCGAAATGATCAGCACAGCACCTACGCGTCAGTCCCCGTCAAAACCCGAACAGGGCACATAGGACACCAAGAAGGGAAGGTCGTTGTTGATGGGGTAAATGTTGTTCAGGACCAGCGGCACCAGAATCTGCGCGCTCTGCCCTCCGTACAGAATGGTCACCATCGCCTTTCCCTGCGTCAGCTCGTTGCTCTCCGCCTACGGATCACGCGGCGCGAGGGACCCGACGGAGAAGATGGAGGGCGCGGTGGGCGCGGCGAAGCCGTAGCCAACGATGAGGAGAAGACCTCCGATGATGAAGGGGATCTTTCCCTTCATGACGCAGCAGAAGAGAGCGATGGCTAGACGTGAGCGAGAGGGGGGTCACCCACCGTAGGTGATGCCGGCCCACGAGGAAATGATGGGGATGGACACGTCCTTCTTGATGAGGTAGTTGTACAGCCAGCCCGTCTGGAAGATGTTCGCCACGCTGCCCAGAGCACTCATCATACTACGGTGGGAGAGGGCGCGAGGCACTACCTGTAGGAGAAGGCGTCGATGCCGTAGTGGTCGGCTCCGTAAAGGGAAATGATGGAATCGAAAATGTTGAACAGCCACTTGTTGCAGAACTCGCAGATGAGCGCCAGGATCATCAGGTAGTTGAACCGCAGCTTGGCGTTCGCTCGGCGCTCGACTTCTAACGATGAGTCGGTTGGAGAGGGCGATACCCTGCTGATGCAGATCCTTCAAGAACTGCTGCTGAATCTGCCTCGATTCCTCTATTTGTGAGAATGTGTCAATGGCAATACCGTAATCGAGAAGCGAGATATCGTTGTTGACTACACTTTAGGAACGATGATACGAAACCAACGATGCTTTGATACGAGCTCAAACGAGGCGATCAGCTTCTTCTTTTCGATGACAGACTGGACGGACTCAGGAAGGAAGAAGATGGCATAGAAGAATGCCGTCAGGTACAGAGCCGTAGCCACCCACCTACGCGTGAACAGGGCGAAACGGACAAACAGAGGCACGTATAAATGGATCTTGGACAAGAGGGCGGAGAGCAGGGGACCAACACACTGCGTCGTGTTAAGAACGCTCTCCAGCTGAGCTAAATAACGTGAACGCTCCCTCAACGGAGTGATATCGGCCATGTAAGCCTGAGAAAGGGAAATGAGGTTATCAAAGACACCGGTAAGGGAACGGGCAACAAGGAACACATTCATGTTATTGGTACTAAATGAGAGCACACAGCCTGGGGGTAACCAAACAAGACAGCACATTACAGGCGAACAAGCCGAACAACGAGCCCACGATCGCCTTCTTTCTTCCGATCCTGTCACTGAGGATGCCCACACCGACAGAAGCTAGGAGAATGAGAGAACACAAATAGGAATCGTACTGAATAGCATCGTGAAGTAGTAGCCGCTGAAGGCGAGTGAGATCTGCAAACTGTTCGCATGCAGCGCCTTGTTGATGTAGGTTACAAGAGGGAGAATCATGGAGAACGCCATCTGACAAAGGGCATATGTGATATACAAATGCAGCCTTGTTCGGTTCTTAGACGCGGTAGTAAGCATTTTCTTTGTAAGGACGACAACCACCCATAATACACACAGAACTACGATTACTGTACGCTCTTCTACCCTTCTCAATGACACACATTTCTTTGATTTCACGAAACGGCGAACACGCACGCAACGATCTCAACTCCTATAGTGCCACACGCAATGTTGAGCGTGATTCTCCGCACACGCATTCAGACAAGAGACTCATCGACCCGTATAAAGGCACGAGTCAGTACGAGAGATGACGTAGCACTCCTCTGCGCATACTAGACTCAATCCACCATACTGTTTTCGCGATTCCCGCAACGGAAGGATTCTCTCCTCCCGAATCACTTCATTTCAAAAGCCCACTCTATTCCTCACGGCATTCCCTGCTCACTCTTTGTTTCACGATGGGTCAACGACTAGCCGTTCCGAATGGTTTTAATGTGAACGAGAATGGTTTCCCGTATCCTCCATGGTTTCCACCCCAGCACGCGAGTCTAACGTTCTAGGTACAATGCCCACTTCGACGTGAAACCATCGACAATAGGCGTGTGTAGATCAACGCTACTGGCGTTTACTAACGGAGATATGGCGGTTTACAAGAGGATTCAGACGTACGCGTTGGGCTACGCGTAAACGAGTAGGTTTGACAAATCCGTGTCGCCCATGGATTTTATGTTCCGACAGTTGTTTAACCGACTGTTCATCGTGTCTCCTGCGTTCATTCGCGTATTCGTGAAGGGTTTGTCTCAGCGCATAGAAAAATCTAAATATCGATGAGAATTACAAGAAGTCATTTCGCGCAAGGGACATTCTGAACACTGATTTCGCCCGAGTGAGTATTCCCCCGTTCCGTCACGTGAAGAACTTTTTCAACGACATCGTTATGGAGAACTGCAAGCAAATGTCTTCGTGCACCACGGCCGAAGTGGGATCGTGGCTCTCCCCTCACGTCTAGCAAATCGATAGTGTCTACAACACGCAGATGGCGTTCTACTACAAGAAGTACGGCATCGACGCCTATCTCTACGCTGACATTGGCACCGTGATCCTCCTTGTCCTTTCGGATTGCATTGGGTTGGTCCCCTCCGCCCACTTCACCGCATAGAGAGCCCTTCCTCAACAGTGTGCGGGCGTGGATGGATTACCTCTCCAAGGGCTTGAAGACGCTTCTCGACCTGAACCGTTGTTCTCTCGCTCCTGCCTAACGCGTAGTCATCAACAACGATTACGGCAGCTTCTCGCTTCGAGAGACGATGCTGAAGCTGGGCCAGCCGTACATCGAGTGGAGCGACGGCATCTTGTCGACAGGCTATCTGCCGATCGACCGCCAGCACCAGTGGCTTCTGACCATCGTGAACATATCCCTATTCATCCTCGCGACGCTTCCTTCACCGCACGTGCTAATTCACGTGAACACGGGCAATCAGGTGGAGATAAACATAAACGATGTGCTGGACGCGCTGTGCGACTACGCGTGGATCCACTTCACCGAGGAAGAGGCCTTGTTCATGAACAACGAATATCCTTTGGTTTTCGCTGTGGTTGCGTCCTTCACAGCACGAAGTACCCTCAGTACAACATCCACAAGAAGCAGCACTCTGTTGGCACTTTCATCGACTCTTAGCTGTAGGATTTCTTGGCGAAGCTGGATGAATTGCGCAAGGAGTTGAGTGTGAAACAGGATTCTGTGGTGGGAAAGGAGTTGCTGGACTACTGCATTGCCTGGCTGACCAACCACATCCGTGTTACCGATGTGCGTGTGCTATTGGCGTGTGAGTTGTAGAGAAAGATGATCAACTGCTGCATCCCTCCCGATGTTCTCAAGAATTATAACGTTCTCTTCACTTCCACTAAGAAATAGCGGTGTTTGTTGGATTCCTCGTGTGTCTTCTTCCATGTGACGCATTCGCCTTCTTCCCTGTGTCGCATTCGTTTTCTTTCACATGTCACACTCATCCTTTCCACGGAATGCCGCTCCAAACCGCCAATATGCAGAAGGGGAACAACATTTGGGTCATGACCCAGTTATACAGAAAGGAACCAAAGGATTGGTTCAGGCTCCATCAAGAGTCCGATTTGAACCCGCTCAGGACTCGTTTTGTTATTGACCACCTGTCTGTCTGCCCATTTCTTGTCTGCGTTTCTGAGTACCGAGAATGAACGACGGAGCGAGGAGTGACAATGGTACTGGTCACCACTACCCTTTTTACTCACAGAGCAACTGGATGCACAGCCCGTTTCGGATTCGAATGACCAATTGTGGGTTTCTTCTTGTTTGAGCATGATGGCATAGGAACGACGTTGCGAACGCAGTGGTCCCATCTCGCTGGTACATTCATTTCATAGGAATCGGAGAAGCCGACAGAAGTAGAGAATCTTCAAGAGATAGCCGTGACAAATGGTGTGTTTGAGGATCTCAGTGTTAGCGTTAGAGGTTGAAAAGGAGGAAGTGGAAGAAGAGCCAGAAGAGAGGGATGAGAAGGAAGAGATATTCGGCAACGTGAGCGTTGAGGCGAGTACCGAAGAGAAGAAAGAGGAGCCCGTCAGCGAAAACGATATCACTTCTTTCATTCTCTCTCGTACCGTGCTTTCGCATTCCCTTATTCTATAGAAGAGGTTCCTTCTGACGGCCCTGTTTCTGTACCATCCGTAACTGACCTCAGTTTTGTCGATCCGGCCATTTTGAACACCACCGTCCTTCCCGAACAGAAGGTGATTCAGGGCGTTTCGCTGATGAAGAAGACGTGGATCTACGTGCGTGTTACAGCGTTGCCTCACACATAGTCGCCCGAGACGATTCTCCAGATTCTCGAGGATATGAAGAAAACCACATTCACACCCTTCTTGGAGGTCGTGCCCATTCACCCGTATCGCTACTCTATCGATATCCGTTCTCCCGAACCCGAGGCGTAATCGCGTGATGGCTCGCTCACTCCTAGAGAAGAGGTCGCAGAGTGGGACACTCCCGACCTGACCAGCAGCGGTCACTTTGAACTGAGTGTAGAAGCACTCCGTAGCCAATAACGATCAGGCGAACGCAGACCTGGCGTCGGACCAGAAGCGGATCCACGATCTCGTGACGCGCATCCAGAACGGCGAGGAGCTGTACATCCCCGAGGACATCAAGGTGGCCGTGCTGAACATCCTCTACAACAGCATCCAGAAGGGCTCGGGCTACTACGCGTCGCGTCAGATGCCGATCACCGCAGGAGACGACTTGGATCCTCTTCAAGAGCTCCACGACAACGCCTCGACGTTCATCATTCCCTCTGTGGACACGCTCCAGCCGCCGAAGCCGCGACCGAAGCCGTCGAAGCCGGAGCGTCAGACAGCGCAGTCCGCTCCCTTCGTGATTCCGATGAGCTCTGAGTACGCGGCGCCGCGCGGCGAGATGGTGGAGGAGCCCATCAAGGCAGACGACCTGGAGATGATGTTGTATGCGCAGGCACGCGGGCAGCGTCCTCGCAAGTGGGTTCGTCGTGTTCCTGTGACGTGTAGTCCCATGCCTCGTCCTGAGTTTGCTCCCTTCGCCTCCATGGAGGTGCCTGACCCGCGACGCGTCCCTGCATCGCGTCTGCCGCCCGGCTACTATGCGAAGTACCGACAGGACTACAACCCCTTCCAGGACCCTCGCGCGGGGTCGAATCCCCCCGCGGGAGCGCGTGTGGTCTCGCGCACCAACAAGCCGATGATGATTCCGAGCGACGTGCCGTACAGCCAGCCTCGCTACCCGGGATACGCTCCGGCTGCGATGGACAGACAGCGTCAGGGTGGGTTTGGTGTAAGCGCGCGTGAGGAGATGGAGAACGAGCGTCGTGGGATGGACAGGCAGCGTCAAGGTGGCTTCGCTATGAGTGCGCGTGAGGAGATGGAGAACGAGCGTCGCGGGATGGAGGAGGACGAGATGCGAGGTCCGCAGCGACGCGCATACGAGTCAGCGCGACGTGCGGCGACACCCGAGCAGTTCTATGTGGATGCGAGTGGACGCACGGTGCGACGTGTGGTGGTGACGAAGGACCAGTTGCTCGTGGACGCGAATGGACGCGCCACGCGAGGACCGTTTATCGTCGACATCCCCATCAATGGGAACACGCCCGCGTTTTCGGTGATCGACGCGTACCCTCCACCTGACCGTCAAGAACGTCAGGAGCGTCAAGAGCGTCAGGAGTACCAGGACCGTTATGAGCGCCAAGAGCGTCCAGACCGACAGGATCGCCAAGACCGCCAAGAACGTCGGGACCGCCAAGAGCGCCCCATGAACCGTCGCCACGAGATGTCCATGAACGAGCAGAGAGCGCCGAACAAGGAGCGATTGCCGAACCCTCGCAACCGTAACCGGGAGCGTCGTACGAACCGCACGCCGCCGGAGAACCGAAAAGGGAAGGAGGTGCCGCAGCCCGTGGTCGTGGCGCCACAAGCTGTGATGGGTGTAAACGGCGTTCCGCTGCCGATGTCCATTGCCATTCCTCGCGACATGAACGCGGACGGCAGCGCCCGGCTGGTGATGCACTCGGCTCAGCCCTTCCAAGCCGTCCAGCCCCTGAAGGGCGTGATGCCCATCCAGCCTGTCATGCCCGCTTTCCAACCTGTTCAGCCTGTTCAGCCCGTTCCGTCCGTTCAGCCCGTGAAGGGCGTGGTGCCTGTCGTGCAGCCCGCCGCCTCCTTCCAGCCTCCAAAGAACGTGCAGACGGTGCAACCTGTGATGGCTCCGCCGTACGCGTTGAACGGAATGCCCGTGCATCCCAGCGGGCTTTATCCAGTGTTTGTGAACCAGCCCGCACCTCAGCGGACGAAGGATTTGAAGACCAGTGTGAATGCGAAACCATTTATTCCTGCTTTCCTAAGGAGTGCGCACTGTGACTTCACGTAACTCGTAGAACAATCTGAAGAAAAGGACGAACAAGAAGAAGCGGAAGAGGAGTAGAAAACGAGAGTTGTCTGTTTGTTTGATCACCAAGGACCACTGCACGCGCGCCCCATCGGCGTTGGTTTTCATCAAACAGCAATTCAACGAGATTAGTATTAATGAACGCAATTGTACGTCGCTTCTCCCCTCGCGCGTGTCTCATTCCATAGATA
>ERZ1106923.343-NODE-343-length-18897-cov-17.471924_pt1 | contig 18897 bp, 23 predicted proteins | sample MGYA00403657_ERZ1106923 | MGnify/ENA primary metagenome ERZ1106923 (study PRJEB35170, sample SAMEA104062425) | human gut metagenome | biome: human gut; feature: human-associated habitat; material: faeces | place: Denmark | collected 2012-06-19 ...
GGCTGAAGATGTTCCAGAACGCGAGGGAGTGGTGCGAGCGTCAGTAGATTGCGTGAGGTGTTTGTTGGAGATCAGTGCGTGGGGTGTTTGTTGGAGATCAGTGCGTGGGGTGTTTGTTGGAGATCGTTGCGTGGTGTGGTTGTTAAAGAAGGGGAGTAGCTATTTCCCATGAAAACGAGAAATAGAGAAAGGAGTGATTTGTTTCGTATATAAGGACAGGACGTAGAACACCGCTGACTCGCATTTTCCCATCATCACTCCGAAAGCATTCCTAAACACCGGTTCAAGTCAGGTATCGCTCACTGAGCTTGTGGAACAAAGAGGAGTAAGCAAGTTCGTCAGCAGTAGCAAAGTTGGTATACGCGGAAGGATCCAGTCGGAGTCTCTTCACCTTGTTCCACATCATGATCACACCCAGTTCGACGAGGACAAGCATACCCAGGACACCCGCCAGAAGAATCGCAGTATTCGTCATGCCCTCGGCCTTGTTCTCACCCTTATCGCTGCAAGAGTAGCCGGTGTAGCCCTTCTGGCAGTAGCAGTGGGGCTTGCGGGTATCAAGATCGAACTTGCAAAGACCTCTCTTGCCGCACAGCGCACCTCTGGACAGGCCGCACTCTACAACTCACGTCAGGCAATCGCACTTACCGACAGGGCAGCCGTAGATGGAGTCAATGGACACCTTGTAGACGCAGGACGTCTCGAAGACGGGCTCCTCGTCGGGAATGTTGTACTCGTTGTCCTTGCAGGTGAGCTCCAGCCAGAAAGAGCGGGTTCTTCCACCGCAGCCGTAGTCATCTCCGTTGATGTAGAAGTAGTTCACGCCGATGGTGGGATCGGTTTCATCTGCACGTCACACAACAAAAAGGCACAAAACCGATCAGAGACCAGCGAGTATTCTCGCTCGTGGCATCCACTCCCAGACGGAGGCAGAGATCACTGGACTGAGAAACCTGGTAAGCGGGGTAGTGCACAGGCTCCGCGCCACCCTGGCTGTAGCAAGCCGAACCCTCTCCAGCCTTGGTGATAGGAACGTCGTTCACGACACCGCAGACGTTGAAGACGTAGCTAGACCTCACGGAAGAACGGTACCGTTTACGTGAAATTGCGGTCACTCACCTGAGCAGCCTGGCTATCTCTAATCGTATAACTAGTGGAATGAGCCAGCAGTCCTGCACCCTACTCAATGCCAGCCAAGGGCGTGAGATCGAACGTGGCAGATAACGGGTAAGAGTCGCTGGTGCCCTTCGCCGTCCACGAACCTAGTTCTAACGGCAATTTCTCAAAAGAGTACAGTCGGTCGCAGCCGAAGCCAGGCTCTACACGGTGATATCAGAATCGGCACGATCCTACCAAGAGAACGATGAAAGCAATATAGGTATATCTCATGATTCTATTCTCCTAACTGTAGTCGCAAGAATGACAAGAATTAACTAGAAATCAAGTCATTATGATCTGCACGTTCAGGAATCGTGGGTACTGGCTCACGCCATCACTATAGGACAAAACAGGGGGTATTTCGGTGTTGCATGAAGCCCGTGTTTTCCGTGGAACAAAAGGTATAGTTCGGTATAACTCAGGGATACAGTGCAAGCTGAAGAGAACGAATGACACTCGATTCGATGTTTCCCTACCCAATTGAAAGGGAGAGCAAACACGAAGCGAATACACGGCAAATCCCTTTCAAAGCTAGAAACGAAGTGCATTCACGAGCACCGGGTTTTGGAAGGAAAGGACCCACTTTCCTCTTTTTCAGTGTTTTCGTTTTCGTATGTTGAGTTTGCTCTCTTTGCTTGTCCTGTCTGTTGCGCTGTGCATTGATAATGTACCCGTTCGTTGTTTTCCTTGATTTGCAGGGATTGGGTTTGAAGCCGCAAATGGGTTTCAATACGTGGAACCGTTTTCAGTGCAACATCAATGAAACGCTGGTGAGAGATACCGCCGATGCGATTGTCGCCTCTGGTCTTGTAGACCTGGGTTATGTTTATCTCAACATTGACGACTGCTGGCAGGTGTCCAGAGACGAGAACGGAAAGATCGTTGAGGATCCCAAGACGTTCCCCTCGGGAATGAAGGCTTTGGCGGACTATGTGCATTCCAAGGGTCTCCTTTTCGGATTGTACTCGGATTCGGGTTATTATACTTGCGCTGGAAGACCTGGGTCTCTGGGTTACGAAGAGATCGACGCCAAGACGTATGCCGAGTGGGAGGTGGACTACTTGAAGTACGACAACTGCAACGATGACAAGACGCCTCCGGAGCACCGCTACCCCGTGATGACGAAGGCTCTGCTGAACTCGGGACGCAGCATCTTCTTCTCCATGTGCGAGTGGGGCGTGAACAACCCTGCTGAGTGGGCTCGCTCTGTAGGTAACAGCTGGAGAACCACCTACGATATTCTGGACAACTGGGGCAGAATGATGCAGCTGGCGCAGGAGAACGAGAAGCTGTGGCGCCGCGCGGGTCCTGGCGGTTGGAACGACCCCGATATGCTGGAGGTCGGCAACGGTGGTATGACCTTCGAGGAGTACAAGACGCACTTCTCGCTCTGGTGCTTGATGAAGGCGCCTCTTCTCATTGGCTGCGACCTCACCTCGGCTTCCGCGGAGACCCTCCAGATCCTCAAGAACACGGAGGCGATTGCCGTGAACCAGGACGAGTTGGGTGTCCAGGGTCACCGTGTGTGGAGCGACAAGGGCGGAAACGTGGAGGTTGATGGCGACGTGCCCGAGGGCGACCTCGAGGTGTGGGCGGGTCCTCTGATGAGCGGTCAGTTTGCCGTCATTCTGTTGAACAGAAGCGACAAGGCTGCCGACATCACCGCGTCGCTGAAGGACTGCGGACTGAGAGAGAACGACAAGGTGGAGGTGAGAGACCTCTGGGCGCACGAAACGGTGGGCGTGGCGACGGGTGCGTACACAGCGAAGAACGTGCCTTCCCACGGCGTCCAATTTGTTACCTTCACTCCCATTTTTGAGTAACGGGTTCCAATCGCTGTTTGTTGTCAACACGATTGACAAGCTGGCATTGACAAGTTTTTCTGCGAACCAGCCGTATGGACTACAACAGCCAGGAAGAGGATTTTGTGCCGCCCGAGTGGGAAAAAACACCGGATATCCCCATATTTGAGGGCAGCCACAAATCGGTGTGCAATACGTGTAACAAGACGGGGATGTTGCTGTGCTGCGATTACTGTTCCCTCTCCTTCCACCCCTCCTGTCTCCAGCCCCCCATTACCGAACGACCCATCGACTTCTGGATGTGCCCGATTTGCTGCGCCGATTATCGCACCGGCAACGTCAGCGCCATACGGACGCGCTGTCGCGAAGGATCGTGTAGGGCAATGAGTGATTGGTGAAACCAAGACCGCGACATCCCGTCTATCGCAAAATGTCCCGCTTCGGATGATTCCAATTCGCCTTCTTTTGTTCCCATCATGTCACCTGTCAATCGAAGAAGACGAAGGGGCGGTCATGCGGGAGAGGGCTGCAGTCACACGTCAACCTTTCGGGGCGTGTAGCGGGAAACGCGGAGGATCACGCGTAGATACAACCGAGGAGCCAAGTGGAATGCGCAGATCCAAGTCAATGGAAAGAAAATCGTTTCTATCGTTCCTTTGTGTCATGTGTAGTATTTGGGGACGTACGATTCGGAGTGGGAAGCCGCGAAGAGGTACGATCAGGCTGCCGCGGAGCTGCACGGAGACAAGGCGAAGCTCAACTTCCCCAACGATTCCTCCATCTTGACAGAATCCATTCCCCGCAGGAGAGAGGCAGTGGCATCGCCCTCGCGAGCATCCCTCTCTCAAACCCCTCTGCAGAGCGAGCCGCTTCCCGAGATTATGCTCCCTGACGTGGTCCCTCAAGTTCCCTCTGAGGAGACCAGCGACTCCTTTCCCTTCAGTCTCCTCTCGTTGTCCCATCCATCTTCTCCCTTCACGCTTTTGCCTGCTCTCCAGGGCCCTTGTTCCCCCACCGTCGTGATGTCCAGCGACGACGCGAGGGAGAAACTAGTAGCGAACAGAGAGTACATTCATCGTTTTGTCTGTCATATTTGCTGCAAGAAAGAACGCACTATATTACATAATTGTCTGAATTGGTCGTGGTGATCGAGTAGCCATCCACGTCGATGCCCCAATTCTTCTCTACAATCAAAAGCAGTCACCATTCCTACTCAGGTACACAGCCAGGTCGATCATTTCGACACTATTTGACTTCCTGCAGTCCGCTATGCGGCACGAGCCCTCGGTCACGTCCGTGATGAAGTTGTTCGCCATCAGGATGATCATCTACTGTTAACCCCAATACGCGCGCAAACCTTCTCGGCATCGGGTGAAAGAGACACCTTCGGGTCGATGCTCTTGAGCAACTGCTTGATCTTGGAGCTGTCGGACTAGGCGTTACGAAATCAACGACGAGAGTACCATAGAAGACTAACACTGCGAGAAGACGCGCTGTTTCAGATCGTTGGGATCCCAACGGCTGAATCCCAGTCATTGTGACCTTACAACCCATCCCAACAGAGCCGTTTCTCAGTCAACGGACGGTAGAAATGCAGGACAACAGGAAGGACGAAAAGAAACCGAGAATCGCCTGGGGCGGCGATCGGTACTTCCTGAGTGACGGGCTGCCGACGGAGTACTTCATCAATCTCCAGAAAGAGAAGGTGATGCGGGAAAAGAAGGGTGGCGCTGGAGGGGGCTGTCTCACGTGTAGAAAAGAGCGATTCCTATTCCAAGCCATCCCTTCAAGAAGGAGTGAAGCCGAACTATAGAGTCGCGAATTGTGCGTTTCTCTTATCGTAGACTGCGATTCAGAGCAGTCCGGTGCTCGCAACCGAGACGAGGATGCCGGGAAGGGGAAGCAAAGGAATGAAGCGGAAACCCATCGTGAATCAGAGGGAGCAGAAGGTGTTCTTGAATCAGAGGGAGCAGAATGTGCTTTTGAATCGCAATCGAGGAGTGTCATCGACTGCCGTGTCTTCGATCCGAATGCCGGGCTGTCCCTCTTCCAGCCAGGTGTCCCCGAAGTACGTGAAGCCAAAAGGAAAGCAGCACAAGCCCGTCATTTACAGCCCTGTCATGCCTTTGCGAAAGAAGTGAGGTGTTTGATGCAAAAAGAATTCCCACACCGGGACTCGAACCCGGGTCGGCGAGGTGAAAACCCGCTATCCTAACCGGCTAGACTATATGGGACTCAATTCCGTTTTCCCAGTTCGCAACATCAACTCAGATAGACTCATGCAAATCGCAGATAACAGAAGCCAGAAATGAAATCTAGTTATCCCTCTGACACAACGTACTGTAAAGGAGTAAGGGTCACATTGGTTGCGTGAAAAGGAGGTACTCGAGGCGGCTGAGGAGTACGCTAGAACTGAAAGCATTGCTCCCTTGCTCAAAGCGCTGCGTGTAAAGGTATGGATTTTGAGTGAGGATGAGGAGAAGAGTGACTCGGATGAGAGTCAAGTATTGTTTAATGCGCTAAGGAATCAGAACCTGCTGCTTGATCCAGAGCTCGTGCCGTTGTGTTCATTCTCCTGACGAGTAGCGTGATAAACAATTCGGCGTGAATTCAAATTTCGAATGCAAATGTAATATGTGCAGGTCCAGTGCCGTATCCTCGTGGAGACTGATAGGCGGAGGAGCCGATGTTGGCACTCAGGTTTTGAAGTGTATTCTCCCTCTACTATTCTGCGAGAAGTGCTACCGGAAGCGATTCTGTGGGCAGGGGTATGTCCCCGTCACGTGTGGAGTGGCTGTTCTTCCTCCCAAAGACTTTTCATTGTAAGCCATTCTCATCGCCTTGACCGCAGAAATCAGTTGAGGGCAAACAACATCGATCTGTCCCTTTCTGGACTCATGAGTCCACCGAACGTCGTTTTCCGTGTTTTTATTGATGTCTAGCTATATCCATCCTGCTTTCCTGCATCGCTCATGTCAAAACCCATTCCAATGGCTCCGATCATCAGAACCCCTCGCATTCCCTCTCCTTCTACACAAAGTCCCCCAAAGCTTCCTCAGGTTTCGCCCATTGAAGCGGAACAAGAAGCAGTGTTTGCCAATGCGGAACACGAGATGGTTTCCGCTAGTTCATCACAAGAAACAGTCCAGGATAATGCAACACAAGAGGCAGAATCTGCGAATCCAATCCAAGAGATGATTCACACGAATCCAATGCGGGAAGCGGATTCGATTGCTTTACAGGAGGCAGACTCTTCTACTGTTTTCCATGAAGGGACAGCACAGGGAGACTATGAGGGGGCAGCGCAGGAGGATCATGAAGGAGCGGCACAAGAAGATCATGAAGGAGCGATACAAGAAGAGGAATCACAACCCACAGGACCAGAACAACGGTCCGATTCGCTTCCCTCGGCGTTCTCCGAGCAGGACCACTTCGACGCCGCTCCAGCCCTCTCCCCCGAGGGCGACGGGACTGCCCCTCCCCAGACGCCGCCGGGAGGTCTTCCCGCGGAGATGACCTTTGCGGTGAAGTACCGTCACGGCAGAATCTGGCGGTCGTGGGTGCCGTGCTTCGTGGTGGTGAACCAGCAGAGCGTGACGAAGTACCCCAACGAGAAGAGGAAGGAGCAGAAGAAGAAGGTCATCGTGCTGTACGATGCCACCGTCTCCGTGGGTGCGGACGTGGGGTCTGATGAGTAGCACTCCAGGGTCAGCAGCGACTCCAAGCACCCCTTCTGCGTGAGCATTCAGCCGGGAGAGCTGTCCAACCGGAAGAAGTCCTTCGTGTTCACATTCCCCACGCGCGAGGAGGAGCTGGAGTTCATGGAAGCTGTGGAGGCGTACAAGGAGATATCGCAGATCCCCTCGTCTCTCTCCATCAACGACGAGGACGACTCGGAATTGCGTGTTTGTCCAAGCAAGCAGTTCTCATTCAAGCAAACAGTTCTCATTCAAACAAGCAGTTCTCATTCAAACAGCACTCATTCAAACAGTTCTACTCGATATAGGCGTTCGACTTGTGCTTCGGGAAAAAGGTGAAGTCGTCGTCGACAGGACCCAGAAACATCGTGGACACCTTGATCCAATCCTCCGGCTACTCGTCACACCCCACTCCCCGCACTACCTTCGGACTTCCCAACAGCGTTTCCAGGTCCGAACGCCCCACGTACATCAGCGGACGCTGGTTCATGTTCTGGGGACGGTCGAGCAGGCCGACGGGCACGTAGCGGCACAAGAACGACATCCACTCCAGGAGGAAGCGCCGCGTTCTGGACACGCCTTGCTCGTCGCTGCCCCAGTGCTCCAGCCCGTAGTCGCAGAACCGCTTGATGATGTCGAGGCGCTCCGACGCGCTGATGTCCCAGTGACCTTAGGGTGACGCGTCGCCTCCATGCCTACGCCGCTCCTTCAGCTCGGTCAGCAGCCACGGCTTGATGAGCGCGCCGCGACCCACCATCACGGAGGTGATCAGGCCCGACTGCAGGCGGGCGTCCATCATCTACGCATCACCGCGCGGTCGCAGCGCCACCTCGTAGTCGAAGATGTCGCCGTTGCCGATCACCTGCAGCGGAGGCTCCTCGACCACCTCGCTCTTCACGCACTCCTCGATGTAGCTACCGCTCACTCCCGCTCAGCACGCCCACCTCCAGTCGGCAGTCTTCGTGTAGCGCGCCTGCTTCGTCCGACCGTGGATGGTGACGGCGTTCAGCCGGTTCCCGCGACGTCCCTTCATCCTCTGGAAGTCGGGCATCAGCTTCGCGATCGTGTTCTCCTTGTCGCCCGTGCGCAGCTTGCACAGCACGGGCGTCGTCTCAGCCGCGTCCAGCACCGCTTGCAGCACGCGCTTCAGCTTCCCGGGGCGCTGCAGCAGAGACGCTCCCGCGCCCATGCGCTCGAGCACGTCGATGGGGCAGCCGGCGTTCAGGTCGACGAAGTCCACCTTCATCTCGCGTCGGATGAGCTCGCTCACCTTCGTCGCCTCCTCCGGCTTCGACGTCGCCAGCTGCACGCCGAAGAGCTTCTCCGAGGGGTGGCGACGGACCAGCGCCCACTCCGACGCCTGGCCCCTCAAGAGCGAGCCCGTCATCACCATCTCGGAGTAGGTCACGTCGGCGCCGTACTCCACGCAGATGCGACGGAACGGGAGGTTGCCCACGGTGGTGAGCGGCGCGACCACCAGCTTGTTGCGGAAGTCGATCGGCTTCACCTCCACCTCGCCCAGCGCGCCCAGCGAGGCGTCGTTCCAGCTGCTGCTCTCGTACACGTACGTCTTCTTCCGCAGCTGCTGCTGGAGCTCCTTGCACTCGTTCAGCTCCGTCAGCGGAACCTGCTCCGCGTCGGGCTTGGTCACCAGCTGGAAGTCCTCCGTGCAGTGCGACCGCGACCAGCAGCAGTTCAGTCCGTAGGGACAGAAACCGTGGACGCTCTACCCATCACCCAGAGAACCGGTCCGAACCCAAATGGGGCATGCAGGGCCGATGTCGGGGGCACGATTCTGCATGTACGTGACGACGTCGTGTCTGTCTCTGCACTTATCGCCATAGGGGCACTCCTCCCCTCGAGAAATGAAACGGCACTACACGGTAAAGCGCTGCCTTCTAAAACGACAAGAGCGTTGCACTCCTCCTTGCTCTTCAAACCCACATCCGTTCGGTTTCTCTTTGTTTTGTACGTTTTGCCCTGTCCCGACTCCGAAATCACTACCGTTCAAACCGGTGTCAAGGAAACCGAACCCGAGTTGCTTCTCTTGTTGCCGTCGATTGGCACGACATATCTACGCTCAAACGTCTCACTGTTCCAAATACTCGGGTTTAATACCGACGATGTGCGGTTTCTTCAGCTCCTCGGCGAGATCGAACGGCTTTCGCTCCTTCACCTCGTTTGTCTGCGCATTCTCGTTTCTACGCGTGACTCCACTCTTCGATGCAAGCGGAACGTACACCTTGGGATCATGGGACTCCTCCTCCCTCTTCCCATCGCTTGACGTCAATCCATCTTTCCCATATCCCACTTCACTTCTACCGGGGTTCCTTCAGATGCGCTCATCGGAGCAGAATGAATGTGGGAGTGTCTTCTCGTTTTGTCACTCTCGGCGATAGGGAACGCTCGTTATTGAATCAGAATTGTTTGGGTGATTTGGAAACACCAAGAATTAATGGTGGAGCATTGTTTCCCTCCATCCATTATTCCCCCATCAATAATTGATCAACCCATTTCCCATCTCACACAATCTGAAACCATTATTTGCCATCTCTCACAATCCAAAACCATTATTCCTCAACAAACAGACCATTTCATTTTGATTGTCAAGTCGTTTCCTTCTCCCTGGTTCACCGATAACCGCTTCTCGTTCGCCAACTGACGGTCAAGACCACCTCGTCAGACGGAAAGGATATGTGCAACAGACAGATGAAGAAGAACTGCACCGGCGTGTCGCTGTAACCGCGCTCTCTTAGCTCCCTGATGACGCTCTTCAGCGTAACCGACGCCCCGCTCACGAGACGCGACTCCATCGCCTTCCATATCGCCCTCTACGCGTGAAGAGGAAACGGCTCTCCCACTTTCAGCCGCTGGACGTCCACCTGCGTCGCCTTATTTGCGTAGTTGATCTCCACTTTCTCCACGACGCGATCAGCCTGGAGCAGCGAGCCCAACTCCCGGTTTCCTTCCACAACTACCCGTCAACTCGAAGCGCCACGACTCACCGCTGTCGTTGATCTCGCTGATAAACCCGACGTGGCTGGGCTCGCTCGGCTCGTCGCCGTTTCCGATGCTCATGTCCAGCGGGTCGTTTCCCTCCTCCATGACGGACTCCTCCGGCTGGGCGTTCAGAATGTCCATCGGGTTCTCGAGAGAGCAGCCGCCCACGTCGACGTTCTCGGGAGACACTTCCCACTGATCCGGCGTCAAGCCCGAGGCGGCGCTGGTGTTGATGCTAACGAGGCGGTGGAGAACGATGTCGTCGCGACAGAAGAGGCGCGTGAGACTCTCGAAGGAAATGTGGTGGTCGTCGGGCAGCGTGTGCTCCGACTGGCTCTCGAAGGCGGTGTCGTTGATCGTGAGATCCGCCACTCTCTTCACCGTGACGAACTCGGAGGGCTTCGTCGTTTCGCTCGCGAAGGAAATGACCTGCTTTCGCTTCGCCTGCGTCTTCTCCGCGACTCGCTTCGTCTTGCTCTTGGCGCTCTTGCTGATCTGCCAGTGCGACGGACCCGCCCACGACTTGGTCACGTGCGACGGCACGAAGTAGCGGTAGTCCGTCGGAGGGGTGTTGCGAATCATCGTCTCGATCTCCCTTCTCTGCGCCGCTTCCTGTGATGTTTCCTCTCCCTGAACTGCGTCTATTGGTTCCTGAATTGGGTCTGCTGGCTCATTCACATCGCTCCAGTCATTGTCGGGAAGCGGCATGTCGAAGTCCTGCTCGGGAGTGACAGGAATCGGGGCCATTTCTGGATCCAGCTCCACATGCACGTCCTCGATGTGGGACCGCTCGGTTTCGGGCTCCTCGCTCTCCATCTCCCTCCACGGAGCCGCCGCGGGATCGAAGGTCTCGATCTCGCGAATGAGCTCCTGCAACGACGGGCAGAGCGGCTTGGACACGACGGAAGACAGCGTGCGGTCCGCGAAGAAGGGCTGCGGGTCGACGTAGGAGTCGAAGGCGTGATCTGTTTCGGGGAGTGGGGCGCACGCGGTTTCAGCAATCTCGACCACTTCGTTGGAGTCGAACACGATGTTGCACCCGTCCGTGACGCCCTACGCGATGAGGCTACGAGCGCAAGGGGACGAGATTGGCGAGAAGAAGACCTTTGGCACCACCCTCGTCGAATCGACGACTCATGAGGTGGAAGAGGGGATCGGCGTCGAAGGCGACATCGGAGGCGTCCATCTGAATGGAGCGCAGATTCGTCTCCAGCGTATTTACGATACCGAGCTTTCGACTCTGCTTTGGCTGCTCTTCCTGCGTCTTCGGCTGCTCGCCCCGATTGAGGTTGTCGAGAATGCGGTAGCCCATGTTCAGCGTATCGTCGACACGATAGCCGTAGATCTTCACGGAGGCGTCCAGCGTGGTGCTCGCCTTCTGGAAGTTCATCTCCGCGTTACTCCTGCGCCTCACGCACCCATTTTGCACCTACGCGTCTTCCAGGATGACGTCCTCCATGTGGTTGATCAGATCCAAGTTCCACGTGTTCTTCTGGTTGATCTTCTATCCGTGAAACGAGAGCGAGGCACGCACGTTTTCGTTTGAGAGCTTTATGACGGCAGAATACATGGAAGCAATTCGCGCCGAACGCTCTCTACCCATCAGTCTCGCAGACACAAAGCGAACGCCGCCGATACCGGAGTCTCCCCTCTGCTTCTGTTGATTCTACGTATCAAACAGTGCCAAATACACCACATCCTCTTCGCGTTTGGATTTCCTCCTTTCTGCTCACTCGCTTCCACGTCCATGGGCTCCGAAGCAGCTGGCGGAAGTGCGGAGAGAGGCTGGGCGGAATTGGAATCGGCGTTCACGTCCATTTCGTGCATGCAACGGAGTGCTCTTGGTGTTACCACTCGCCTCGAATTGTACCGATGACAGATCGATTTGGTTTGAAACCACGACTCCGGAAAAGGCCGGTATTTCTGAGACAACACAACTCCAAAACCCCGCGATCTTTGTGCTTTTCGCATTCTCTTCTTCCTTCTCGCCGTGTATGTGACCACTCTGTTGTGCCCACTTCCTGCTGCCAGGAGACCCATTTTCTTGCCGCAGCTCCCATTGTTGTTGGTGTGTCTGACCTTTGCGTAGAGTGTTTGGATTATGAACGGCGATATCTCGCTAACGCGGCAGTTCGATTCCCTTTCCGTATTGGCCTCCGATTCCTTGTTTCCCGTAGACTCCTGTCCGTGATGAGAGCATTTACGATTTTCCTATTTCGGACGATCGGAGTAACCCTTCCGCCTTGCTGTCTATGTCCCAGTTCAATGACTCCTTTGGAATGGTTCCTCCGATGGATTCCTCCTCACAGAACTACCCCTTTTCCGGCTCGCATCTGGGCGGTTCCCCCTTCTCGGTGGGCGTCCACTCCCAGCCCTCCATTGACCGCAGTCAGCCCTTTTTCACCGATTTCTCCGCAAATCACCCCTTTGCTGCTGCTGCTGCTCCCGGTTCCTACGCTCCCTACGCCGACTTCCCATATAGCTATCAGCAACAGCCCGCCTGCTCCTACTCGTACTACCCCAGCCCATCCTTCTGCCCGCCGCGCCACGTCACGCAGCCGCTGTCGGCGAACACGAAGAGCTTCGTGCCGCGCTCCTTCAACAACGACGAGGCGAACGTGATCGACCTGGAGAAGGTGAAGAGCGGTCAGGACCAGCGCACGACGCTGATGATTCGCAACATCCCCAACGGGTACGTCTTCGCAGGGAGTGTGAGGCCCAGGTTTAGTCGCAAGGTGTTCGTGAAGATCCTGAACCAGACCTGCCGGAACCGGTACGACTTTCTGTACCTGCCGTTCGACGAGAAAACCAACTGCAACATGGGCTACGGGTACGTGAACATGATCGACCTGGAGTCCGTGTGTCTTCTCTACAACAGTGTAGGGGGTGGGAGCGGCGCTGAGGCGTAGTTCAACGGACATCGCTGGCCGCACACGAAGAGCGAGAAGGTGTGCTCCGTCTGCTACGGGCGACTACAGAGCAAGGATTTGGGCGGTTCCGTGGGGAAGGGAGGCGGGTTTGACGCGTAGGAGAAGCTGCTGCAGTACTGCAGCGACTGGTCGGTGATGACGAGCGACGAAATGTACCACCCGCTGTTCTTCAAGAAGGTCACGAAGAGAATCCGGGATAAGGAGGTCGTTGTGATGGAGCCCTTTAAGCCAAAAATGAACTTCTCGATGCGCACTGACTAGCTCTTTTGGACTTTTGCGAATCTTTTTGTCTTTTCGTTCTCATTTCGCTCTGTTCGTTGGACACATTCTTTTCGGGAATGATGGAACTAATATCTCCACCCTTCTACGCCTTCTTCGGCGTATTGCTATTATTGCTTTTCCCCATCACTCTGGGGACGATTCAGATGAACAGTAATCGTCGCTCCTCCTTCACCATGCATAGAGAAATGGGCGTATTTGTCCTATGGCCAGATCATTACTATCGTTTCTGTTCTCATCGGCTTCGGCCTCTACCAAAGACAGTACCTATCGACTCTTGTATGCCCTTTTCGATTTCACTTCCCTGTAGATGTGTGTGTGTTTCTATCTTTTGGCCGAGTTCTACGAGTTGAGCGGTACCTACATTTCCTTCAACCGGTTTGTCTTTCGTTTGCATATTTCCTGTAGAACGCCGTCGGGATGTCTCCCAGACTACGGATTTGAGGTCGTTCCGGAAGTGAGTGCGTCTCCCCACTTTCAGCAATAGGCGCAGGAAATGGACGTTCCTTTCTTTGGCAAGACGAAAACGGAGACCGTGATCAACACGATTCTCTTCAGTTTGCTCATTTCCATGGGTCTCTTTCTGCTGAACCAGCATGACGACTTGGTGCTGCTCCGGCGCGTCCTCCTGATGCTGGGAGTGACCGCACTGCTGAGGCCTCTCATCTTCTGCATGACGAGTCTTCCCGACCCCAGTCGGTGGAATCCTCATCGATCATATCCTGCGAAGCTGTGAATACTAGCCCTTCACCCAACGTCGGAGGAGCAAAAGCAGGGTAAGTACTCCCTCAGCGAGATTATCAACTACACGTTCACCCGTTTGAAGAACCCCAACAACATCGACACGAGTGGAGACATGCTCTTCAGCGGACACACGCGCTACCTCTTTACCGCCGTGTGCGTCGGGGTCTGCTGTCTCTTTCATCGCTAGGCGTACGCGTCGATGATCAATGCGGAGAACGCTTCCTTCTACATTCCCCTGTTTCTTGTCGTTCTCACGGCAGCTCTGTATGCCTGCTATCTCATCGTGAAAGTGCGTCCTGGTCCGCATTCTCAGCAGTAGTGTCGCTTCCATTACTCCGTGGACGTTTTCATGGCTATTCTGGTTGTCATGTGCTTGTGGCTCATTATCAACGAATCCGCTGCCCTCGCCGAGCTCTCTCCCGATGTCACTCAACTCCCTTATATTTGTCGCGGCCTTATTGTTTTCATGAGGTGGCTCAACTTGTAGTCTTTTCTGTTGCTCGTTGTTTGTTTGACACAATTCGCCGCGATTTCTTCCCTTTTCAGAGAGAATCGCGAACTCAAAGAGTCCCATGGAAATCGATTTACGGATTAGCGATTCGCAGAGAGAGAAACTGTCGGGACATATAGACAAGGTAACCCATGTGTTGTCCGTCCACTGTAGATCAAATGCTTGGATTGGAGTAAATCTGGAACCTACTTGGCGTCCGGAAGCAAGGACCGCACAGTGAAGGTGTGGAATGCCAAACATCACATGGTGAGTCCCTTCTGGAGGCACTGATTCCCCAGAAGTGCGAGAATTCGTTTTCGTTTCGAAACACCGTCCTTCAAGTCAGATGGAATCCCGAGGTGGAGGAGATCATCGCCTGCACCGTTGAAAAGGACAACGTTTATATATGGAATATTGGAAATGAGGGTGGCTGCACAAGGAACGAATCATCTGTAGAATCCATGATGTCTCTGCGGATTGTCGGTCATCCCGACTTTTTATCGTGGTCCCCTGATGGGAAATATATATGCGTCATGAACGATGTACGATATCACTGCGAGTTCCTGATTCTAGAGAGGAGTCGTGTTCATTATCGACGCCATCACCGGCAGCATCACAACAGTGAAGAACGAAATGAGTCCGAACTCCATCGTATTCGTAGTTGTTGCTGTGAAGTGTAGCGTAACGGGATTTGCTGGGGATACGATTCCATGTGTTTGTACACTGCCGCGGGTGATGGTATGTCTACCGGCTGTGACTCACGGAATAGACGATATGGGATGTGTGGAAATCATACAGTACATCAAAGAGACGGGCCAGTTTGAATTCACAAAGAGACTGCAGATCTCTATGGGAGAGTGCACAGCCATCGACGTTGATCGTCGGCACGACATGCTTGTTGTCGGCTCGAGCGACTCCATCCTCACCGTTGTTGACTACTGCGACATGATCCCGCTCAGCACCATCAAGCTTCACAAGTGGGTGTGCGAATGGGTGATTACCGGTAGCACGGGCATCAAACGTGCTCAGTGGACGTCCAAAGGAGAGTATGTCGCGTTCTGCAGCAGTGACAACCTGATCACTCTGGCTCACCCCATGGATGGAGCGGTCAAGAAGAGCTACAAGATATCGGAGTATTCGACGGTACGCCCCATTCTGGTTTCGTGAATGATAGGTCTTTTCCTGTTGTCAAAAGAAGGGGCTGATTGCCGTGGTTACGGGCAGGAACGAAAAGGACATGAAGTTTATAGATGTAATCACCATATGATAATAGTGGGCTATTTGTTATCAAACTTGATTGACCCCTTCTTCACCGCCAGAATCACACTCGTCATGCATAATTACCGTACGGCGTTTTTCATTTTTGTTATCTCAAGCTGGCAGCTACAATAGATATGGAGACCGAGCAGTCTTCCGGTGTGACTGTGATTGAGTCCTCAAAGCCCGACGTTGACTACATGCTCAACTATAAGTATTCGCCAGAGTATCACATGAGTCCTAGAGTGGATGATTCGCTGTCACCGACTCATCTCTTCTTTCGGGATCACACGGGAACGATTTTCGCCATCCTCACCATTCTCGTGTGCTATCTGGCCATACTGCTCCCCGAGCCCGCTTCGAGTTGGTTGTCCTGCTTCCTGAAGCTGCACGGCGCAGTGTACACGGAGAACGGAGTTGTGTATCAGAAGGATCTGAAGGATGTGTGTACTGTCGTTGGACTCACGGTGGTATTGACCGTTTTGCGCTACTTCCTGTGCCACACGTTGTTCCGCCTCATCGCAAAGTGGCTGAAGATTGAAGATACAATAGAGAAACCGCAGCTAGTTCACAAGACGGAAGTGGGAACGCTGTCCTTCGTCAACGCCTAGGAGCAAGCCTGGCTGGTTCTGTACTACTGCTTTTCGTTCACGGCGGGCATCACCGTCATCCGCAAGTACATCGGCTTCACCCTGAACAACGTGTGGATGGAGTATCCCCAGCTGCTCTATCCCTGGGGCTTCAAGCTCTTCTACCTGACGCAGTGCGCATTCTACTGCCAGTGTCTCATTCTGCTGTTCACGGAAGTGGGTGCTTGTCGCGACCGTTATGGGTAGAAGCATCGCAAGGACATGATGAACATGTTCATCGTCGCCTCTCGTCGCCTCTCTCACCCGTAGCATCACGTCATCACCATCACGCTCATCGTCGTGTCCTACTACACCAACTTCACTCGCATCGGCGCCGTCGTCTTCGCCATCTTCGATGCTGCCGATGTAGTCCTTTCGTTCTTCCTGTAATACAGGCGCTACTTCCGCTATCGAAGATCATGCAGTACGGGTGGATCGTGATTCCGGGCTACACCATCTTTTTCCTGTTCACCCGTTCGTCCGTGCTCTCTCGTTCACACGTAGTGGTGTGGGTGTTCACGCGCCACTATCTCGTGATCAAAGTCATGGTGAACATCGCGACGCAGCCCGAGCACATCCTGCCCATCATCTGGGATCCCGCGAAGGGGTACTTCGTCTCCCTCGTGTGGTCGAAGCCGCTGTTCTTGTCGCTGTTCACTCTCTTGGAGGTGCTGCAGGTCCTCTGGTCCATGTGCTGCCCCGGACTCGGATTCACGCGTAGAAACATCTTCAAGCTCATTTACCGCCAGCTCTTCCAAGGCATTACGCTCGGAGATGACCGCTCCTGCAGAGACGAAGAAGAGGATGAGCCGAAGAAAGAATAGACGACTTGTGTGTTCCACCAAACAAGCAACACCCTCGAATACACACGACTGAACTCGGATAGGGTCGACTTGAACAGCGGCTCCACAATGTGAGTGCCCGTTCCCGGCTTCAACACTCTACACGCCACGAAGTCGCCCACTTGAATCGACTCCGTTTCTCTTCCCTTCTTCTCATACTCACTAAAGGACTCAAACACAGGCTTCACTACTCGTCAACACGCCCTCATTTCCATCACCATCAAACACGCACATGCGGTCACTCTCGCACCTCCCCTTCAACTGCCTCCTCCCCTCCTTGCTATGCTTGCTGTACTTGCTCTCTCCCTCCACCAGCACCAGCTCCATCTTCCCGTCCAGCCGGGACAGCTTCCCCTTCAGCGTGGAGTAGAAGGCGTCCTGGATCTCGGCGAGTCTTCTCTTCTTCACCTCCAGCGGCACGTCGTCCTTGAAGTGCCTCCACGCGAAGGTGTTCTCTCTCATGCTGAACAGGTACATGAACGCGTGGTCGAACCCGATCTCCTTCATCATCGACACCGTGTCCGCGTGCTCCTCCTCCGTCTCGCCGCAGAAGCCCGTGATCACGTCCGTGCTTAGGGAGCAGTCAGGGAGCAGCGTGCGAATCTGGTCGACCAGTCGCAGGAAGGCATCGCGCGTGTAGGGACGGTTCATCCGCTTCAAGCACGAGTCGCTGCCGCTCTGCAGCGGGAGGTGGATCGAGCGGCAGATGTTCGGGTGGCTCTTGATCACCTCCAGAACGGACAGCGGGAAGTCCTACGCACTCAAGAACCGCGGGAACCATCACTTTGGGGTGAGGCGACATGAACCGAATGCGCACATCGGGCGCCGCCTCCGCCACTCGCTCCAGCAGCTCGGGGAACAGAATGCCCTTCTTGCTGCGCACCGAGGTGGGGGAGCGGAACCCGGGGGTGGTTTGATAGGCGAGGGAGGAATCGCTCTGTGTGGTGGAGTCGCAGTAGGAGTTGACGTTCTGCCCGAGGAGGAGAATCTCCTTGTAGCCGTGCTTTCGGATGCGGTTCACGTTGTGCATCACGATGCTCGCCTCCACGCTCCGCTCTCTTCCCTGTGAGTGATGCGACACGAGAGAGCATACACGGGTGTACGGCACGACACAGTAACTGCACATGTTGTTGCATCCTCTCATGATCGTGAGCTGCGTGCAGGGCTGAGGATCGAGAAGGAGGGTGTCCACCTCTGCATATTCGTCCTTGACGGACAAGGCGGTGTGGGAAGACTGATGTCCCGACTACGCCTGAGTCACTTCACAAAGACATACAAGGGCGGAAGAAAGCAGCTCGGGAAGGTGCATATAGGAATCGGGCCCCACGACCACATCCACGCCTGACTGGAGCAAACGGTCCTTCAGGCGCGAGGCCATGCAACCTGATACGCACAGTACCTACCGTTCACTCTCCTCTCTATGCATACGGTGTGCTTCTTGTATTTCTTGTCCAAATGACGGAATTGCTCCAGTCGGTTCCAAATCTACGCTATAACACGCCAAACGATGCGTATACGCGCGACTCTGCATGCTCCCTCACAGAACACGTGTTCATGATGATCACGTCCGCATCCCTCTCTTCCACACCTCCGTGCATACCGCAATCGTCTAGCAGTGTCTCCATGATTCCGCTATCCGCCCGATTCATTTGGCACCCATAGGTTTCGATGACGAAGGAATGGCCCTTCAAGCGCTCCTTCACCTCCTCTGGAACCGAAACAGCATTGTTGTGAGTCGTTTCCTCCTTCTATTCGTCACCATCTCCCTCCACCGCAACGGGAAGAAAGTCGTCCAGCGTCTTTCCGTCCGCAAGCAGCGCTCTCGATGCCGTTGACCACGCGCGATTTGTCCATTTCAGAAGGGAGGGAACGAGAGGTTTGCAGAACATTTCCTTTTCTCTTTAGTCCTTGCGAGAGGATGGAAGCAGAAGGATCAACGCTCTGCCGGGTTTTCACTTCTCCTCGTTCTGTTTGGGTGTTTGCAGCATTCAAAGAGATAAGGTGAAAAGCATTGACAAGCCCGTCTAGCTCAGTCGGTAGAGCGCTAGGCTCTTAACCTAGTGGTCGG
>ERZ1106923.344-NODE-344-length-18887-cov-3.064199_pt1 | contig 18887 bp, 18 predicted proteins | sample MGYA00403657_ERZ1106923 | MGnify/ENA primary metagenome ERZ1106923 (study PRJEB35170, sample SAMEA104062425) | human gut metagenome | biome: human gut; feature: human-associated habitat; material: faeces | place: Denmark | collected 2012-06-19 ...
ACCAACTCTGCGATTGAAGCTCCTGTTCCGTACATAAACACCGAAGAAAGGGCGTAGCCACCAACCATTACAACAGTGGCTAGTAGTAGACCTAGGGGACGGTAGCCACCTTTTAGCCCTGCAAAATAGCCTTGTGCACCATGAATAAATAGACTTATGAACATCCATTGAGGAGCAGATGATAAGAGATCAATCAAAAAAGCAGATAAACCTCCTACAATAGCTCCCTCTTTCTTACCAAGGTAGAAGGCTGTGAAGTAAATCCCTGCATCTACCAAGGTCAATAGTCCTGTTGGAGTTGGAATTTTCGCTACAAACCCAAAGGTTACTGATAAAGCCGTTAGAATGGCTAATAACGTCAGTTTTTTATTCTCTTATTTTGCATATTGAACGACTCCATATCCATTCGACTGTTTAATTGATTCAAAAACAAAGACCTTAGCATTGGCTACAGCTTCCGTTTCTGAAAATCCTTTGACTAATTCACTGGCTATGCTGGAAGCAAATGTACATCCTGCCCCTGTATTATTTTTATCTAGAACAGGTTTCTCAAATATTTTATATTCTTTCCCATTGTATAGAACATCTAACGCTTTATTACCATCTAGACGGTTGCCACCTTTTACGACGACAGTCTTAGCACCCAATTCTTTTAAGCAACTAGCTGCAAGCTTCATATCATCAATAGTATGTATTTTTTTGTCAATAAGAAGTTCTACTTCTGGGAGATTTGGAGTAATGACTGTAACATAGGGGAAGAATTTAACCAATTCATCACGTAGCTGTGAAACCTCAACGTCATGAGTCTCCTTGCAAACTAGAACGGGATCCAATACAATTGGAATTTCTGGACATTTTTTAACAAAGTCTAAGGTTAATTCCGCAATTTCAACATTAGGTAATAAACCAATTTTTATTGCTGAGAAAGGAACATCTTTTAGTGAGTCAAGTTGTTGTTTAAATACCTTACTATCGATTGGAATAACCTCAAAACCATTCTCAGTCATAGCCGTTAGACAGGTAATAGCTACAAAACCATTTTGTTTATTAGTTGTAAATGTCGCTAAATCCGCATGAAGCCCGCCACCACTAAAAATATCATTCCCTGAAATCGCTAATACCAATTCATCACTCATATCGTATCTCCTTCAAATATAAACCATTACCTGCTACGGTTGGTCCCGCAAGATTGCGGTCACGACTTTCCAACACGGTCTTCGCTTGTGAAACTGGCATGCGTCCATTTCCAATTTTCAATAATGTTCCAACCATATTTCTAACTTGCTTATAAAGAAAGCCATTCCCAGAAAAAGCAAAGACATAAAACCCAGTTTTCTCATCGATAGATACACTTGCCTGGGTAATTGTACGCACTTTATTTTCTACAGATGTCCCTGAAGCTGTGAAGCCTGTAAAATCATGTGTGCCGACCAATTCCATAGCAGCCTCTTGCATAAGAGCTAGACTTAGAGGGTAGGGATAGTGGATAGCATAATTACGCATCATGGGGTTCTTAGGTCGCCCTGCATCTACTAGGAATTCATAGGTTTTAATATGTTTACTATAACGTGCATGGAATTCCTCCGATACAAGCTCGATACTAACAATGTCAATATCATCTGGACACTGTGTATCTAAACCAAAACGCAGCTTCTCTGGATCCCTCTCCTGAGATAAATCAAAGTGGATAACCTGTCCATAAGCATGAACACCAGCATCTGTTCGGCCTGCCCCGTGTACAGTTACAGGAGTACCACTATTTAGCCGCAAAAGAGTCTTTTCAATCTCTTCTTGAATAGAACGAGCATTTGGTTGCCTTTGAAAACCTGAAAAAAGTGTCCCATCATAAGAAATTGTCGCTTTATATCTAACCATAAAATTATCATATCAGATTTTTTTAAGGATAAAAAGTATGTCAATCACCAACTGACCCCATACAGCTTCCAAAATAAAGAAAAAGACGCTTTTAGCGTCCTTTCTTTATAAATCCTCCAAAACATCTTTTACTTTGTTAAAAAATCCTTTTTTCTGTGGTGCAACCTTTTCATCACCACTTGCTTTTGCGAATGCAAGGAGAGCTTCTTTTTGAGCATCATTCAGCTTCGTAGGAGTTACAATCTTGACAGTAACTAGTTGATCCCCTTGTGAACCTCCACGAAGACGTGGCGCTCCCTTTCCTTTTAGACGGAAAGTTTTACCTGTTTGAGTACCCGCTGGAATAACCATCTCAACATTACCGTGAACGGTAGGTACTTCAACAGTATCACCAAGAGCTGCTTGGACAAAAGAAATGTTAAGTGTATAGTAAATTGTCGATCCATCACGAGTAAATTTATCGCTTGGATTAACATTGATGACTACAAAGAGGTCTCCATAAGGACCACCGTTGAAACCAGCTTCACCTTGGCCTGCAAGACGGATTTGTTGACCTGTTTCAACACCCGCTGGAATCTTGACAGATACTGTATGGCTTTGTTTTTCACGACCTGTTCCATGACAAGTTTGACAAGGATCCTTGATTTCTTGACCTGTTCCGTGACAGACGTCACATGTTACTTGACGACGCATCATACCAAGTGGTGTTTGTGTATCAACATTGATAACCCCATGACCATGACAGCGACCACAGGTTACAGGACTTGTTCCAGGTTTAGCACCAGATCCTGAACATGTCTTACATGTCACTTCACGATTGTAGTGAATTTCTTTTTCAGCACCAAAAACAGCCTCTTCGAAACTTAGGTTGACACGATACTGAAGGTCGTCTCCTTGACGAGGAGCATTTGGATTGCGAGTAGCACCGCCACCAAAGAAGCTCGAGAAGATATCCTCAAAACCTCCGAAGCCTGCACCACCATCAAAGCCACCAAAGCTACCTTGGCCGCCAAAGCCGTTCGCACCGTCTGGTCCGTATTGGTCATAGGCTGCACGTTTTTGGGCATCACTTAGAGTTTCATAGGCCTCTAGAATCTCTTTATATTTTTCTTCCGCACCTGGTTCTTTATTGATATCTGGGTGGTATTTTTTAGATAGCTTACGATAGGCACGTTTAATTTCGTCTTGAGAGGCATCCTTAGATAACCCAAGACGATCATAATATTCGGTATTGTTCATAATTTAAGATACAAAGGGCATCTAATGGAGAAAGCCAAAGTAATAGTTTCGAAGATGGACTACTGGTCCCTCAAAACCATCTATATTTTTTGGCTTGTTCCATAGCCCGTGTTCAACGACGAACACTCTTTGATCCTTTCTATTTTATTTGTTACGAAACGAAGTAAAATATACATTATATTCACTTCACTTATTTAGCGAAAAACAGAGGCTGGTTTGCAACCTCTGGATTTCTTCTTATGCTTTGTTTTTGAACTCGTAAGGTTGAATTGAGCACAGCTTAACTTCTGTGTGAAAAAGAGACGTAGCAGTTTTCGCTTTAGCGAACTACATATAAGGCTACCTTTAGGTGCAATTCTTTCTAGAAACTAAAGCTTCTTCGCCTGATTTCCTATTTTCACTGTGAGATTTTAACAGTCTTTACATCTTACTTTTCAGTAAACTCTCCGTCTACGACATCGTCGCCTGAGTTATCTGTTGCTTGTGCGCCTTCTGCTCCTGCTTGAGCTTGTTGTGCCGCTGCTGCTTGTTCGTAGAGTTTGACTGCCAAAGCTTGGGCTTTTTCGTTAAGAGCTTCCAATTTAGCCTTCATGTCATCAAGATTACCTGATTCTTGAGCTTTCTTAAGCTCATCAAGTGCTGATTGGGCAGCATCACGTTCTGTATCAAAGCCTTTACCTTCTGTTTCTTTAATTGTTTTTTCAGTAGCAAAGATAGCTTGGTCGACTTCGTTACGAAGTTCTACTTCTGCTTTACGTTTTGCATCTGCTTCAGCATTTGCTTCAGCATCTTTCATCATTCTTTCAATTTCTTCATCAGTCAAACCTGAGTTAGATTGGATGACAATTGTTTGTTCTTTTTGAGTTCCAAGATCTTTCGCTTTAACAGATACGATACCGTTCTTATCAATGTCAAATGTTACTTCGATTTGTGGGACACCACGAGGTGCAGCTGGGATATCAGTCAATTGGAAACGTCCAAGAGTCTTGTTATCTGCTGCCATTGGGCGTTCACCTTGAAGAACGTGAATATCAACGGCTGGTTGATTATCTGCTGCAGTTGAGAAGACTTGTGATTTAGATGTTGGAATTGTTGTGTTACGTTCGATGAGTTTTGTGAAGACGCCACCCATTGTTTCGATACCAAGTGACAATGGTGTTACGTCAAGAAGGACAACGTCTTTCACATCACCAGAGATCACACCACCTTGGATAGCAGCACCCATAGCAACTACTTCATCAGGGTTTACTGATTTGTTTGGTTCTTTACCAGTTTCAGCCTTAACTGCTTCTACAACAGCTGGGATACGAGTTGAACCACCAACAAGGATGACTTCGTCAATGTCTGACAAGCTTAAACCTGCATCTGAAAGGGCTTGACGAACTGGAGTTTTAGTACGTTCTATAAGGTCACGAGTCAAATCATCAAATTTGGCACGAGTCAAAGTCATTTCCAAGTGAAGGGGTCCAGCTTCACCAGCCGTGATGAACGGCAAGCTGATTTGTGTTGAAGTTACACCTGAAAGGTCTTTCTTAGCTTTTTCTGCTGCGTCTTTCAAACGTTGAAGAGCCATCTTGTCTGTTGACAAGTCGATGCCGTTTTCTTTCTTGAATTCTTCAACCATGTAATCGATAATTTTTTGGTCAAAGTCATCACCACCAAGTTTGTTGTCCCCTGCAGTAGCCAATACATCAAAGACACCATCACCGAGTTCAAGGATAGATACGTCGAATGTACCACCACCAAGGTCAAATACCAAGATTTTTTCTTCTTTGTCAGTCTTGTCCAAACCATAAGCAAGAGCTGCTGCAGTTGGTTCGTTGACGATACGTTCTACTTCAAGACCAGCGATTTTACCAGCATCTTTAGTTGCTTGACGTTGAGCATCGTTAAAGTAAGCTGGAACTGTGATGACAGCCTTGGTTACTTTTTCACCGAGGTATTCTTCAGCATAACCTTTCAAGTACTGAAGGATCATTGCTGAGATTTCTTGTGGAGTGTATTCTTTGCCGTTAGCAGAAACTTTTTCAGAAGTACCCATCTTAGATTTGATAGAGATTACTGTATCTGGGTTTGTGACTGCTTGACGTTTTGCAGCATCACCAACGATGATTTCACCATTTTTGAATGAAACTACGGATGGAGTTGTACGATTTCCTTCTGGGTTAGCGATGATTTTTGGTTCAGTTCCTTCAAGAACTGCAACTGCTGAGTTTGTTGTACCTAAGTCAATACCAATAATTTTAGACATATGTTCTATCTCCTTAAGCTTTTTCTTTCTAAGCTTTTTTCTTCTTTTCTGATATTTCTTTTTGCAAACCTTCGGCTTGCCTCTTATCTTTTCTCTCATAGTTTATTGTCGTTTCGGACAAGGTTTTTTTAGTTCTCTTTGTATACTACTACCATGGCTGGGCGTAGGATGCGGTCATGGAGTTTGTAGCCTTTCTGGAAGACTTGTGCGATGGTATCCGCCGGATGCTCATCATCTGCAGGCATGGTTTGAATAGCCATATGGAAGTTGTGATCGAACTCGCCGTCTGCTGCGATTTCTTCGATTCCTTCCTCTTTAAGACCATTTATCAAACTTTCCTGTATCATTTCCAAACCTTTTTTAACATCATCAGTCAATCCTTCAACAGCAAGAGCACGTTCAATGTTATCAAGTGATGGCAAGATTGCTTTTGCTAAATCTTGGCTACGATACTTTTGTAATTGTTGACGTTCTTCTTTAGCACGGCGTTGAATATTTTGCATCTCTGCATGGACACGAAGGTATTTATTTTCAAACTCCTCCGCACGCGCTTGAGCTTCTTCAAGCTCAGAAGTTTCCTTTGTTTCTTCTACAACTTCTTCAGTTGTCTCGGTAGCTTCCTTTGTTCCTTCTACAACTTCTTCAGTTGTCTCGGTAGCTTCCTTTGTTTCTTCTACAACTTCTTCAGTTGTCTCGGTAGCTTCCTCTTCTTTTACTTCTTCTTCTTTAATATCTTCAGTCAAGGCATTCACCTCTTTCTATATTTTTTAAAACGTTACGGCTTAAGAAAACTTCGTAATGGTTACTATTGAGATAACGGTAATAATCCGTTAATTTCATAACCAGAACTCGACTGATAACGTTGACTAAACTAACCATGCGACGATAATCCATTTCAATGGGTCCAATCACATGCATGAGTGCCGTCCCACGATAGGGGATCAAGAATTTATGACTCATAACCGTGACATTTTCAAGAGCTTCTTCAGTTGATTCTGCGACCGAAATTTTGGTCACTTCATCATCGGAGATAGCTGATCGAAGCGCAAGAGCCACATGTTGTGGGTTATCCAAAAATTGATAAGTTTTCAAATCAGCATAGGCCAGTGATGCAACCTTACCTTCTATAAAAATCAGTTCCTTGAAGAGGTGTGAAAAGATATAATCAAACAAATCTAAAACATTATCTGTTATCTTAAAATACTTTTGCACAATCTGAGGAGTCTCTGTTCTCAATCGGTAATGGATATCTAAGACAGTATTTCCTAAAAACCGTCCCTGAACAAGCTTATGAAAAATTTCCAAATCGCTTGACAAGAAATTCTTTGGAATGGCAAACTGAACTGTCACCGGCTTAGATTCATCTAGAGTCAGAACTGCCAACGCATCGTGATTAGACAGCTGAACAATCTCAAATCCTGTCAGACGCTGTTTGGTCGGTTCCACATCTTGAATCACTGCTGTGCATCCTGTCATTTCTGCCAGCAGCTTTGCCGCCGCATCCAAGATATCTTCAAGTTTAAAGGCTTCAAAGTCGAAGGCCTTGACGACTTGGTAAACATCTTGTTCATCAATCGTATCAAGATTCAAAGAATTAGCAACAAAATACTGGAAACCCGCTCGGCTTGGCATGCGTCCACTAGAGATATGAGCTTTCTCAAGATAACCCATCTTTTCTAACTTAGCCATGTCATTACGAATGGTCGCTGAACTTGAATCAATCGAGTCTTGTAATGCTTTAGAACAAACTGGTTCATGTGTGCGAGTGAACATCTCAACTATCAAATTCAAAATAGCGTTTTGCCTTTGCGTAATCACGATGTCACCTCATTTCTATTTATTAGCACTCTCGTACAACGACTGCTAACTTATGATTCTATTATACACCTAAACTTAAACATGTCAACCCAAAAAAAACAAAAAAATTAGCACTCTTTTTGAAAGAGTGCTAAAAATACATCTAGAGACCTAGAAACATTAAAAAACATCCTTAGGGGTGTTCTAATATCAGCGATCATATTTTACCAAATTATAGGTCTCAATAATAGAAATAAGATGTTTAGTGTAATCAGGATCACTATTAAAACCTGCAGCTTGTAGCTTTTCTGCCGCAACTTTATAACTCGTAGTTCCTGCCACCTCTTTATAGGTTGATTCTCCCCATCTACCTTGGCGTAGTTCTTCTAGATAAGATGACATAGAACTTGACCAGTCTCTAAAAACTGCAAAATCTACTTTTTGATATTGCCATTTGCCTTTACTGTAAACATTATCCTTTAGATAGATATGTTCTTGTCCTGGCCGAGCAGGGAGACTGTAGATATTATGGTATTTAACAGATAAGAGACTACTACCATAGTTCGACTCATATGCGGCTTGGCTAAGGAGAATCGATGCAAGGACACCATAGTTTTTAGACATTTTTTGTGCTGTTGGCGCTAAGTTTTCAATAAACCCTTTCTGCGTATAGGAAACCTTTACCGTACGAGCATTATCAACTGTAGATGCATGAAGAATCAGCGGTAAGAGAATCCCTAAAGCGAAAACAGCAACTAAGATTATAAAGGCTTTTAGTTTAAAACGTCGTCTCACTTAGTTTTCTCCTTTAATAGTACCAAATATTCTTCCAAAGTAAGATTATGTTCAGTCATGTACTCTGCTGATTCTTTACCAACGTAGCGGAAATGCCAATCCTCATACCCCACACCTGTTGACGATGTCTTACCATCTGGGAAACGAAGAACAAAGCCATACTTTGGCGCTATTTTTTTGACCTTAGCCACAGTAGCTGGATCTGCTTCATCTAAGCTGTCTACAGTACTCATGTCAATCGCAAGACCTGTCTGATGCTCACTAGCACCCGGTGGTTGTGAATAAGTCTGAACCTTCTTCTCTGCCTGGGACTCTGTCAAAGTCGGATCATCAGCCATTTCCTGCTGAACATAACTGTTATAAAGTTCTGTCTGATAGGCAACACTACGATAACCCGAAATCAAATGATAGCTTGGATTAATTTCTTGAGCTGCTGCTAAAAATTCTTCAACATTTTTCGCAATTCTCGCATCTACAGAAACACCATATACGTTAGCAAGCTCAGGATTAAGCTCTTTAGACTTATTATCTCGATTTACCAAAAGCAATTTCCAGTCTTTAGGCGATACATCAGGTAGTCCTTTTGTATCCTTGCTTTGAGTCGAATAGGTAATTTGCTTACTATTTTTTGTTACTGACGATCCATTGGTTTGTTGGACCGTACGACTGACACCAAATACTGAATAAAGTCCTGCTGTAACTAAAAGAATTGCAGTCAAGACGCCACTGATAACCAAAAACCAATTGGTTTGCTTTTTCGCCTGACGGCGACTCGGATAGCTATTTTTTACCATTGTCTTTTTCTATTATCTCTCGTCCAACCTGACGATAAGTCATATCGCCAAGTGTTTCCAATGTGAATCTACCATTTTCATAAGCAACGACAGTAACCGAACCGTTGTCCAATGGAGGATGCTCGAAGGAATAGTTTCCAAACCCGTCTCACGTAAAATGATGTCCATGGTCTGAATAGTTCGACCTGAATCACTAGAATAAGCAGATTTGAACGGGATACCTGCCGCTTTCAGACCTAACCCCAGTTCGCGAATTCCTTCTTCACCGAACGGGGTCAAAGGGCTATCAGACCAACCTTGAACACGACCAATAGTATTAAACATAGTCTTGCCGTGTCTCGCAATATATAACTTAACCTTACTCATGACCCCTCCTTCTTTCCGTCATTTTGAACTCATTATAGCACAAATCCACCTGACTATCTAGCTAGCGAAATCATCAGAAAATGCCTTACCAATCCGGTAAAGCACTTATCATCCGTTTAGTTTTTAAAGCTGTGAACAGGGGCTGGGATTTGGCCACCACGCGCAATGAAGTCCGCCGATGAAGCTTTGTTTACCTTCATTACTGGTGCATAACCAAGAAGACCTCCAAGTTCCAACATGTCCCCTTCCTTACCATAAGGAATAATACGAACAGCTGTTGTTTTCTGATTAATGACACCAATAGCCGCTTCATCGGCAATCATGGCCGCAATTGTTGTATCTGGCGTATCAGCAGGAATGGCAATCATGTCTAGACCAACAGAACAGATAGCCGTCATGGCTTCCAATTTTTCAAGGTTGATATGCCCAGATTGAACTGCTGCAATCATTCCTTCATCTTCAGAAACTGGGATAAAGGCACCTGACAAACCACCGACCTGGTTACATGCCATGATACCACCTTTTTTAACTTGGTCATTAAGAAGAGCTAGAGCCGCAGTAGTACCATGCGTACCAACAACTTCAAGCCCCATGGCTTCAAGTACACGAGCTACCGAATCACCTACTGCTGGAGTTGGTGCAAGAGACAAGTCTACAATACCAAACTCGACACCTAGACGTTCGCTAGCCATTTGACCAACCAACTGCCCTACACGTGTGATTTTAAAGGCAGTTTTCTTAACTGTTTCAGCTAAAACATCAAAACTTTCACCTGGAACCTTCTCAACAGCACGTTGCACAACACCAGGACCTGAAACCCCAACATTGATTACAACGTCAGCCTCACCAACACCGTGGAAGGCACCTGCCATAAATGGATTATCTTCAACCGCATTAGCAAAGACAACCAATTTACCTGGACCCATTGGATCTGCATCAGAAGCCTCTTTAATGATACGTCCCATATCACGTACCGCTGTCATGTTAATACCAGTTTTTGTTGAACCAATATTAACAGATGAGCAGACAAAATCAGTCTCAGCAAGCGCACGTGGGATAGAATCAATAAGAATCTCATCACCTTTTTGGTAGCCCTTTTGAACTAATGCAGAGAAACCACCAATAAAGTTAATGCCAATTTCCTTAGCTGCACGGTCTAGCGCCTTAGCAAACGGTACATAATCCGTCGCATCTGTCGCTGCACCGATAATTGAAATCGGAGTAACAGAAACACGTTTATTAACAATCGGAATACCAAGTTCAGCCGCAATTTCGTCACCAACAGCTACCAAGTTCTTAGCCTTAGAAACAATCTTGTTGTATACCTTTTCTGCTGCCTTATCAATATCTGAATCGATACAGTCTAGAAGTGAAATTCCCATGGTGATAGTACGAACATCAAAGTTCTGCTCCTCAATCATAGCAATGGTTTCTGTAACCTGTTTAATATCCATTTTCAACTACCCCTATCTTATAAGTTGTGCATAGCATCAAAAATCGCTGAGCTTTGGATATTGATTTTGACGTTTAATGATTCACCAAAAGCTTCTAATTCAGCACGTAGGTGTGTAAAATCTTTCTTATCTTCCGATGATACAACCGCCATCATGGTAAAGAATTCATCAAGGATTGTTTGAGTGATATCATCAATATTCAAACCAAGTTCTGCGATCTTAGTCGCAACACCTGCAACAATACCCGCTTTATCCTTACCTACAACTGTAATAATCGCTTTCATGAGAAGCCTCCATCATTTTATTTTATATAATTTTAGCATATTTTGATTAAAAACGCTATTTTTTATAGAAATTACACCTTTTTTATTGAAAAAAACGAATGTTTCTACAACATTTAACCAGTATCGTTTATAAAATTCAGTCTCTATCAATTCAACAACTTGTGGATAAACTTGTTAACAAGTAAAACAATACAATTCTAATAAAACCTTGAAAAATCAAGGTTTAACACTGAGAACAGACTTATCCACACCTGTGGATAAGTCTGTTGGTAACTTGTCGATAAAGAAAAATATCGCCAAATTTTAGCGATATCTTAGCTTTATTTCCATTTTAGATTAACATGAGCATTCATTTCTTTATAGGCAGTATCTATACGCTCTTTAGTTTCTTCATCTAGTTTATTTCTGTATTTTCCACCTTTAATGAAATCCTCTAAAATATAGGTTTGATAAGTATATAAAGGATATCCCTCTGGCGAAATTGTTCCCTTGGGTGTGCGGTTAACCCAGGTTGGATGCGCTTGAGCTGTCTTAATCGTGGTTTGACAATTCTTTTTCTCAAGAGTGACATCCATTAAGACGCCCCTCTCTGTCCATGCTGCACTATCCACACCATCCATAGTCTCTATGCGCTGGTTAGAGATGAAATTCCCCATTGAGTAAATAATGAGTTTTTGCTGTCCATCCTTTTTAACCACTTCAGACGGCTCAACCACATGAGGGTGGCCCCCAAAGATAATATCAGCACCCCAATCAATCATCTTATGGTAAAGCTTTACCTGTTCATCTGTCGGTTCCAAACGATATTCCACGCCCATCTGTGGCATAATAACCGTAACGTCAGCCTCTTTTTCAGCACGCTCAATCTCTACTTTCATCCGTTTTTCATCAAGATTCGACAAATGATTCGCAATCTCTTTTTCGGTCAGATTTGACTCCAAGCCATTGAAACCATAGGCATAAGAAAGTATTGCCACCTTGATGCCATTAACATTCTTGATAAACAGAGGCGCCTTATCACGCACAGGATTTTCATAAACACCAACAGGGTCAATGCCCACCTCTTTAAATGCATCGGCTGTTGTAAAAGCTCCCTCTAAACCAGAGTCCAAAATATGATTATGGGCCAAATCCATAACATCATAGCCGGCATCACTAATAGCTGCCGTCACTGATTGAGGAGCATTAAACAGAGGGTAGCCTGACAAAGGATAATCAGGATTGATAGTTCCCTCAAAATCACCCAAGACCAAATCAGCCTGCTTTAACCATGGCTTCACATATGTAAAATTTTCAGTAAAATCATAACTGCCATCTGCCTGCAAGGCACTCATATAGAGACCGTCATGATAAAGCAAGTCCCCATTAGCCATGATACGTGCTGTCTGTACTTGATTTGAAACACTCTTTTGCTGCTCATTTTTACTATGAATAATCAAAATTTCAAGAAAAAGCAAACCTAAGACAAGAGCAATCAACCTCATCAAAATCTTATTAGTCATCGTATTGTCATGCTTTTTAGCTTGGCTCTGTTTCATCATATCTCCTTTTTCATACTCCTAGTGTAACAAAAAAATGTTATCCATAGATGATAAAAAAGATTAATAAACGGTTACATCGGTTCTGTTGCAAAGTTTTAAATCTACTATCAAATAAGTTAGAATAATAGAAAAAGATAGCAGGAGGAATGACGATGAATCATTTTAAAGGAAAGCAATTTCAGCAGGATGTGATTATTGTAGCCGTGGGCTACTATCTTCGTTATAACCTTAGCTATCGTGAAGTTCAAGAAATCTTATATGATCGTGGCATTAACGTTTCTCATACGACGATTTATCGTTGGGTGCAAGAATATGGCAAACTACTCTATCAAATTTGGAAAAAGAAAAATAAAAAATCCTTTTATTCATGGAAAATGGATGAAACGTACATCAAAATTAAAGGAAAATGGCATTATTTGTATCGAGCCATCGATGCAGATGGTTTAACCTTGGATATTTGGTTACGTAAAAAACGGGACACACAAGCAGCCTATGCTTTTCTTAAGCGGTTAGTGAAGCAGTTTGATGAACCGAAGGTTGTAGTCACAGATAAAGCCCCCTCTATTACAAGTGCCTTTAAGAAACTAAAAGAATACGGCTTTTATCAAGGGACAGAACATCGTACCATTAAATACCTGAATAATTTGATTGAACAAGACCATCGTCCAGTAAAGAGACGCAATAAATTCTATCGAAGTTTACGCACTGCCTCTACCACGATTAAAGGCATGGAAGCCATCCGAGGATTATATAAGAAAACCCGAAAAGAAGGCACTCTCTTCGGGTTTTCGGTCTGTACTGAAATCAAGGTATTATTGGGAATCCCAGCTTAAATCATAGATACCGTAAGGGATTTTATTCTTTATTTAAAACTTTGCAACAGAACCGCATTTGACTCTAATCCAGAAAATGCCAATAATTTTAACGATGAAGTAGCCGTTGTTGGACTCACAAAGCAGACCATCATTGGCAATAAAAATGAAACCTTCAAAGTCCAAGATGACAAAGCGCAAAAATTTGCGAGTGGTTCTCTCAACACGTCAACAGATGGTGGCGTCTACTTCACCGATACCTCTGGCTCTAGGAAAAGGCGTGCTGAAACCATGCAAAAACTCGATACCTATATCGATGAGCATGGAGGTACACCAAAAGCCCCTGAACAGACGACAGGAAAAACCAGAGACGGAGGCGGTGTCACAACAGGGGATGTCCCACAAGGCTATAGCCTCACCAAAGAAATCAATACCTCAAGCCACACAGGACTGTCTTATCCTTGGGGACAATGTACCTGGTTTGTCTATAACCGAGGAAAAGAAGTCGGTGTTAGCTTCGGAAAGTATATGGGAAATGGTGGCCAATGGATGAATGCCCCAGGGTATCAGACAACTCATACCCCAACCGAACACTCCGCTCTATCTTTTAGCCCAGGGCAAGCTGGAGCAGATCCAACTTATGGCCACATCGCCTTTGTGGAACAAGTCAAATCAGATGGCTCCATCCTCATCTCTGAATCAAACATCAAAGGACTAGGAGTCGTTAGCTACCGCACTTTTGATGCAGAAACAGCAAAACAATTTACTTATGTCATTGGACACTGATGATGTTTTTAATAATATTAATTTTAGTATTATTAATTTAGATACGTTTAAAATCAATACTAAATGTTATAATTAATACAAAAATGACTAGGTGATCTAATGAACGAAGTTGCTAAATCAGAAAAGCAAAAAGAAGAATCAATCAAAAAAACTTACAATCTTTTGATTTATTTAAAAATGAGATAGATATCAAAACAACAGATATCTTTGAAATAAGTAGTCCTTTTGAACAAGCTCTCCCCAACATGATTAAAGAAAGTTTCCCATTTGATATCTTAAACTTATTTGATACTAAAGGAACCCCCCATTCAACTTTTCAAACCAATATCTTAATCCTAACACTAAAATACTAGATTTCAATAATGCTACTCTATATGAGGTTGACTTTGACAGTCTATCTCCTGACACCAAAGCGAAACTTCAAGAGGGAGCTTATAAAATTGGGGATCTAGAAAAGTAGAAGGAGATCTTAGGGCTGTAATTGTAGACACAACCGATCAGAAGAATCGTGTTGAAGATTTGATATTAAGGAAAATGACCAATAACAACGAAAATCAAGTTCCTAGTGATCTAATCGCTCAAGCTCAACTTAAACAAATCTATAACTTACTGTTAGATATCAAAGAAAATCAAGATTATCAGATTAGATGGGAAAGAAACAATAGTATACTAGCTCCATTTTATTCAGCTCGTACAAAAGTTATAGAAGCCAACAATAGCAAATATTTCAGAGAAAAAGTTAAGTCACTAAAGGATTCAAATACATTATTTGAAGAATCAGTAAGTGCTATTAAATCTGATATAATTTCAAATAGAGATGAAATTATTAAGAAAATCAGCCAACCAACATACCGTCAAGCCTCTTTACAAACACATGCTGATTTTTTACTTCAAGACATAGAAATTATGACTAAAATTGTTGGCATGCAAATTTATATAGATTTAACACTAAATAATGAGGGGATGGCCCATGATCGGCTACTATCTTTTCAAGGTTCGATGGAATTAGTTTCTAAACAAAATATTCCATACAAAACAAATTATTTGAAAGAACTAGCAAAAAAACTTCTTTATGTAAAAAAATCAAAATGGATAAAGAATAATAGTATCCCAAAAGTGAGTTTGTTAGAATTAATTCATAATCATTACAGCTACTCAAAAAACAATAGGGACTTATTTATTAATGTAAATACTAAATTAATTGAATTCAACCAAACTAGTGACACTAATTTAAGTAATGCTGAAACAGCAAAAATCGAAACGGAGAAAAAAATGACACTAAAAACGAAGAAGTGTAAAACTTGTAAAAAAAACAATCTCATCCACCTAAAACAATACCAATTTGTGATGAATGTCGTAATAAGGGCAAACAATTGACACTAAAGGGAACCGGGATCGCTTTGCTATTTTTTTTCAAAAAAACAATAAATAAGAAGAATTAATCTTTTTAACAGTAGGAGAGTATTTTACTCTTCTTTTTTATTTTTAAGAGGAGAATAATATATGCTAGTACAATCGTCAGAAGAACAAACTAAAGAAATTCAGCAAATGAATGTATATAAAATTGCCACAAAAACAACTGCTATATATATTAATGCGATATAACCATACGGTAAGTAAATCACTAAGGTAGAAAACAATAACCTTGACACAATATCTCCTATTTGGAAATATGTTACCATTCCTCCAAATATTGTAGCCAACTTCGTCTCATCAATATTATTAAATATGATAGTCCCCATTTTAGGATTTAATGCACTAACTAATACACTCGAAAGAAATGATGATAATATAATTAAATAAATATTTTGGAAGTAAAAAGCAACGAATGATAGTAAAACAGTCGTTAAATTCATTTTTAGCAAAGTGCCTATGGAAAGGCTTTTAAATTTTTTACTAATTAGAATTAAAGTGCCCCCCCAAGTATTCCTCCTGAAACAGTGCTAATTCCTAAAAGCGAGATCGTAATCGCTGAATTAATAATTGTCAAATTAGAATCTTTAGAAAGATCAACAACAACTAATGGCGTGAGAATTGCCAAACTCCCATTAAGAATTGGTATAACAAGTAAAGCTTCCTTCATGTTGCCGATACTAAATAGATGGTTAATCGAGAGCTTTAAATTTGAAGTAATCTCAGAAAATGAAGCTTTAAAGTCAAATTGTGATATCTTACTTGTCGAGATCGTCTCGTCATAATAGCTATTAATTTGATTTTTGATTGCTAACATAATTAACAGACTAATAGCAAAAGTTAGAGCATTTATAAATGCTAAGTGAGAAAAACTAAAAAAAGTAATTAAAAACGCACCCAATGATTGATTTATAATATTCATCACAGAAACAACAGTTTGCCTAAACGCCATAGTTTCTTCTCTATCTGACTTTTTCACTATTCGATTAGAAATTGGATAAAAAAGACCATTTTCAAATTGTCCCAATGTATCTGCAACAAGATTAACGAGACTAGCAATTATGACTATCATAATAGAAGGTTTAAAATTCATAGCCACAGCAACCAATAAATATAGCAGTACCCGTAGCCATAACGTTTTAATAATCATTTTCACTTTATTAAGCGTTTTATCTGCAATGATACCAAAAAATATTGTAAATAAAATAGGTAGAGTTTCCGATATATTGACGATTGAAATAGCTAAATTACTATCCTTAATCTCCGTAACATAGGTCATGAGAGCTATAAAGTATAATGTATCTCCAAAATTTGATATCAAATCCGAAACCAGAACTTTTAGATATAGTTTGTTTTTTAAGATTTTTCTCATACTTCTCCTTTAACTTAAAAACTTCACTGCATAAACAGCATTCTATCCAATGGGTAGGCATTTCCAGTCCTTTGTGCCATTAGAGTTATAACTATCCCTGAAACACCATTTAGCAATCCAAAGTCAATATAATCAATAACTTCATCAAAGGTTACGCCTCTAAAATATATGTCACGCTCCACAAATATATACTCAGAATTAGAAGCATCATTTATAATTTCTTTAAATAAATTATCAGAAATTGCTTTAAATTGTGTCTTTCCTGTATCTAAATACATCAAATTGAACAAAAGCATTATTCCAGACCGTCCATGACAAATTCCATTATTTAAAATCTCACTGCTATTAAGGTAATCAATAGATGAAGTAAATACATCCATCGCCATTTCTCGTAATTTCTGACTATCAATGATTTTCGCTATATTATATAGTACTCTTGCCATTCCAAGACTGCCATAGCACCAACTTATATTAAATCTAAATTCCTCATTCTCCTCATAATCACTGACTCTACCATTCCAACCAATTATTTTTCCAATTGTATTGGTAAAAAAGGCGTTCTCATAGTAACTCAAGCCCTTTTCTATTGAAGGTATGTGTTTTGTTATATTAAATTTTTCAAATCCTAACGCCAACACGTATAGTGGTCCCAATATACCGTGAGCTACACCTAGATTAATATAGCCACTAGGAAATCTTTTCCTTAATTTTTCATTTGGCATATATTCCACATAAATAGTTGGCTCGTTAATTATTAGGTCTGCAAAGTAATTTAATATTTCTTTTACTAATAACTCTTGTTCAGAAGTTGATTCCTCTTTGCTAAGCAAATATCTAGCTACACTAGAGACACCTTGAATTACATCAAAGTATTCTTCTTTAACAATATTAGAGCTTTTTATTTCACGTAGCCTATCTTTTGTTAAAGCTAATAAAATTGTCTCAAGTGTATCTAGTAATTTATCATATCCTTTACAATTTTTAGATAAAAATTCCAAGGCATATACATAGCCCGTAAATCCATAGCAAAGTGAAATATTATTAGTGCTATTCAATTTAATAGACTTTAGCAATTCTTGTAGATAATAATTTACTCTATTATAGAGAAGCTTAGAATACTCCTTATTATCACAATTTATCAACCTATAGGATAAATATATAATTATACTTGGATATTCTGATAAGTAACTTCTATTTTCTGTATAATATGCTCTCTGCAATCTGTCAATAATATCACTATCCAACACGAGTTTATCTACTTTACAGATAATTTCTTCATACTTTTTAAGTAAATTCCTTATAATTATTCAACGGCTCTGCAATATACATGATAAAATAAAGATATTCCTTTTCTCTATATGGAAACATGCCTACTCTATTCATATGCATATGAAGTAAACTATAGACTATATCATTTTTACCTTCAAAATATCCATCAATAGGCGGGAACTCTCTAAATACTTCATTAAAAATTTCAAACTGATTTTTGTAATCAAAATATTCTTTGAATTCCTTTACTACTATTGTGTTATTTGGGAATAACTTTTTAAAACTTTTACGATATCTATTTTGAGTCAAATTCCCCTTCAGCAACTCAAGTAATCGCTTTAATGGGATCCCTAATAATCGAACATATAAAAATGTCGAATGCAAAACAGATAATAAATCTTTATCATTTAATAATTTCTTCGAAAATAACTTTAAGGTAAGAAAACTGTCAATAGAAAACATCCTCTCACAAACTGTTGTAAAGCTATCTCCACCATATCTCTCAATTTCCCTCTCGTATAAATTAAAACTAACATCATTACAAAAACCACTTTCAAGTAGGAAATCTATCCAATGTGTAATTCGAAATCTTAAATCTTCAAAATTATTATCATTATTTATTTTAAAACGTAATCGAAGCGACCCATTATCCTTATCTCTATAATTTACAAAATGAAAATCACTAATTAGCTTTTCAACCAATAGTTCATCTGTAAATAAAAGAAGCCTCTCTCTTAGTTCAGGTAGAATTGAAGAATTAATTCCATATAACCTAAAATAGATCCAATCACTCGAAAATGTTTTAACATAGTTCTTGTAAAAGTTATTTGTCAATCTTC
>ERZ1106923.345-NODE-345-length-18835-cov-186.098349_pt1 | contig 18835 bp, 13 predicted proteins | sample MGYA00403657_ERZ1106923 | MGnify/ENA primary metagenome ERZ1106923 (study PRJEB35170, sample SAMEA104062425) | human gut metagenome | biome: human gut; feature: human-associated habitat; material: faeces | place: Denmark | collected 2012-06-19 ...
CTCCGCTTGACCAGCCATGACATAGACTATGGCGGAAGCCCCGATAGCAATGTTCTCCGCCATCGCCATGGATATCAAAGCTATTTCCTTCCGGCAAGCAATCGATTCCAGTCGAATTTTTTGCGTCCTCGAAATCAAAATTCTCCCAAAAGGTCGTAGCCCCGAGACGAAGCATTTCACCATAATATAAATTCAGGGAAGAAAGTGCTTGATCATATGCTTTTAGTTGCCCCATTGCCGTCAAAATTTGATACGACATGAACGTAGACAATCCTTTTACTTGACCATCTATCAATATATTTTCTAAGTTTACAGATTTTTCCCCCGAAATGATGCCTAATGCAGCCATGGATTTAGAAGATTGAAGCAAAAATGAAGCTCTTTTTAATTTACGAAGAACATCATTACAAATTCTATTATCTTCACCGAATTCACGCAGTAATTGCGCAGTCTTTTCCAAGGCTATGCGCAGCAAATAATTGACACCGGCAAGCTCTTCATGCTTTTTTATTTCACCGTCACCTTCGTTATAGTGAGACGGCCAGTCAACAAAATTATAACAAAACTCCGTATGCCCGTCTTCCCGAACGAATGCGTAGATTTGTTTCACGAGCGCTTTTATATAATCAATATTTTCGTAAACGAAATTTTTGTCGCCGTTGCGGAAATAATGATCACAAAGAATGATCAACCACCAAAAGGAATACATTGGAATTCCGTTCATCCACTCGGGCAAAGGTGTTTGTTCTCTTATGTATCGAAGCGAATTTTCTACTTCAGGCACCTTTTGATAAAGGCAATGCGCACTTTTCATTTCCGGATATAAATCGCCGATCCATACGAGTCGATCGCGTTTTATACCGTCCCATAAAAAACCGTTATGCAAGCATAACCGAAGCGTATACGCCGCAGTAGTCCAAATCCGATTGACTAACGGATCGTTGCATTCGAAAAAACCTACTTCTTCCCGTTCATCCATATCCAAATATGCAACGATACTTTTAAATTTAATTGAAACACTCTCACTCAATGTATCGATACGCAAAAAACGAAAACCCGTATTCCCGAAATTCATATCGGAAAAACTCTGTAATTCCACGACGAAATCCCGATTGGAATGATCATTTCCCGCATTCTTTTCACCAAGTTCCGCACAGGTTTCCGAAACGGATTCGCCGAACCGCAAACGGATTTTTTTATTCCCGTCCGCATGATAAGTTAAAAGCCTGATACCGCCCGACAATTCTTTACCGAAATCGAGAATGATATAAGTTTTTCCGATCATCGAAAATATCTTTGCCTCGGATAATCCGATTTGCAAAATACTTTCGTTCATAAGTACATAGGAATGATTTGTATTTTCTCCCTGTGCAACAATTCTTGTAGGATAAATATATTTCATACACATTATCAATATAGCTCGACCGTTATCGTATGTTCTTCATTGTCTGCAAATAACGGAACCTTTGTGCCGTCGACCGAATTCCCGTCGATTTTTAACCGCACTTTGTAACCGCCCCTGTTTTTATACCGAAAACGTAACCGATTCCCTCGAAATTCGCGATACGCCTCCACATTTTTCCACGTCGCAGGCAAGCAAGGCCGTATAACTAATCCGTCATAATCGGGATGAATCCCCAATATTCCTTCATAATATGCCATCAGTCCCCACGCAGAAGTACCCGTTTGCCAAGAAAAACCAACTTTCATATCTACCGACGGATGCTTTAAATAACAGTTGGTAAAAACATATGGTTCAGCCGTCGTTAGATAGCTGTCGTTCCGAATCCCTCCGGGAATAATTTTTTTAAGAGTTGCAACCGCCTGTTCGCCGCGTCCCGCTTTACAGTCCGCCATGACCTTAAAACAGCCCGCGTGGTTATATATCCCTCCGTTCTCGTAGACGCCGGGCAGCATGCCACTCATACGTCCGACGCTTTCGTCATAAGTTGCGTAACTTGGAGTACACATAGGAAGCCCGTCCTCCGTTTCCATTGCATCGATCGCTTTCAGCACGCTTTGTTTTCTATCCTCCGGACACATATCCGCAAGTATTGCCCAACTTTGCGGATTCACATAAATTTTTCCGCCGTTTTCACAGGTTTTATCTCCAACGATCCCGAATTTAGAAAAGGCTCTTACGTAATATTCTCCGTTATAAGCTACTTGATTGACCAATTCGACAAGCGCCTGTTTTGCATGAGATAATTCTTCCGCATAAGAAAAATCTGATATTGCACAGGAAAGCCGTACCATATCGTCATATGCTTTTCCGATAAGCATAGCCATCATGACCGACTCGGCTTGCTCGTCGGGTATATTGAGCGCGTCATTCCAGTCCGCATGATGAATTCGGGGAAACTTATGCGGCCCTAAATTTTGCGGATCCCGAAACCACTTGACAGCGCGTTGAAGATGTCCGTACACGCTGTCTTCGCCGCCGTCAAGATAAGGTACCGACTTTTCCAAATAGCCGAGATCTCCCGTCTCTTTTACATACGCGCAGACTGCGAAAATCAACCAGACAGAAGGATCCGAATAAATATTAGGTTCCAAATAGGGATACCAAGTCAACACGGCATGCCCGTCGGAATATTGATGGGCAACACATTCGTCGATCGTCTTTTTTGCGAGATCGATATTAAAATTAAGCATAGCCATCCCCAACTGCGCGTTGTCGCGTACGGCTTTTTTACCGAGCATGCAAAAGGATACTTGCTTTTCCGCCCAAAAATTATATATATGATTAAATTGCGGATCAGGACATTGGGTACGCAGTTTGCCGAAACGATTTTCCGACGTCATCGCATCGTCAATAATTCCACGACAGGCGGAAACCAACTCGTGCGTACGCGAAATCAGTTCTTCTTCCGAATCGATCAAACCCAGTACGTAATAAACGGTTTTACTTTCTCCCGGCAGCAAATGCAAGCGATTTTGTAATATTCCGCCGCGTTGACGGACCGTTGCGGTAGAATTGCCGCAATCCCATCCTCGTTCTAACACGAGCGGTTTGGTCTGCGTTCCCATCGTACCGATAAATTTTTCATAATTACCCTCATATGCAAATACGGGTTCACTGGACATAATATATCCTGACGACCGTTCATGAGGACGGTACGGATTCAGATTTTTATTAAAGACCGCATTTGCCTCTTCAATAAACTCTGTGGCTGAAGTTGTTACGGCACTATAATATACGGGTTGCGCATAACCGTTCAGATCAAATGCGGTCACGGCAAAAACATCGATCGTCCTTTCCCGTTTTGACGTATTCACGACATCCACCCGCCATATCTCCCTCGTATCGTGAGGTGCAACGGCGTATGTGATTGCCGCTTCTATATTTTGAAATCCCGAGGAAATTTTCGTATAGTTCTGCCCGTGTTCGCAACGGTATTTGCGAATTTTCTGCAAGGATGGATAACCCGCGATATTCCAATATTTTTTCGTTTCCGCATCGCGAAGATATAAGAATGAAGAAAGCGGACAATTCAGCGTAACCTGCACGGAATTTTTGTCCACATATCTGGAATAGGTTGCCCCGAAATGAGTCACACTCATAATCCAACTCAAATCATTAAAAAAATGGTTGCTCCAATCTTTTCCCGTTTCAGGATCGTACAGCGTGAAAACGCCTTTTTGCGTATTAAATTCGTATTTCATAATAACTCCGTACAAATATCGGCTCCGTACTCTCAAAAATACGGAGCCGACCTTCGTTTAATATCCAAACGTATAGTTCAGTCTGCCGATCGGAGCAGAATCCCCCGTATCGTAAAGATTCAGGTAATCTTCATACCCGCCTACGTTATCCGTAACTTTAAACTGAATTTCGTAGTTCGTTGCCGAGAGTCCCAAATTTTTTAGAGGAATCTGTAACATCAAGACATTTTTATCTACTGCATACTTCGCGGTACCATTATTTTTCAGGGAATTATTTTTGCCCGCTTTTAAAATGTTTGTCGTTCCGTCCGCCTTCGGCTGCGTATTGATCACGTAATCGTAACCGTAATATAAATTGCCGCCGTTCTGCGTTCTGATAAGCAAATTCATCCAAGACTCGTCGCCGTTTTGATAGGCCGTTATATCATCCGCCGTTTCGACACGGAAATAAATATTTTGGGAATCGCGCAAAACGCTAACTTTGGCAATATCGTTTCGATTGGTTTCGTTTACGTAATTATCCAACGTCACGCACATCGGTTTAAAATCTCGGCGAATACATTCTCCCGTAAAATCCAGAAACACGGAGGCATCTTTCCACGGTTCGCCGTTTTCGAAATCGGTAATATCGATGCTCTTTTTCGGATATATATAATGTTTTGCTTCGGTATAATTCGCCCGTCTGGAATTCATAATCGATTGAAGATAAAAATTATCTCCGTAACCGTTGCGGCAAGGTTCTATATCGCGCGAATATTCCTCGTCAAACTGATCCACGGTAAAATATACATTCCCGTCGTATAATTTACCGGCGACCCACTCATTCCACCCGGTCTGGAAAATGTATTTCACTTTATCTCCGTAACCGATCGCTGCGTCCCACTGCGATTGAAAATTTAATCCTTCCCTAAAACGACTGTGGTCGTTTTCTCCGGTCTCAAAATTGTAGCCGCGCCCCCATGAACCGACCGTATCTGAAAAGCGAACCGTAGGATGTTGCGCAATGGATACGCTGATCCAATCGCCGTGCCGAGGCTGGCCTTTCCCGCTGACCGCATCGTACTGCCACTCCATCCACGAGAGGCCGTTATCGTCAGGCAGACTATCCGGCCAAAAAACATGTTTGAATATAAAAGTTTCGCCGATCGCGTTTTCAATCGGATCATCCTCATCGAACGCCACAAAATCGGGTTTCGTAATAAACGGCTTTCCTTCGGGAGCAAACCACAATTCTTTATAACGTTCCTCACCTTCTTTATAAAATTTATCGTAAAGAAATTTAAGATCGGACTTATAGTTATTGTTATTTCCTAAATAGTACATGAACTTGGGTACGTTCCAGCCCTTTAAGCGATATTCCTCCATGATTTCCAAGAGAACGTCGACTACATTCTGATACAGAACGGCGTTGGTTGTATCGAAAACGATAAAATCTATACCGGCCATCGTTAGCATTTCTATCTGTTTACGCATCACCCATGGATCTTCCGAGTTGTAATATCCCCAAACAGGCTCACCCCAAAAATGCGCGCTCCCGAGCGGAGATCTTGCGCTATTTTCCTGAAAATTCTCGTACTTCGTACCGTATTGCGTAATTTTACTGATATCATAGTGCCCGTCATGTCCGGCATGCTGACCCAACGTTAAAAAGAAAAACATACCCACATATTTATCTTTTTTCGAATCGGCCGTCGAAACTTTACGCCCATAATCGTCCGTTGAAGACAAATTTAACACTGTATATTCGTTGGGGGATAAATCCCTATCATCATTGATTCTTAGAGACTCGTCATACCCCGCCCGCGTCGTATTGCAAGCTGCGCAGGCAGCCAGCAATACGGCGACTAGCAATATACACAAAAATCTTTTGGTTTTCAACTCACATCCCCCTATCCGTTTTATGTTTCCGACGGAACATCATAAAAAACATAGCTAAACCGATAGCCAGAGAAGAGCACGTAAGCGCGGTCGTTCCGATATTCGATCCGCAGCCGGCCGCTGTATCCGTAACATCTTCTACCGTTACTTTGAAAGTAACTTTGCCCCCGTTATATGAAACGGTGATCGTCTGTTCGCCCGCCTTGTTCATGTCGAAGCCCTCTATCCACGAATCAGCAACGGTAACCACCTCTTCGCCGCCGTCTTTATACTTTGCTTTTAAAGTAAGTCCCGTAATATCGAAGTACTCTCCTTTCTGATAAACGACTTTATCGGGCATCGTATTCACGGTAAGCGCATCATTTCCTTCCGCAAAAGGACGACGCCACCGCAACCCGGACATATTCTCTAAAATGACGTCTTCGCGAAGGAAGCAGCCTTCGATTTTTTCATAATCGAAATTATTGCCTCCCCAATTATCCGCCTCCGCCGTATAATATTGGAATCCCGCCTTGATTGTAATTTCTTTAATAAAGACGGGTTTCATATCGTCTGTGATCGCACCGTTCGAGCGTGCTTTTGCCGCGTCGAATGCTTCTTGATTAGGCTGTAATACTCCGTTCAATAAGATTATGACGCAGTTACTCCAAAACCTCACACCGCTGCAAAGCCCCTCTTTCATGAGTTCCGTAACACTCTTGCCGTCTATCAGTATATAATCCGCAATATTGTCGAACCTCTCCAAATTCGTGAGCGCTTTGGTATTGCCCGTATAACCGTTGAGATTTACATAAAATACTAAATCGTGGTGTGTAGTCGATTCGTAATTCGCGTAACCAGATACATTGATGCTGAGGTTCAGTTCGGGATTCAGATCTTTAAACTCCACTTCGAATTCGTCGGACTTTCCCGCATAATTTACCGTGACCGTCTGTTTACCCGCACGATAAGGATCGTATCCGGTGAAAGTAAGATATTCATCCGCAATTTTTTCAGGCGTCAGCAACTCGCCGCTGACTTCGTCTTTCCATATAGCGTTGACTTCGATACCGGAAAAATCAAGTTCACGGCCGAGATTCCCGACCAAATTATTCGGCTGTTTCGCGATTTCGATACTGTCTAAAACAGTTGATTTTACGGTGACAGAAACCGAAAACTCGTGGCCGCTGACGCGTACGATAATTTCTTTTTCACCTGCCGTTGCCGAAAAATCGGGATTTACGATCATATTTTCGGTTACTGGAATCGTAATCAAGTTATCGCGATCATCTTCATATTTTACTTTTAAAATGAGATCGTTCAGGCTTGCAGGTTCATTTACACGATACTCTGTTTTATTGGCAGTTAAAGTAACGGCATCCTCTGCGACAGTACCATTATCAGTTTTCAACTGGCGCACCCACTTACCTTGATTGTTGCCGGTGGAAGCATTATAAAGAATGACTCTGTTTTTCAATACGGCATTCTCCAAATACTTATAACCGTATCCCAAGCAATCTTCTTCCGTCTGAGGCTCGGGAATCGTATGCCCATCCGCCGCAGTGATCAATGTAAATCCGGGCAAAAATTCGACCGTTTCGATCTTATCGATCTTCCAGTTCGGATCATCGAGCGAAATTTCCAACGAAGCCGTCGTTCCGCTATAATTGATCGTAAGTCTTGCCGGAGTTTGGCTTCCGAATTCCGCACGCATTTCCGCAAGAGTTTTACCGTTGATCAATATTTTATCCCCGACATTTGTCATTTTATCGATTCCCCAAAGGATATTGGGAAGATTTTGCGGGTTGAATCCGACAAACTTGAACGGGATCAATGGGATAGAATATTCGGAATTACAGTAAGTTTCCGAATCAAAATCGATCTCGATGCCCGTTTGCGGATTTTTGTTTTCGACAGTTACCTCTACCGTAAACGCGACGCCTTCGTAAGAGCACTCTATAACCTGTTTGCCGATACGACCGTTATCCATTTTTCCGAGGATAAAAGAAGATGAATCGGAATAGTCGACTGTTGACAACGTCCCCTTATTCGTTTTAATTTCCAACTGCAAACCGGTCGCCTCAAACAATTCACCAATATCGTAGATCAATTTATTCGGCGATTTTAAAATTTTGACCGATTCTATCCATTCATCTGCAACTTTGATCCCCTCTAAAACAGTTTCACAGCCCATATAGTTTATTGTTACCGCCACATTATCGGAACTGCCCTTAAAAGACATATCGCCGTCGTTAAATGCGTCTGAATCGAAAGTAATATGCCCGTAAGCAATGCTATCCGCGGTAATTTTTACACTTTTCAAGCTCCCGTCGTTCAGCTTTACCGTCAGCTCTAATCCCTGATAATCGAATGTTTCTCCGGCTCTGTATTCCATTTTCGGATTGGACTTTATTTGAACAACATTACTCGCATATGCCCACTTCCCGTCCGCGATCTCGTATTTGGGCATAATTCCCCAAACCGCATCACCGCTCAACGGTCTAAACATTGAAAAATCCTTTCCTACGCGCAGAGTATTTTGAGCGCTCGTAATGCTTTCGGGAGGATCGCTCGCCCAGAAATTACCGCCGTCACCGGTGCCGACATACCACAGCACATCCGCGTCGACCGTTACGCCGACAAAATAATCCTGCGCTTCTTTGGCATCGATTACAAAAATGATACGATTTCCGTACACGCCTATATGCCGTATATATTGATCTGTATCGCCGGCTTTTGTTCCGTGCTCCTGTTTCCATTCATTGACCGTCTTGATTTTACCGTCTTTTCCAAGCAACCAAATCAAATCCCCGTTTGTTTTCCCGCTTTTAGCCGAGGGCAACGTTTCAAAACCTTTATAAACGGATCTTGCGTCAGCCGCCCCGTCCAGCGTTAAACTCACGTGCGGTTTTCCCGCCGGATCGTTGACATAACTCGCAGATACCCCGCCGGTAATCGCGCCGACTTCCGCATCGCTTTGCGCTGTCCATGTGGCTTTGGCGGAAGCTACATTGCGATATGCGGTAAAAGATGCATTCACGTCCTGATACGTTTGAGAATCTGCAATATCCGTCGGCGGAGTACCGTCCCAAAAATTTCCGCCGCCGTTTCCGATATACCAGCGCACACCCTCTTCTATCGTTACCTTGGTAAAATAATTCTGGGCTTCTTTGGTATCTGTAATGAAATGAAGAATATTGCCGTACACTGCGATATGACGGATATATTTATCTGTATCCCCGTCTTTTGTACCGACCGTCTTTTTCCATTCCGTAACGCTCTTTTCGGTACCGTTTTTACCCGTCAGCAAAATCAAATCCCCGTTCGTTTTGCCGTCGACAGCGCTGGGCAGCGTACAAAATCCGCCATAAGCCGTCTTTGCATCGGCAGCATTGACCAGTTCCAGTCGAAAACATCTGTTATTATCGACGTCATAGCCGATTCCATAACTTTGGCCGCCTTCCTTAAAGGTGATTCCTTCGGCGGCTGCCCTCGTAGCGTACGTTATTCCTAAAAACAGAAATAACATAGCGCTCAATAACAAAGCCCCAAATGTTAAGACCCAGGTTCGTTTTGAATTACTCATACATAATCTCCTTCTTCATATTTTTAGCCTTTGATCGCACCGATCATGATCCCATCGACCAATTTTCGTTGGTAGACGAGAAAGATGATTGCCGGAAGTATGGACATAAAAGTGCCTGCGGCCATTTTCAATCCCGCATTGCCCAACTCGCCGTTGATAAGAGAATCATAATATATGGCAATGGCTAGCGTGTACTTTTCGGGCTGCGTGAGATAAATCAGCGGGCCAAAAAAGTCGCTCCAAACGGAAGAAAACACACCAACCATGACATATAACAAAATCGGACCGCATAACGGAAGCACGATCGTTAAATAAATACGAAAAGTATTGGCTCCGTCTATTTTCGCGGCACTTTCGATTTCAGAGGGTATGTTGCGGATGAATTGACGCAATAAAAAAATGTTCATCGCGCCGCCGCCAAATACAGCAGGAATCATCATAGGCCACGGTGATTCCGTCAATCCTAATAACGAATACATCACGTAAATGGGAATCTGAATTACAGATCCTGGGATCATCATCGTTCCCAAAACCAAAGCAAAAATCAGTTCTTTACCCGGAAAACGCAATCTTGCAAAGGCATACGCGCAAATCGACGATGATAAGGGTACAAAAAACAAGTTAAACAACAAAATCTGTAAAGTATTCCATAGATACTTGAAATAATTCTGTTGGAAAAGTACGATCTTATAATTTGAAAAGGTAATCACCGACGGAAAAATTCGTGCATCGGCAATATCGGCTTCGCTCATTAACGAACGGCTTACCATCATGACGAAGGGAAACATTAAGAATAAAGCGATTGCCGTTAACAGAATGTAATGAAAAATACTAACGACTGTCCGCGTGACCTTCGCTGAACGTTGTGAAGAATACTGTTCTATATTTTCCATCGTCAATCCTCATAGTAGACCCATTTACTGGTCTTGAATACGATAAAAGTGAGTAGACCGATCACCGCAAACAACATCCAAGCAAACGCCGAAGAATATCCCAGACGGAATGCGCCGCCAAAAGAATCATGATATATTTTAACGGCAATAAAATAAAGCGAATCACCGACGCCCTTTCCGCTTGAGCCTCCGATTATCATCGTTGAACTGACTTGTAAGGCTCCGATAATGCCGGTAACGAGGTTGTAAAAAATCATTGGAGTTGAAAGAGGAATGGTAATTTGTATTGTACGCATAAAAGCGTTCGCCCCGTCGATCTTTGCCGATTCGTACAGGCTCACGGGTATATTTTTGAATGCCGCGAGCCAAATCACCATACCGCCGCCCACGCCCCAAAGAGTAGTCGCTATCAGCGTCGCCATTGACGTTTCCTGTTTGGAGAAAAAAGCCAAACGAGGAAGATTTACAGCCTCTAACAGTTTATTAAAAATACCCGTTGGACCTGCCTCGAATAAGTCTAGCCATAATAATCCCGACGCCACCCCCGGGATGATGACGGGCAGATAAAACAACATTCTGTACACCGTGATGCCTTTCATGCTGTTGTTAACGGTAAGCGCGACCAAATACCCCACGATCAGCGAAAGCGGCACGACGCATACGGCATAGATAAAAGTATTCTTTACGACAGTCCAAAAATCCGGATCGATCGTCAGAAGTACTTTAAAATTATTCAGCCCCACGAAATTCATCGTGTAAAAACCGTCGTAATTAAAAAAACTGTATACGAACGACTGAACGGCAGGTACATAAGTATAGATGATGATGCCCAAGATGACGGGAGCCGCAAACAGATAACCGATCATATATTCTTTCAGTTTTCTGTTTTTAGCGCTTTTATCGATCACAGGCGCTTTTTTGACTTTTGAAAACATTGCGTTAAGCCTCACATGGAAAGATAGGCTTTGATCTGATTCGCACACTTATCCATCGCCGTTTGATAAGTATAATTGGGATTATCCACGTAATTTAAAATCAAACCTTTGAGGCAGTTCATCAAATCCTTAGCGTACTCGGGTTTATGGACGGCAACGAATTCCGTCGCACAAGTATATTGATCACCCCATGTATAGGCTTCCAGATTTATATTTTCAAAACCTTTTCCCCATAAATTATTCGAATCTTTCGGATCTTTCATATCTATCCGAATAGGAGCGTAATTTGAATTACCCTTTTCCGTGATCAAATTTTGTCCCTCTTTCGATAACAGGATCTTTAAAAACTGCCATGCGTAATCTTTATTTTTTGAGTTGGCAAATATGGAATACCCCGAAATACCGCCGCCGATCTTTGGATTTTTTCCGATCAAAGGAAAGGTCGTAACGTCGTAATAATCATCGATATCCGCTCCTTCGGGCAAACTGTTCTGCATACCTTTGTAAATAATCGAAGCGGCCTGAGAATGAAACATCATCGCGGCTTTGCCTCCGACAAAATCGGCTGACGCCGTATTCAAAGGTGCGATCCAACGCTCGTCCTGCATCTCTTTCATGCAATCCAAAGCCGCTTTACCTTCCGGAGAATCGAGCGCAAAGTCGCCGTTTTCATTAAAGACCTTTGCCCCGAACGCTTCAAGTATCGGATTGTAGACGGCCTCCCAAGTGAGATAAGCATTGATCAGGTATTGATCCTTTCTTCCCGTAGCATCAAAATGTGCTCTCAGAGCGCGGCAAGTGTTTTTAAACTCTTCCCAAGTCCAACCGTTTTCAGGAATTTTCGTACCAGGCTGCGGCGTAAAAGGTAACTCCGATTCGGGCACATTTTTAAAACAATCCTCAAAAATTTGTTTATTGACGTGGGTAACGACTTTATCGGCTGTTCTGGGGATCATAAGTTGTCCCCCGTCAAAATCCTTTTGTCCCAAACGCCAAAACTCGGCATAATAATCGTTGACGTCAAAAGTCCCTTGGGCGGTTTCCGCATCAATATAGGCGTCCATATCCAACAACACGCGTTTATCGCTCAAAACGAGCATATCGAATGAAGTTGTCCAAAAAATATCCGGCATCGTTCCGGGTTTCACTTTTTCCGCGTTGAACCAGTTGGCGATCGTAGGTGCAACCTCTCCGCTAAAAGGTTTCAGTTCCACTTTTATATTCGGATATTCCTCATTAAAAAGTTCCGCGATACCAAGGATCATGTTTTGCTCTTCCTCGCTGACCGGAGTTGAGATTACCAGTTTTCCGGATGCTTGCTTGTCCGGATGAATATCTGCCTTATAATCCGTTTCCGGCGGTTTCATCGTGCAAGCCGCCGTAGCGAAGATGCAAACGAGAGATAAAACCAACATACAAAGTTTGCTAAAATGTTTCATTTTCACACTCCTGTATTCTTATTTTCCAACAATTAACTTAAAATCCAAAAATTAGCGCGGGCTAATTTTTGGGTAAAAACAAATCTTACAAATCCGACACTTTTGTAAGCGATTCACGGTATATGCAGAACGCCTGAGTGGCGATTTCCTCTCCGATTCCCCGTTCTTTTCGGTCGATACATTCTAATATCTTTTCCGCGATCTTCATGCCGAACTCGTATTTTTGACAAGAAACCGTAGTCAAGCTCGGGCAAGCATATTTTGCAAGACTAATATCGTCGCAACCGATTACCGAAATATCACTCGGAACAGTCAGTCCCGCTTCCCGAATCGCTCGCATGGCACCCAAAGCAGCCATGTCGTTTATCGCAAAAATCGCAGTAATATCATTTCTCACGGAAAGCAAATTCGTCGCCCCTAAATATCCTCTTTCTTCCGAACTCAAACGGTAATCGTCGTTGTAACTTATTAAATTTTCGTCCTCGCAAAAACCATATTGCCCGCGAAGATCAAACAGTTTTCCTCTAACATCGCAATGAAACCGAAAACGATCCATTCCCGTAACAAATCCTACATTTTTATGCCCAAGCTCTCGAAGTTTTTCCATAAAATTCAGATACGCGTTTCGCATATCGATATTCGTGCTCAATCCCTTGTCCGCCCCGAAATCTACGAGCAACGTATTTGAATTTGTAAGAATATCAATAAAACTGTCCGGATAGATATTGGTCGTGAAATTTATTAAAGCTGAAAGCTGCTTATTTTGTATAAAAGAAAACTTATCCCGTATTGCGTTATCCAATAGGAAAACCGTTACCATGTAATCTTTTCCGATCGCATAATTCTCTATCCCTCGAATGATTTCCATATGATGCGGATTCGTATATTCGAATACGGCTACACCGATATGCCTGGAATTTCCCGAAGATAAAGTTTTCGCGGCGTGGTTCGGAACGTATTTTAACTTTTTTGCAGCCTTTAAAACTTTCTCCCTTGTTACAACTTTAACGACATCCGGTTTATCGAAAACATTGGATACGGTTGCAGGAGATACTCCGGCTAATTTCGCTACGTCTTTTCTGTTTGCCATAATTTTTCGCCTTTTTTAGCGCGGGCTAATTAATTCATAAGTATTATATCATAAAAACGACGCTTGTCAATACCTATTTCAAATTTTTCGTAAACTTTTAAAAATTTTAGTTTCGCTATCGCCGCCAATATAAATTTCAAATAACCCGGGATCGCAACAAAAAGTGTTATCGCTATGATAATACGATAACATTTCCTCAGTAATTTTAAACGTTATTGTTTTTCTTTCCCTTCCGTTCAAATAAACTTTTTGAAATGCAGCTAATTCCTTTACGGGGCGCGAAATTTGCGCGCAAACATCGTGTACATATAATTGTACTGTTTCTTTCCCTGCCGTATCGCTTTGATTTTCTACGGTGATCGAGGCTTTGACAGGAACATCGGTTATCACGTCTGAATCCAAAATCAAGTTTTCATAAATAAATTTCGAATAAGATAGTCCGAATCCGAAAGGATAAAGCGGTTCGCTGCTACCGTCAATATAACGGCTGGTAAATTTGTTATCATCCGCTTCGCTTCTGGGGCGGCCGGTCGGTAAATGGTTATAATAAATCGGAATTTGTCCCATATCTCTCGGTAAGGTAACACATAATTTCCCTGAAGGATTTACCCGACCGCTCAATATTCCCGCCAAAGATTTACCTGCCGAATGCCCAAGATACCAAGCGTATACGATCGCATCGCTGTATTTTTCAGTTTCGGTCAATATCATAGGTCGTCCGCTACTTACTACGCAAACAGTCTTTTTATCATTTTCTTTGGCAATACGCAGCAACTCAGTATCTTCTTCTAAAATTCTGATATCTTGTTCCGAACACGCTTCGCCGCTGTTTTCCGCTGCTTCACCGACAAAAACGATGACAGTACCGCAATCATCAGAAATAAGTTCTTGGGCTGTCGATGCATAATGACAGTGAAAGCCTTCCTTTTCCAATCCCTGGGGGTAGGTAATCGTATCTGTTATAAAACGGCTGCTTTGCCAACAACCCAAAAGATTTGCGTCAAAACAGCGGCTACCTGTCACTATAATTTTTTCTCCCGGCTTCAAAGGCAATATATTTTCGTTTTTCAAAAGAACAATCGATTCGTCTGCAAGTTTTTCCGCAACTTGCAAATGATCGGGCGGTAATTCGCACGCGCCGGATTTACGCATAAACAGATAAGGATCTTCCATTATTCCGCATTCAAATTTTAACATTAAAATACGAAGAACTGCGGCGTCCAAAGTTTTTTCATCAATCAAACCGGCAGTTATCAATTCATTTAAAAACCTATCGTAACAATCGGAACACATTTCCACGTCGATTCCGCCCTGAAATGCAGCCAAAGCCGCTTCTCGTTCGTTTTCGGCAATCCCGTGGGCAATCAACTCATAAGGCGCACACCAATCAGAAATGACAACTCCTTCGAACGTAAATTCTTTCCGCAATATTTTACGTAGATATTTAGCATTTGCCGTCATCGGCACACTGTCAACGGTATGGAAACCCGCCATAACCAGCTTTGCCCCCGCATCTATACCAGCTTTAAACGGGCGCAAATACGTATTTCTCATGGTTCTTTCGCCTAATTCACAGGTATTGTAATCCCTTCCCGCTTCGGCGGCCCCGTAACCGGCAAAATGTTTCAAGGTTGCGGAAAGACACTCCGATCTGCCATTATCCTCCTGGAATCCTTTTACGTATGCTTTTGCAATCTCTCCTGCCAGATAGGCGTCTTCTCCCGCGCCCTCGGCAATCCTCCCCCAACGAGGGTCTCTCGCAATATCAAGCATCGGCGCATGCGTAACGTTAATTCCTGCTACCGTAGCTTCTGTAGCGCTGATCGCGGCTGAACGCCGGATCAATTCGGTATTAAAACTGCAAGCCGAAGCAATGGGCAACGGAAATATCGTATCGAATCCGTGAATAATATCCGAATGGACCAATAAAGGAACTTTTAAACGGCTTTCTTCTACCGCGACGCGTTGCGCCTCGCGGATATCGTCTATCATATTCCAGGCGGGCTGCAAAATCAAACCTATCCTTCCTTGGCGTATTTTATCGTAAGCGTCTTCATTGATAAGATTTTTTTCTTCCCCCAATCCCGAAGTATCCCCGATATTTTTCTGACAGAGCTGACCTATCTTTTCCTGTAATGTCATTTGAAAAAGTAATTGTTTGGCTTTTTCATAATATTCTTTTTTCAAAGCGGCTTTCCTCTTTTTTTGTATTTGGCTCGGGCTAATTGTAAATGATAAAAATATTTTTGTCAATTATTTTAATCAAAACTTTTAGAACTTATCTGTAATAAGTTGATTAAATTTATTCATTTTATCCAAAGATAATTTAACTAACATTTCGATCTATCAACAAAAACTCTTGACTCGATAAAAAAATTAATTCGTCAAGAATACATGATTCATTTTTTTGTTTTTTGTGTCCTTATTCTTCAATTTCTTCGTAGTAGTAGGAATAGTCTATCCCCTTCATAAAAATCTCTCTGTCGTCAATCTCGCAAGTCAAAGCGTTCTTTATAAGTAAAAATATATCGCTTCCGTCAATAGGACTTCTTTGCATTGCCTCCAAATAGTCTTTTTTATTTATTTTGCTCCAATCGGTACATTTACCGAGATTCTTTTTGAGCATCAAGTCCAGCCAAATCCGAGTGCTTCGGCCGTTACCCTCCCGAAAGGGATGAGCGACGTTCATTTCAATATATTTCTCCACGATATTTTCCAAGGTGACTTCAGGCATCTTCTCTATCTTCAAAAGATTTTCATGCAAATACATGGCAGGAGCAAATGCAAAGCCCCCTTTCGCTATGTTTACCGTGCGTATCTGACCGGAAAAATCATACAATCCGCCAAAGATATAAGAATGGATCTGCTGCAATCCCTTTACGGTGCCGACCTCTATATCTTTAATAATGCCAGACTCAAAAAGTTCATATGCCTTTTGCTTGCTCTTTTCATCGATCGTCGTTCCCATATCCGTCAGCCATTTTTTGAAAACGACGGTTTTTTTACTCGGAACAAGCGCTATCAGCGTATTTACCCCGTCTTCATCAACGACGTCCGTCTTATACTTTTTTCCGTCGCTTGCAGTCAATTTCAGTTGTCGACAAATTGTCGACAACTCAGGCTTACGTCTCTTCACTGCGTTCCAATAAGAACGGCTGTTTTTACTCTTTGTCAACGCTTCCGCAATATCGGCGGCACAAAACCACCATTTAGAGGATTGCTCGTCCCAAACGGCTCTTACGGGTATATCGTCAAAAAATCGTATAGATGTCTTTATCATCTTCTTGTCCTCGATTATAAAGCCTTGCACATGTTATATTATATACAAAACATTATACCACCAAACGGGAGCAAAGTAAAGATTAAATAAAACTGATTTTCTTTTATAAGAAGAATGTTTATATATCCTCTCTCTACCATCAGAGCCGGGCAAGGCCAATCCTTGCTCGGCTCTTTTTGTTTTCATAGACATTTTTTTATGCTTTCAAAAGAATGAGTTTTCGGGGAGGAACAAGAGGCGCGACAACTTCTTTTTTCTTCTCCGATTTTTTTTGTTTTCGTTGTGGCTATCGTAGCACGGTTCCTCGCGGAAGTAAACGGCGGAAAAATTCCCGCTTAAAACTTTCAATTTCCTTTTCCCCACGCGGCAATTTTTCCTTCCTCCGTTGACTTCCGCACTATATTTTACAGAACGTATGCCTTTGACCGTCCCTTGCTCCTTTGCCACTGCCGAAAACGGCAAAAATATAAATTCGGAGGTAAAAACGAATGAAAAAAGTTGTTTACAGCATTTCCAGATTTAATAAGTTTGGAAACAACAAAATGTCCGGTGTAGGATTTATCACCGACAAAGACTTGATCATCGCCTGCGTCAGTCAGAAAGGCAATCCGTATATCCGCGTGTTTGAAGATTGCGTAAAAAACTGCCATGCGATACAAGGACGCGACGGCGAGTTCAAAGGTTCGCATTACGAGATCCGCGAAGTGGAATTTGAGAAAAACGGAAGTTATGAAACACGCGAGATCGAAGTCGAATATTCCGTATGGTATAAGCGGGTCGATTAAGGAGGCATCCCATGAAAAACAAATTTTATCTCAAAGAGTTTCAGTTCTTCGACGGAGAAGATACCGTCGTATTCAATATCGTGGCGGTAGACGATGACAAGATCACCGTTGCCGTTACCAAATGCGGAAAGATATCCGTTATAGAATACGACCTTTTCGAAGATGAAAACGGTTTGTACTTCGAGTACGGTGTTGCAGGCCGAGAGCCTATTCACATCAATGACTTTGAAAATATGGAGAATAACTAATTATGAAAGCAATTAAAGAATTTCGTGGCAAATATTTCTTCCTCAGCAATTTTTATAACACAAAGATCGAATACTTCGATATGGTCTTTGAGAACAACGAAGCGGCGTTCCAGTCCATGAAATGCCCGGAGCGAATGGAAGAGTTTACGAAGCTCTCCGCAGCCGAAGCAAAACGGCTCGGCAGGCGTGTTCCGCTCTGCGACGACTGGGAAGAATCGAAGGAAACGATCATGTATGAAATCTGTCTTGCCAAATTCACGCAGCATAAAGACCTGGGAGATCAACTTCTCGCCACGGGCGATGCCGAACTTATTGAAGGCAATACCTGGTACGACACCGAGTGGGGCGTCTGTAACGGCATAGGCAAAAATAAACTCGGCAAGATCTTGATGCGCATTCGCGAAATCCTAAAAAACCGCGAACTACATCCCGATAAATATGACATACACTTTGACGTTTAAAAAAGGAGGTTTTTTGGGAAATGGACTTGCGCGATTCTCTGCTCATAGACATAGGTTATGGACTTGACAACGTGGATTTCCATGATAGTGCCGCCTGCGACGACAGTTATGAATATATCCGTACGAATTTCCTTATCGGTTGGGAAAACAAAGCCGCGGACGACGGCAGCATCAGCGAAACGGAAAAAGAAGAAATCCTGCATATCCTCGACAATGAAAGCGGGGATCTTTGGAATTGTTACTTAAAACTTATTGAGCATCTCGAAAAAAACTAAAGGAGGACAACAAAATGAAAACTTTCTCAATACCGTTTTACAAAGACATGGAATTTGCCTTCACGACGGATACCTATGCTATAAACGGAAACACCTGTATAGGAATTTGGTGCAAAGAGGGAGATTATATAGAACCTTTCGCCAATCTGACCGTCAACCTGGATCTGCCGCTTATAAAAAATACTGCTTTTATAGACGTGAACAATCTCGATAAAAGGCTTATCAGCTATCTGGAAAAAAACGGCTTTATCAAATGCTTGAAAGTAACCCGTCGGTCAGGGTATGTTACCTATCCCCTCTATCGGCTCGAACTCAACAAA
>ERZ1106923.346-NODE-346-length-18756-cov-18.188546_pt1 | contig 18756 bp, 27 predicted proteins | sample MGYA00403657_ERZ1106923 | MGnify/ENA primary metagenome ERZ1106923 (study PRJEB35170, sample SAMEA104062425) | human gut metagenome | biome: human gut; feature: human-associated habitat; material: faeces | place: Denmark | collected 2012-06-19 ...
CGGTCAGCTTCCAGGTGGGAATCTTCTTAACAAGGAAACCGGGGTTGGGAACTACGCGATTACCACCAGACGAAGAGCAGAGCCTACGGTAAGCCTTAATAGCCTTTTCTGCACTATCCATTCTGTCCAGCGAGCGATTATAAGGAATGGGACAGCCATTCTCTCCAGTGATTCATGAATTCGCTTGCTAATCAAGGATCACTACTCATGGCGGTCGGCAACCAATCATCTATTCACCCTCTTTCGCTCTCGGGAAACGGGTATGCGCCGCTCCCTTTCCACAGACTGCACCACCCTTCTGCGTAAAGTGACTTCCTGTTGATCAGTGTCGTTCCATCCCACTCTTTTCTTCATCTTCTTTCGTTTTCCCTCTCTGTAATTCCCTTCCACAGCCCCATTTCCACTCTACTCACCGAAGCTGTGTTTTGATCATGTCGACTCCCCTCAAGCAGATCTATCGCCAGTTTCTTGAAAAGAGTCGTCTCTTTGCCTCCGTCGACGAAATCTTGCAGTACAAGGGAAAATGGCCTCTTCGCGCTTGGGTGAAGGATTCCATCGATGTCGACGGGCAACTCAACACACAGAATCGGTACTACGTCGGACTCGATATCAGTTCCAAGTCCACCGGATTGTGCATCCTGAACAACCACCGTGGTATTTGAATGTGGCATTGAAATGTAGTGGATGTGCTGTGCTGCAAGGCGATCCGGCCCGATTCCCACTGCAAGGGCAACAGCATTCTCTCCTCCTCCTTCATCTACTCCCATTTCCTATCCGAAGTGGGAGCTGTCGACGCAGCCTATGCCGCGAACCCCTCGCAGTGGGTGGTTTCCATCGAGAAGTACCTTCAGATGTTCAACGCGGCGTCGTTTCGAACGCAGGGTCTGTTTTACCTCGCGGAGATTAACGGCGTGATCCAGTACAAGTGCTGGGAGACATTTCGGAGTCCTCCGCTTCTCTTCCATCCCTCCACAGCACGGTGCATCCTTTCTCGTTGCGTCATGGCCTAGATCGTTGGTTGGCATCAAGTCCAGTGGCAACAGAGAGGACACCAAGAACGCGGTGTTTGAGTACGTGAAGAAGAAGGTGGACGGTCAGGTGAAGTGGCCGCTCAAGCGGAACCAGTCTTCGTTCTCCGATGAGTGTTATGACATGGCGGATGCCTACGTTATCGCAAGGGCTGGCGTGATGGAGGACTGTGTTCAGCGCATACTGAACGACCTGCACGTGAATGAAGCGCTTCGTGGAGAAATGGCGTTGAGTCCCTTCTTTTCGGAGTTCTGCAAGATCAGCGTGGCGTATCATCTCCGAAAGCACGCGGACGAGCAAATCGACTCGCTCGACGACTTGCCCAAAGAAGTCGTGCTGCTCCCCTTCTCTCACTCACAGATGTACTATACAAAGCTTCGCGATTTGGTGGAAGAGGCCGTATCCGAGTCCTTTCAAGAGTATTGTTTGGAGGCATGGTCTCAGGAATAGGAGGTAGTTCAGCTTCCGACCTTGCTATGTGTGTCTCTGCAACGAAACGAGTGTCTTGTCGTGATTGCGTTGATTGGCTGTTTGTTACGCACTACTCTCCCTTTATCACACTAGTCATCCTCTGTTACTCTCGTCCGTCTCCCATTGGATCACGAGACAAGAAGGAATCGAACGTTCGATTGGTACGGAATTGGGGAGAAGAAGCGCCCACAATCGACGAATAACCGCGGTCATTTCACTGTACGTCCCCAATCACCCCAATTATTAGTTCGGTTCGGTATTGCCACTCATAGAAGGGGAAAGGTGGAAGCTAACAGGTTTGACAAAACAGAATTCCCTTTAGACTTGAAGATGTTGTCGCGAAAGGATATCAATTTGTACTTGGTCGACCTTACTGTACACCTCGATATTCTCGGTTACTCGATCGTGCTTCCCATCATGGCGTCTCTTTCCGAGTCGCTCGGTGGTACGTTGGATCACACCACTGCTCTGTTCTCGTGCTACGCTATTACGCAGTTTTTTAGTACCATTTCGTTAACGGTTTTCATATAGGTTATTTGTTCATGGGTCCCATTAGTGATCGCTACGGCAGAAAGGGAATGATCATCTTTTCCCTCGTGGGCTCCTCGATTGGTGAGTTTGCCCGAAACTGCTTATCGTTAGGCGCCATCGCCCAGGGTCTTTCTAGCAACATTTGGGCGCTGATCATCACGCGTACTCTCACCGGTTTGGCTGCGGGTAGTTGGATTGTCGCCCAAGCGTAGTCCTCTTCTTTTCCTGTGATGGTGTAGCTACATTGCCGACTGTACGACTCCCGACGAGCGGCCAAAGTACCTGGCTCGGTTAGAGGCCTTCTTGGCGGCTGCGTACATCTTCGGTCCCGCCATCGGTGGATTCTTGGGTCAGATTCGCCTCGGACTGCCGTTCATTGTTGCCGGTATCGTGGCTGCCGTTGCCCTCGTAATTGTCATTTTCGTGCTGGACGAGTCGCTGGACAAGAAGACCGCCCAGAAGGAATTAGCGCTGAAGAAGAAGGCTCCCAAGAAGTCGTGCAAGGAGCTGTTCTCGCCCATTGTTGTAATGACTCGTGCTTCTCTTTCACGCGCAGGTGTGCTGTATGTTCGTCGAGTTCTGTAACCGTTGGGTTATCAACAGCTGGGACTCCTATTTCAACACCTTCGCCGAGAGGAAGTGGAATATGACTTCCCTCGAATTCTCGTTTGGGCGTTTCATTCGTCTGACGTGTAGCATCCTTGTCACTTGTCTTGGCGTGCTGAGTTGTTCATTGAACGGTTTCATTTATCCCTTCCTCGTGTTCAAGATGAACATTCCGATTCCAGTAATGAGCATCACCGCTGGTATTTTCCAAAGTGCGTGTTTGTTTCCCTTCTGACGCGTAGTTGTCTCCAATCTCATCATCGCCAACTCTAAAACCATGGCTGGCGCCATTTTCGGTTCTTTCCTGAACGAAGCAGGCTACGATCTGTCAACACCTGCTCCTGCGAGTATCATTAGCGTAGGAATAGGGGACATATGTGAGAAGTAGTCCTATTCCAGCGCGTCGATTCAGGGTCAGGTGCTGAGTTACAACATGATGGCAGGTCAGTGCGCCATGATTCTTGCTCCGATTGCGATGGGTCAGATCAGCAAGGTGGGTCCGAGCATTCCCTTCTACACGACGGTGTGCGGCGGCACCATCGTCATTTTATCCATGCTCTTCATCCTGTCGCGTCCGGGCGGCAAGAAGGCGGGTCGTGTGACGAAGGAGGAGTGGGACAAGATGGTGAAGGAGGACAAGAAGGGTTCAAGCGATAACGAAACAGAGTTAGCTGTTGTTTCTAAGTGGCGTGTTTGTTACAAACAGCGCAAACGACCTTAGTGTCTCTTGTGCATCTTCTTCGCCTTCTTCAGCTTCTTCTCGTCGGGGTCCTCGAACTTCATCTCCACCTTCTCTCTCTTCTTCGTCGACGGCATCGACACCAAACCCTTCGTGCCCTTCTTCAGCGCCTTCTCCCAGTCCTTCTCGCTTCCCTCAATCTTGTACTCGCTCAAATCCACTCCATCCAACACATTCTGCGACTTCATCTTCTCCATCACCGCCTTCTCGCCCTTCTTCAAATCCTGATCCAGCGTCTCGCCCACCGGCTTCATCTTCTCCACCATCATCTCCTCGAACTTCTTCGTCGCACGGTTCTCCTCCTCCTCCTCCTTGTTCAGCACCTCCTCCAACACCTTCTGCATCTTGCGGATTGAACGATTAAACAGCGCCAGCAACTGCGTCGAATCGATCTTCTCGAACTCGCCCACTAACTCGTCCACTGTTTTGTGCTGCAACCCCTCGCCGATCAGAATTGCCTCCTGCAGCGAACTCAGCGACATCTCGCCGAAGCGACGCTTGAAGTACAGACGGCTCAGTGCTGGAATCAGGTCCATAATCATGTGATAGTCCACCAGGTTGTGCGAGTAGCTCGCCAGACGCGACAAATCGTCGTTCGTCAAAAAGAACCGGATTTCTGGCACTGTCAGCGGCTTCGACAAATCGCCTCTATTTCTCAATTCCCACCTCCACACACACTTTTTCTCTCCCGCCACGCCCTCCACCAACTTTCTCGACAGCAGGCGCATTGCGAGGCGCGTGGAGAAGGCGCGGAATTGGAACGCCAACAGGTTGATGAAACGGTGTTGGAAGTCGTCCACGAAGGAACAGAGCCAGCCCGCCACAGGCGCGTCGGTGAGCGCAGTGCAGTCCAACGGCTGTGGGTCAGATGTCATCACAACACATCACATGGATCAGAATGCAGGAGTGCTCGCCCGTCAGTTCGTTGGGCGTCTGCCGCAGGTACACGGGCGCGTAACCCTCCTTCTCGTAGAAGTTGAAGAGCTGTTCGGTCAGCCCGAAGCTCACACCCACCCACTATCCATCACACACTCCACCCACACTCACGTGAAGACGCTCCGCCTTGCGGTCGTTCAGACTCACCAGCAGTGGCGGGAGATGTTTGCGCGGCTTCACCTCCGCCGTCAGGTCGATCTCCTCCTTCTCCTCCTCCATCGCCTCCTCCTCCTCGCCGCTGAACTCAATCTTCCCCTCATAATACTGCTGCAACAGCTCCAGCGCACGACGACCATATCCCATTCCCTGCACGTCCGGGTGCGTGGCGATGCGCACGATGCGCGCTCCCGACAGCTGTGAGAAGTCGCTGTCCAGGAATTGTTGCGCCACCGTCCACGGGATCAGATCGCCCGCCGAACGGTTCCCTTTACTCAACTCCTTGCGAATGGTTTCCTTCTCGATCTGGCCCTCGAAACACACCTGGATCACACACAACACGTCAGGCAGCGTCACGCCCTCCTTCTGCGGACCCAGCAGCACGAATAACTGGTGCGCGGGTGCGTCACTCAACAACTGCAAGTCATCAGGACTGTTTTTGTAGTGACTTGACACGTACAGTGACCACACACGCTGGAGAAACGCCTCGCTCAGTTTATGATAACTGAACAGCGAGTCGCGATTCACGTAGAACAGCTCGCACTGGTCCGGGTGGGGGGTCCCACACATTAGACGGTACGGCGTCGACGCGCAATCGAGACAGAGGAAGGAATATAACCATTTTTCGACGGGGTCGTTCGACGCGTAACGAATGGGTTCCTTGAGTTCGATTTCGCGCAGCACTCTTCCCGCTACAATTCAAACTCAAATTCAAATTCAAACAGCCGGCATCTTTTCGTCGCAATTCATTGATCAGCTTCAGCGACAGCGATCTGCCCGTTCCCTCGTAACCCGTGATGGTCGACGACAAGAACGTGATGTACGGTCCGAGAAGCTTCTGCGTGAGGGGCAATGGAATCGCGGCAGCTTCATCGACGAAGAGAAGCTCTGCCTGCGAGAGTTTGTAGGCCTCGGTGGGCATGATGTACTGAACGACCTGGCGGTGCGTTTTGAAGATGTTCACACGGATGATGATGTGCGACTGGTCTTGCTGCGAGGAGTGGATAATCTCGTAGTCCGCGTGCTCCTGGATGGGGTGAGTGCGTCTGTTGAGTGGTTGTGACATCATGACATGATTGATTGCTTTGAAGTAATTGCGTACTCAAAATGAGTTGATTAAATGAGTTGATTGAATGATTTGAGTGAATGACTTAAGTGAACAACATGATGACATCACATCACCTACACTGTACTTCAACACATTCAACCCCTTCACCAAAAACTCGAACACCGTCTGCAAGTTCTCCGCCGACGGCGCCGTCACAAACATGCTCGAGTATCCCAAACCGACCGCTCCCGCCAACGTCAATCCCAGTGCCGCCGATTTGCCCTATCCATAACATCTCCCTCCAACTCCCACACGACCACGACTGGCCGTCACGCTCACCGTCGTCTGGCGCGTTTTCTCCGTCAGGATGTCCAACATGTCGTATACCGCCGTCGCCTGATCTGCCGTGCGGCACAACGCCGTTAGACTGCGCAGGACCTGACTGTTCGCCAGCACGGCGGATTTGAGGGAAGCGTCCTTCGTCTTCTCATCCAATTCGGAATTCACATGTTGGAGGTAGTTCTTCAGGGCGATTTGGCTGGGCGTCTCCTGAACGTCTTCCTCGGCGATGGACGAAGAAACGGGCTTGATGTCCAGAATCTTGCGATTAATGGGCAGGATGTTCAGTTCGTCCTACACGGTCAGTTCCGAGACATCACAACCCACATCAAGCACCATGCACGAAGAGCAGTTCGAAAGGGAGAGAATGAAACGCTCATTGAATCGCGGAACCACATCGTGGTGCGACTCGGTGCGGTACTTCGCGTGACAGTCCTAGTTCATGAGAACGCAACAAAACAGCCACCATCACCATGGAATAGAATTGTCGCAATGAGGTCATGTTCTTCAGGAGAATCGTGATGATGCCGCCTCCCTCCACCGTCTCGATCGTTCGGCACAGAAGGTTGGCCGTGATGGACTCGAAGTCCTGCAGAACCAACATGCCGTAGGTCTGACCCAGAATGTTCTTCGAGTCCTTGTAGTAGCACCAGCGGATTTCCGTGCTGGACACGAACAGGTCGAACGGGTTCTCTCCGTCCTTGTCGTACACGCCACGACTGATGAGCTTCTTGATTTCTCGCATTCTCTTCTTCTTGTGACTAGTCCGTGACAGCCGCTCCACCAACGCAAACGTGCTGAATCCCAGGTCCTTCTTGTAGCACCACAACACGGAAGGACGCGTTCGCACACGCGACTTGGAAAGCATGTAATGCAGATTGGGAATCTTCGCGTAACCGAAGCACCCGAGCTTCCTACTTGGTCTTTTCCATTGTCGCCGATAATAATCATCAGGGTACGCTGGTTGAGCTTCACGCCATTCTCGATCAACGTTCGAATACGGCTATCGATCTTCTTTTGCACCATGCTCTAATACAGTGTTAGCATCAAAAACAGCAAAACAATTTGGTTGAAAGTGTCGCTCTCTCGTCCAAATCACCCATTCCAACGCACACGTACTCTTGAAGGATCTATTGGAGGCGGAAACGACCAAAGAGGCGTCTCCAAAAATAGGCCCCATTTCGGATAGCGATTCATTCTACAAACAGAGCAAAGGGAAACGAGTTAAAGTTGCATGTATGATAAGAATTTCCTTCTCCACGTCATCGCCTTCTTGCTGAACTCCTCTCTGCTCCTCTCTCCCATGGCGAAGTCAATTCCCGCCGTCAGCGCTTTGGTGTCGTTCATCAGCTGCTGCACGACCATCGGCTGCTGATTCGCACTGGCCAGCGACAGGTACGAATCCAACGCCTCTCTCTTCACAAGATAGATTGACAGAATGGGGCGACTCAAATCCCAACACGTCGTGCTCGGCCCGAAGATAAACGCGTTCAGGACGGAGGTCATCACCACCTCCCAGAAATTCGGCTGCGCCACAAGAATGCGCTTAATGTTCGTAATGATCTCCGTGTTCTTGTACTGGTTGAAATAGAGGTACGTCGCAACTGTGTCCAGAATGTGCGAAGACGCCTTCACCACCTCAAGATCTACCCATGAGAAGATGGAGGGAAATCAACTGAACGATGAAACGCCGTGGCAAATGTTGTCCATAATGGTTATGAACGACTGTGTCCCAATTGCGGTCACGGTCGCCAAATGGTCCGTAAACAGCACGTCCAGGAAGTTGAACACAGCGCTCTCGTATTTGGGCAATTGCTAGACCTCAACATTTCCCGCCAACTCAACGCTCAGCTGATCGAAGGGCGTGCGGATCACGATTTGGAGGTAGATGCCGAGCACGTCGCTGAGACAGGAGTCGTTGTAGAGCGAAAACACGCCGAAGGGGATGTAATTGCCCTCTACGCATGATGTGATTGCGACACTCCAACTGAGACACCGTTGCATCACATTGAACAGCTGCCGAATTCCCTTGTACACATAATCGGGACATTGGGTCTATTTGTCACATTGACCCCAATTCACAACAAAGGACTGGAAGTTCTCCAGCAGCAGGTTTCCGTACACCTTCAACACAGCGGCGGTCTCACGGAACAACACAACTCCGTTTGCGAGCTCATTGCAGTAATCGATCCGCGATTCGCGATTCAGCACAAGCGACGACAAGAACTTCATAATGCTCGAAACGACTTCTTCCTCGTTGCCTCTCTCGCGCAGCGCGTGCTGCATCACCTGGAACGCACTCGGATATCTAATCATCAGCATCGCGCTTCACCCCAACAAAGCCTCAAAGAATACGTTGAACGACCGCTTGGAGGTGCAGGAATTGACGACGCCGCGCGCGTCGCGGAACACATTCACGATCATTACACAATCTTCGTTAGAGAAGGATGTAACTGAACTCAGTTTATTCAACCGATCCACAATGGGTTTGATCAACACTTCAAACCGTCCTGGTACGCTCTCCAACAGAATCAGGTTGGTTAGACTCTGGTAGTAAATACTGCGCAGATGGCTGAATGAGGCGTTGAGGAGGAAAGGAAACTCCTGCTCCTATGGATGAAGTTGGCGGGAAAAGTGCACTGTGTGGTTCTGGAGAACGAATGTAACGGATGGGAGTTGCAACAACAATTTGCTGAATTCGTAGCCATTTGTGACATCGAGGAGGAGTTTCAGCGATTCGTTGACGACCGTTTCATTGTCGCACCAGTTGCGGAGGTTACAGCACACTTCTTCCCAAATGACACTGAGGGCGTTGAGGTTGTCTGTGAAGCCGATGTCCATGAAGAAGTCGCGATAGGCCTGGAGAGGGTGAGTGATGGTGTAATGGGTGTGGTGATTATGATTTGGAATGGTTATTTGATATGATTCACTTGATGTGACTTTACATTCACATGACAACTCAATTCACATGACAACTCAACACATCATATCACAACTCATCACAACTCAATTCACATAACATAACATCACATCACATCACATCACACCACATCACATCACATCACATCACATCACATCACATCACATCACATCACATCACACCACACGACAACTCATCACAACTCAAATCACACCAAAACCCACCATTGCCCTCATCGGAATACCACCATTCCCCGCGTCCTCATAACTCTTCACAATCGCGAACGATTTCTGGTCATTTATAAACGTCCTTCGGAACACCAAGAAGAACGACAAGAACGCGATCTCCAAGTACGCCGAACACCTGTACGGATTCACCTCGCGCTGCTGGCGTTCTGACACCATCTTGTTCAACAGGAACACACCCCGAGTGAGTTGCGAATCATATTCGTTGTGATGGTGCGACACTTGAACCAACATAAACGACTGTCCGCTAATCACGCTGGAAATGATGTGTACCATTAGCGCCAATTTATCTAATAATGATTTCATTTTCTATTTCTTTCTCTCAATTGTCATAATCTCCTCCTCACTCGCTCCACTTCCATTCATTATTCTCTATTTCTCAATTATTCAAATCACCCTCACTTCATACTCACTCGTCAACTCATTCATCTTATCCAACAAATACTTCCCGCTCTCCGTATACACGAACCGCACAATCTGCGGAAACTGCGACATTTCTTCATACAACCCCTCTGGATCTTCCAACGGATTCCCACTCCCGCTCTCCTCCGACACCTGCACCAACCTTCCCTCCACGTACGCCTGCACCACGCGCGGCAACAACTGCTGGAGCACCAGTGAGTTCGGGTACATCGCCTCCGACACCTGCACATATCGATTCGCACACGCCATGCGCGACCACAGCGTCAGCAGAAAACTGATCGAATTGCTACACGCGTTCCAGTCGCGGAGCGAAGTGCAGGTGAAGTTCGCGATGAGTTCGAAGCAGCTGGCGTAGCCCGGAGTCTTCATTAGTTCAGAGAGTTGGAAGTTCGACTAAAAATGAGACTTCTTTTGGAATTGCGAATGATCCTACCTTGAGGCGTCCGAGCAGCTGACACATCATATTGTACGTGTCCTCGTCGTTTAGACCATGTCCCGACTCTAAACACGTGTACACGCCCTGGATCAGAACATTCAGGAATTCCAATCGCGCTCCTCCATCGCGGAACAACGACCTCCGAATCGACGCAAATAGCATAATGACCTCCAGCGCGGGTCTGGTGAGGGGCGGCTCCACCGAAGTGTATCTAATCATCATCCCCTCAACTCTCCCAAACATATCGAACAAGATCTTCAACTGGTTGCTGCCACAGACGAGACCCTCCCACGTCGCAGGCAGCTGCAGCACCCACACTTCATCACTTCCGTCATCCCCAGTGCATCCCTGAAAATCGAACTGGAGACAGCGCGAAATGATGCTAATTATACTCTCCAACACGGCATTGCGGTAGGACGGATTGTCGTAAAGAGGATCGTGATCGTGAATCTGCTTGAGAACGGTGAGGGCGTACTGAAAGATATCCAGCAGATTTTCGGAGATGAACTGCGTCGCCGTACGACGGTGCTCTGTGCTGTCCACTACGCATGATTCGCCCACAAGACGTATACTCGTATTCGGAAGGTTCATTTGTTCTACGAAGTCACTCATCATGTTGAGACCAATGATGGAATAAGAGGGACCCATGTCGATGATGCTCTCGATGGAATCCAAAAGAGAACGATGCCTTCTGTCCTCAATCCATGACAGTTTGGAAATCAGCGAAATGGCAGAAGAAATACTACGCAATACCAGGTTGTTCAGCTTTGGGCCGTATTCACGAATATAGTTGACTAGCGAGTCGCCTAATTCCCTCACTCATCACTGACAGCCCATTACGAATTTCTAATCTTCGGTCCACACTGAAGGAAACCCAATTGTCCAGAATGATGTGCTTCAGCGAGATAGAAAGACAGGTCAGAGCATAATTGTTCTGGGAATACTTCAGCACATATCTACTCCGTTATCACTCCGAAGGAACGAAGATACTCAACGTCGTTGGCGAATGAAGGATTCTTCATCACTTTCGTAAGCTCCTCGTCCGCCTTCTGCTTCTCCTGCTGACTCGAGGGACCATACAGCATGTTGCACAAGTTCTCAAAGTACCTCAATTCTTCGTCTTTCATTCCTACAACAAGGGTTAGTCTACTCCATTTCATTTTCAGCGCCATTCTGCTCGGGACACCAGCATGGCGTCCTGTCAACGGAGAAAAGCATCCCTCTCGTTCACAGCAACGAGCTCATCAGAAGCGGTCACAATCCATACGCAACTACCAGAGAATAGTGAAGAAGGGGGAAAAGGGCATCCACTGAAATCATTGGGATCAGGGGGAATTCAGATAAGAAGGAAATGGATGCGTATGAAGCGACAAGCCATGTGCAGAAGATGAGAGACATGTCTAATAACCTCTCTCCAACACGATTACATGAAACAAACAACTCCTATTACCAACACTCCAGGTTATACCGTCCGTCTCTCTCCATCTGCGCCAGATAGGAATCGGCCTTGTCCTCGCTGATTCCCTCCTCCTTCACAAAAGCGTCCATAATGCCCTTACGAATGGCCGCCGGCGCTCTGCCAGCCAATCCGCAGTAGTAGAAGCAGCCACCCTTGTGCATCAGGCAATCCGTCACCAGCTTGGAATTCTCGCGGATTCGATCCTGTACATAGATCTTGTAACTCTGCTCTCTCGAAAACGCAGGAATCACGTGAGTCAGCACGCCCTCCTTCTGATACTGCTCCCACAAATCACTGTACACGAACTCCTTCTTGTACCGACAACCGTAGAACAACACCGTCTCGCCCATCTGGTTCCCAGCGCGCGCCTGCGCCACACGGTGTTCCGTGATCGCTTTGAACGGCGCGATTCCTGTTCCCAAACCAGCCATAATCACCGGCGTTTTCGTGTCCTCCGGAATGTGCATCGTTCCCGGAGCCACCACCGCACGCACAGTGGTCTTGCCGTCGGCTTGAAGATCATGGAGGTACGACGTGCACTGTCCGAAGCGCTTCTTTCCCGACGGCGTCGTCCAGTTCACGCCCACGATGCACAACTCAATTGCTTTCGGGCTCATCAGAGGGCTGGAAGCAATACTGTAGAAACGCGGCTTCATCGTCGGAATCATTTCCACCAGGAACGGAAGCGACGGTTTCGCCGAAGGGAAACGTCTCAGAATGTCCGCATATGTGGCCGTTTCACTGATGAAGGACTGCAACAGCGGCGCCCCTTCCGTCGTCATCAACGACTCCAACAATTCCCTCTCTTTCGGGTCGGTGGCGAAACGGCTCAGAAGGCTGTAGAAGCGACGCGTGGGTCTGCCAAACACGTCCAGCACCTCCGTGAAGAGCGTACGAACGGAAGTCACAGATGGAAGGAAAGTGCGCCGAATCTGCTCACCCTTCTGAATCTTGACGAAATCGTCGCCGTTGAGCGAGAGGTCGCGAAGAAGCGCGTCCACGTCCGTCTTGTGGTTCTGCGGGTACACGCCCAGCGTGTCGCCGACATTGTACTTAATCTTGGTTCCCGCGATGTCGAAGGCGTAGTGACGGATGTCGCGGTCGTAGCCGTCGGGTGTGAGGCGATGTGCGGTGATCAGAGGAAGCATATGGGAGCGAAGTGGCTTGAAGGGCTTGATCGTGCCCTGCGGCGAGGAGGAGACATCCACGCTGTATTTGGGCGTTGGCGGCACCTCGTTCACGATCTTCTCGCAGTGCAGCGCTTTGTAGAGAGAGGGAAGCCATTCGTAGTATTTGGTCTCGAACTTCTCTTCGTCGCGATCATCGCCCAAACCGACAGCGACGAGGTTGGTCGCGCCCAGTTCCTGCAGCGCCTTTTCCAGCTGCTTGGCCGCCTTGTTGAAATTCACATAGCCGTGATCGCCCAGGCCGAATACACTGAAGTTCAGACCCTTGAGACTGTTCTTTTCCATCTGGAGCAACGAGGAGTAGAAGTCCTTCGCATTGCGCGGGAACTCTCCCTGGCCCGCCGTCGACGTCAAGAAGAGGATGTTCTCGTTGTCCATGATGTTGTCAACGTCAAAATCGTTCATGGCCTCCACCGTCGTCTCGATGCCTCGTCTTTCCAGGTCCTCCGATAGCTGCTTTGCAAGGTTCTCCGTGTTGCCAGACTCGGAACCGTAAAGAATACACACCTCATCGGGTCTCTTTGAACTACTCGTAAACAGGCACAAACAAGGGGTACACCGAGAAGGGACGATGCTGCGGGTTGAAACGGGAATACACTGCGGAGGAGGCCCGTTGGGATGTCTGTTTCAACATCTGGGTGAAACCGCGCTGAAGAATGCAATGGGATAACATGAAAATGAACTAAAGGAGCAACAGCGACGAAGCAATTGGTGTCAAAAGGGATGCGCCCGAAATCGAAGACATTTCGGTTGGTGCGAAGTGCGGGAATACGAGGGGGCCGTGGGATTCGAAGATCTCGCCAAAACACAATAAGTATGGACTGGGTAAAAGACGAAAGCGTCAAGAATTGCATGCGCTGCAACGTGCCGTTCACTGCGCTGAGAAGGAAGCATCATTGTCGTGTATTCCCACTCTGGCTTCAGGCGTGACGAATAGATTTGCAAGAAGGTATTCTGCGACTCCTGCACGTCGCAGCGATTGCTTATCAACAACGCCATGGAACGCGTGTGCAAGGACTGTTTTGTTGTCGAAAAGGGTAGAGATTGTGGTGCAATTGTGAGGAAATAGCGAAGAGAGACCAGTGGGACCTCATCACGAATCGCGGTTTCTGTGAGAGCCATTCCGTCTTCTCATATGTCAGGCTCACCCTGCGGCAAACCGATTCAATACCCCGATTTCGGATGCATGAAGAGGGAAGATGGCAGTTGGAGCTGCAAAGAGAAGCCGTACATGGTGCTGGACTTGGACAAGAAGATATGGACGGTGAAGATGGACGAGTACTCGCCGATGGCTGCGTGTGATGTGTAGAGTGAAGAATGCTCCAGCACCCGTGGAAACAGCCGTTTCCTTGCTTTCTCCCTCTCATTCATAGAAGAAGGAGACGCACACGCCCAAGTCGCGCTCATCATCTGTATCATCTCTGGTGAGCAAGGGAAGACGCGAGCTCGTCTCCTTCAAAGACGTCGTCAACGGCAACGTCTCGGAAGACATCCTCAAAGCCTCCTCCATCACGCAGTCCCAAGAGAAGGTGTATGAACTCGAACGCGTCGAAGGCTCCTGCCAAACTCCCGAGTTATCCGCGGTGAACATCGCGCCCATCTCCTATCACACGCTCTCTTCCGAAGAAATCCACACTCTTCGCGACATGTCCAAAACCACGCAAAACGAAACTCCAGAAAACGACTCGATTTCGGTCAAACCCACACTCCCAACGCCGTCTTTGACCGCGTTCCCCGAGCGTTCAGAGGTGATCAAGCTGATGACGACGGTGACGGAGGAGGCGAAGGCGTTTCGTCAGAAGATGAACATCGTGCGCGACCGACGCCAGCTGAAGGCGGAGCAGGAGGCAGACGAGCGAGAGGCGCGAGCGGCGAGCGAGGCGCGTCTGGAGAAGCGAATGAACGACTACGCGCTGTCGGTGGACGAGGCGAAGATGGTGTTGGACAACCTGGTGACGCACTTTCAGGGACTGAGTTCGCGATACAACAGTGAGGCAGAGAGAGGAGAGTGAGGCGTAGAATTGAAGTCGAGTTGCAACGCGGTGGACGAGGCCATTCCCGACATGGAAACGAAGGTGAAGGTGTCGCTGGAGCAGTTCCAGACCCTGTCGCAGTCGCTCTTCTTCTCTTCTCTGACCCGTAGCGACACGCTGATGGAGATCGCGGCACAGCAGCTGGTTCACCTCCAACACTACCGCTCGCTGTGTTCCACCTACAAAACCATGGTACGTGTCAGTGAGGTGCATGACTCACAGTACGAGGAAGAGAAGGCGTTCGGCGCGGACTGCATGACGGGGCTTATGGAGCAGCAGGAAACCATAAACAAGTGTCTGAATGACTGCATCGGCGGCGTGGCGTCGCTGAATCAGGACCTGTTGGAGATCAAGGAGGAACGCGATGGACTCACGGCGCGTGTGAGCGCGAACGAAGACGCTGCCGACCGCACGGTGGAGGAGGCGGCGGAGGCGGTGCAGGCGGCAGAGAAGCTTTCCTTCCTGAGCGAACAGCAGTTATTTGACATCGAGAAACAGTACCGGAACCAGGAGAAGACGTTGCTGGAGACGCAAGCCAACCTGCTGGAGAAGGAGGAGGAAAACGCGCAGTTGCGTCAGAAGCTGGAGGCGTTGCAGAAGCGCATCGACGACGAGGCGGACGAGGAGAAGAAGGAGACACACGAGGCGCAGTGGCACCTGATTCTGCCTTCCGAATCCTCGTCGGAGACGCCTTCGCACGAGAACGAGTTCGATCAGATCAATGCAGTCTTTTCGGACTGGGGCAAGAACAAATCGGTTTCGCACGTGAACGAGGCGTTGAACTGGCTGGAAGTGATGCTGAGCGGGAAGAAGGTGTCCATGGAAAATGGGTACAACACGATCGAATTGTCCCTATTTGATTTGGGTCAGCGCGAGGCGTTCAAGCGCGTGATTTTGCCACTGCTATTCGAGAGGAAGAATTTGGAGTGTTTTGTGCAGGAGCACCGTCGACGCGAGTTTGATTACCGAATCACGGTGTTGAATAAGGACGAGGCGATTCCCGCGATTATTGTGCCAAAGGAGGGAGCGCGGGAGAAGAAGAATGACAATGACGAATTGAAGAGGAGTGAGGAGAGTGAAATCCAGGATGTTGCTTCCTCCGAATTCGTTCCGCTGCAGAAGGAGAGCGAGGAGGAGGAGATGGAGGAGATCAGCCGGCCCGTGATCGACACGGTGCAGTCCTCCGCACCTAAGGAGAAGAAGAAGAAGGCGAAGATGATTAGTTTGGATTAAGCGCGTGCATTGTCACTATTCTGTTTGTTCCATCTCCTTCCTGCATGCGGTGGCGGCATTGGGTACTCTCTCTGATTCTCTTCCTGCTCGTCGTATGCTCCCGGCTGCTCTTCACGACAAAGCAGACGGACGGAAGTGTATTGATTGGATTGCCGTTGTGATCGATAGATACAGTTCAGTACAGCAGATGAGGAGTGGAGAGTGGTGTTCGTCCCCGCATCAACCGACACGCCATCTACGAATGGCACAGCGACACCTATACCTCCTTCAACATCCCCTCCTTTGGAATCCGTTTTTCCTACGCCATTGACGCCTTCCACCGCGGCGCCTTCCATCTCAATTCCAGCTGCCTCCTCTGCGTTTGTTTCCTCCCCTCCAGAGGAGACAGAAAAGGAAGAAACGACTTCTTCGGTTTCCAGTGATACTGTGTCTTCTATGGGGTTTGACTTTTCGTCGTACTACCAGGACAAGTCCTCGATGCCAATTCACATCGAGAAACCGAAGACGCGCTGGATGAGCGGTCCCGACCCTCTGTGCAAGTATATGAACGATGTGTATATACCGTTGACAATGAATCATTCGAGTGACAAGGACAAGATGATCATCTACGCGAAGCGAGGCACAACGGGAATAGCGGGACAGATATCGGGCATGTGCGATGTACTTTTGCTTGGCATCCTGAACGACCGTGTATTCAAGTGTCTCTGCTGTCCTTGGCAGTGATGCGTAGACTACTCCCCTGGCGTCCTCCCACACTTCTTTTCGTTTCCCCTATACAATATGTCCTATCCCGTGAGACTGAATTCGAGTTCAGGTGCTTCCGTTTCCATCACTCTCATGTGTAGTTTCCGAGCGTCTTTTCAACCGCAGAGGAGACATTTACAAGACAGTGGATCACGTAATTGAGTTCGATAATCGCGATTTCGGTTTCACCGGCATTTTCGAGGAAGGGGACTTGAACAAGGCGTATCCCGGTTCCTTGCTGATCACCTCCCTCCACATGTTTTCCATGCTGACGGTGAAGCTCGAAACGTACACCAACAAATTGACAAGCATCTTCGGAGGGAGTATTCCCGAGTCCATCACGAATTCGGATCGATGGTACGACATTTGCATCCCGAGTCTGTTCCAGCCCAGCGACTACACACTCCAGTTCCTGAACCCCTATTTGAAGATCTTCCGCAATCACAAGGTGTTGGGGATTCACGTCCGCAGCGGAGGCAGTACGTCAAACTGGAAGGACGGCGGCTATTTCAAGGTGACGGAGGCCGTGGTAAGGAAGCACCTCCCGCGCATTCACAACATTCTTCAGAAGCACTACAATATGAAGATCTTCTTGTCTACAGATTCGGATCGAATCGAGCAGTTCCTGGTTAGTCGCTACGGAAGTCGTGTCATCCTTGTGAAGGAGTTTCCTCGATCGCATGTGGGGAAGAATCCGAGCGAGGCCTCGTTGATGCGGTCCTACATGGACTTGTATCTGCTGGGGCAGTGCGACTATCTGTACCTCACACGAAGAAGTGGTTTTAGCCGAATGGGGAGGGCATTCAACATGAAGAACCCGCCCATATACTATTTCAAGGTTTAGATCGTGATTGTTACAAACATGAAGCACATACGTTAATCCGAAAGAACGCTAACTCTACACCTCACGCAATTCCCTCTCTCCTACAAATGATTCTTTTCTTCTTCCGTGCGGGGTCTGTTGAACTTCTCGAGCAGCTTCTGCTTCGTCTCGTTCTCGCGCACCACCACCTGGTCCATGTTCCAGCCGTGGAAGCCATCGCAATGGCAAACCAGCTGTCGAATCAGCTGGAAGGTCCCGTTGTACTGCGCGTTGCACACCATCTTCTCCACAATGGTCTTCAAACCGAAGTAGTTCACGTTAATGTCGAAGATGCGGTACAGACTGGAAATGGGCTGGTACGTCTTGTACCAATCCATGTCTCCAAAATCCGGAAGAGGGAACTTCTCAGACTTGTAATTCCAAACGTCCTCTTCGCTCGATGCCTTCTTGGCATGGTCGGCGATGTTGATGAATCTCTGCGGAATCTCCTTTCTTTCCTCCAGTGACAAACCGTAGTAATTGGGGTTGGATCCCTACGCATGAAACACGACACGCAGGACAACGTTATCGGGAGCCACGGCAAAACGAATGAAGATGTTGAACTTCGTCTTGTCGAGGTAGTTGTTTACCCACACGGAAAAGCGCTCATAGCCGAAGAGCCACGACTCCTCGGTAAAGGTCAGCAGATCTAGTGCCATGAGTTGACGCACATGATTTCGCACCCTTGGATAAGAAGAACGTCACCGCCTTCGGAAGACTGTTGTACATACGATAGCTACGCTCAATATGGAAAGCATACACTACATCTTCTTCGTGTACATTCCCTTTTCGTGGGGAATCTCCACGCCAGTGATCTCCGAGATTCCCATGTGACCGTCCGTGTTGTCAAAGCTACGATTCAATCAGAGTTTCTGCTCATACGGCTCATTCACGGCCCATTCCACTCCCTCTCCTGCTCCAGTGAAATTCTGCAGGGCCTGGCACGCCCACCATCGGAGACCGATGTTGGCAGTATCCACGTCAAACGGCATAGGACAAACGTATTCCTCCTTCATTCTACACAGTGTTTTTATGCCCTTCTTTAACAGTCATTTGATTGGACGCACTAATACTCAAAGAACACGAGAATCCGATTCTTGGCCGAAGGAGGGCTTTCTGTTATAATTGGGATGGTTGATTCGTAATAGAAACGGATTTGCTATCCTTTCCAGTCCCTTTGGGAATCCGCACAAATCACTTCCAACAAACACTCCATGGAAAAGCGAAAAGGCAAACAGCATTTAGCAGTGAGTGCAACACGCAGTAGCGATAGCGTGCCTGGACCTCATACCGATCGAAGCAATTCGTGCGAGTCGACGACAATGTTGTTGATCAGCGCGTCGCCCTCGATCGAGCACA
>ERZ1106923.347-NODE-347-length-18754-cov-17.782020_pt1 | contig 18754 bp, 17 predicted proteins | sample MGYA00403657_ERZ1106923 | MGnify/ENA primary metagenome ERZ1106923 (study PRJEB35170, sample SAMEA104062425) | human gut metagenome | biome: human gut; feature: human-associated habitat; material: faeces | place: Denmark | collected 2012-06-19 ...
TCAACTCCTTCATTCCGTGAGCAAACTGACACACTCTCCCATACTTGCACCTCCCGGTCTCCATGTAGTTGCGGCACATCCGCGTCTTGTACATGTCGCTCTTCGCGGCGGGCGGCAGCTTTCGCTTCTTCACAGGGGTTACAGGAGCCGCTGGAGGGCTTGGCTGTGTGTTTTCTCTCTTCGGCTGGATGATCTGTCTCTGCTCCTCCATCTGCCAGTACATGAGGTAGTCGTAATAGGCGTTCTCCCTCGCGATCCAGTAGTTGTACACGGCACTCGGGTCATAAGGGGAATAGCTCATGGTGGAAAAGAATACTGTCTCAGTTTAGGTAGTGTTCTTGGATAATGGATGCTTTTGGCAGTACGCTGATTACCACTCACTTTCCTGAAATGGCGATAATCGAGTTGAATTCGATTCCCTGTGTGTTTTGGGAGGGGTGTCATCTGGATGGAGCGAATGGTAATGGCAAAAGTGGAATCGGGGAAGGGTAGTGCTCTCGTGTGGCAACAGGGAGTGTGAGTTGAGTTTCAGTGAAGAAGAACCCTGCTGGTTGTGTTTACCAGTTTAGACGTCAGTACATTCCTCACAATGACATGTCTCAAAGTACATCCAGGAATAGCTGAGACTGCAAAAGACATGTGGAACAGAGTACTCTCCTCGCAAGAGAACGAAGTCAAGCCGTCTTCACTGTATTCTCAAAAGAGACCCATTGCTCTTCTCTAGTCCCATCCAAATGATTATCTATAGGCAAAACGTCTCTGGAATGAACTGAAACACAATCCAAGAAATGAATACCAGAATACCTTAGGGGAAATCATTCAAGGAAACACAATCCACTGTCATTATCACTTCCATTATTGTGATTGGTGGAGGCGCAATCACCACTTGATGTTTACCTATTTCGCATTTGGTGTCTTTTCATGCACAATGGAGTCACCTTATCTATCTCTCGTGGTTGCTCCATTTTGCATCGCCGCACTCCTTCATCAGCGCTACTTTCACTATTCACCATCCATTTCTATGAACATCACTCTTTACATCCGAATGAAGCACTAGAATCCTGGAAATGGAGAACACCCATTGAAAACACAAACCATTCAAGTAAAGCATTCTACCACCTCAGAAATGCCACTATATAACCATTTTCACCAACAACGCATGGAAAGCGATACGCATTGCCCATCTCGCTCCGTACGGAAGGCTATTCAACAAACACAATGACGGGCTTAGTTAGAGAGCACCAGATTAACACTCCATAGGAGAGTTATCGTTCGGGAACGGGCCGTTGCTGTACTGGCTCTTGTAAGCCTTCACCTCCCAGTTCCAATTGAAACGGCACTGCTCCACCACCTCAACATCGTAGTATAGATAACCCTGACCATATTCACCACTGCACATGTCCGGATAAACCACCTCCTTTGTCTGGTCGGTGTTCACAGAAACTGTCACGCCAGTCTCCGCTCCGCAAGCACCAGCGAGATCAGAAGCAAAGTACTCCGCATCGCACTTCTCGTACTTGTCGTTGTCGCGAAGGTCGTTGTCACACACCTTAGTCTCGCGCACCTTGCTGAGGATGGGCGTGTCCTGCTTGAGGAGCACGCGGTCCTCCTTCTCCATCTCGAAATCGTTATTGAAAACAAACATCGTAAAGCAAACCCAAAAAGAACAAAAGTGAATAATAGAGTGAACTCCAGCCCGAAGCAAATGGAGAACCGCCACTCTGCGCCATCGCGTGAGCACAACTATCGCAATCACAGATTCGCACTCTTCCTCAAACTCTCGCATTCGAATGGGATTGAAACAAAGCGCCACTTGTTCCACGACCTTCTAGCCTTCACCGGAGACTCCTGCACACGTCTTAGGGAAATGTAGGTGGACGAAGCGTTGCGGTCAGCTGTCACACGATGCTCATACGACGATACTCGCATTTCATTGGTTCAATTATCCACTCCTGGAGTGGCGGTGCTGCCAGCGCGACGCTCGCTGCAACGGCATAATGCGGACGATGGTGGCCAATGATGTATAGACGTCGGGGAACCCGAATGCAGCACCCGCGCACACTCTAGCTCAGCACCGCCGCGCCGATACTCCCTGCAACGTCTCCAGCAAACGCGCAGTCCTTCCCATAGCACAGAACCCGCAGTCCTTTCCATAGCACAGAACCCGCAGTCCTTCCCATAGCACAGAACCCGCAGCGCGTGATCTGTACGCATCATGGAGCAGCCGCAGGCTGCGACAGTAGACACGCGGAGAGCGTGTCCCAAAGAGGCCAGCGAACCGATTGAACGCCCGAAATAACACGATGGGCCTGTCGGCCCTATGCGTCGCCGTAGGCGACGTACATGACCCCTCCGATACATATCCATGATCGTTCTGCGCTTTTCTGCTGTCACTCTGCAGATCACTCCATCCGTCTTTCCTTCCTTTCCTTGCTTTTCAAACTCTGTACATGCCCTCATGAAGATACACTACGCGGAAAGCACGCTGCGAGAGTACCTGATGTCAGTTACTCGGACATCCAGGTGAAACGCGCTTTGAGAAATCGCATAACAACGATAATAGATGCCTTGAATACGATACTGAAGCATGACTCTGAGGTATATACCAATCCGCTGAAGAGCTTCTGCGTCACGCACGACATCGACTTTCTGGCTCTGCAGGAGACAGGACGCGCAACACGCCGGCCTGGACCTTCGGCAACTACTATTTGCTGGAGAGGAGCCCCAACTGCCTGGAGTCTGGCATCCGCGGCATTGGGTTGATCGTGAAGAAGAGTTGGCTGAAGGATTCTCAGATCCCGATGAAGGTGGTGCCTCTTCAGCAGAACGGCGTGCAATACACGTTCCAGAGGAGCAATAGCAAGAGCACCCTGGACTACATCCTGGTGAGCAGCGCCGTGGTCCATTCCGATGACTGCACGGTCCACAATTAGTGTGGCTACGTTGTGTCCGACCACCTGCTGGTCACCACGTCGCTGGTGATCCCCGTACCGAAGACACCGAATGCTGCTGCCTGTGGAAGAAGCACTACGACGCCTTGTGTGGACAGGGAGACAGCCACAGTAAGGACAAGGCGCACTGGGAGGGCCTCATGGGATCCAAAACGTGGGACGAGTACTGGAACGATCCGATCAACGTGGACGAGTTACGGATGGCTCTTCGACACCTCAAGAACAACAAAGCACAGGGAATGACGGGATCCCTGCCGAGGTCTACAAGGCGATCGTGAAAGGAACGGAGATGGGAAACCGCGCAGTTGACGGTGAGACCCTAACCCAGAATGCTGAAAGCGGCACCCTGCTTACAGCCTTGGTACATGCTGTGAACACCCTCTTCAACGGCTGCATTTCCGAAGAGCTTCAGTCGTCACTGTTAATCTCCATCTTCAAGAAGAACGACCCTGCAGACATGGATAACTACAGAGGGATCAGTCTCATGCCCGTTCTTCTCAAGATTACATGCTCGGTTATCGCGGTGAGACTGAGTAACTGATTCGAGGCGAGAGACATGCTGACGGACGCGCAAGCCGGCTTCCGACCTTACAAGCGGTGCGTCGGTCAGGTAGCAGCGCTGTGCGAGACCATTTCGCGCTGGAGGGGCAAGTACTCGGCGAGAGAGAGCGCGGCGCAGCCAGTCCCGAGGGATGTGGACTCGGCGAGAGAAGACACAGAACAGCCAGTCCCGAGGGATGTGGACGTGGCGAGAGAGGAGAACATAGGGCCTGCTCCGATCACCCACCAGCAGTCGCCCTCGTCTGTGTACCTCTGCTTCGTGGACTTCCAGAAGGCGTACGATCGCGTACCCCACGAGGCCCTTCTCGCGAAGCTGCGCTACTATGGAGTGACGGGGAGGACGTACTCCTTCATCGAGACGATGTACTCGCGCTCGGTGATGCAGATTCGCGTGGGCGAGTCGTTGACATAGTGGAGTTGAAGAGAGGACTGCGTCAGGGATGCCCGATGAGTCCCATCCTCTTCTCCATCTACATCAACGACATCCTCCCAGAGGGAATATGGACTAAGAGAATTACCAATGTATCTTCGATATAATGTCATATAGAAAATACCAATTATGTACTCCGCCTTTCATTCATTTGTTCTCGATTGAATACAACTCATCACGACAAGACGCGAAACTCTTCAATTCCATTCAACTCACGAAGGCCTTCGCATCACAAAATGAACAGTCCGAACGCCATCTGATTCTTCATTGCTGCCATCAAATCCATTCGCATTCAACGGGTAACGGCGACACGAGCAGGAGTCACATGCAACACTAGAAAGGGATTCATCACCACATTCTTCTGGATCACCCCATTCTTCAGCCAGCGCATCTCTTCCTTCTCCTGCTTGCTAGAAATAGCAACACTCGTATTGCGAACAGGAACGGCAACTCCAGATTCCCCTTCAGAAACAATCGCAGAATGAGAGCCAGCAGCCTCGGTAGAAGTATGCAGAATCACAGAACAACACAAAGCGGTTCTAACGGAATGCACCAATCTACCTGTAAACCACGCCAATCTGATGTTACTCTTCTACTACCAATTCCTCAAACCTCTTTGTTGCATCTTCATGCATCGCCATGGATACTCTCGAGGACATCAACGAAGTTCGCAAATTCTTCGTTTTCTGAGCGCATTCGTCCAAAGGATGATCACAAATAGTCCCGATTTTTGGAGTCATCATGATCTCACGCATTCATCCGTTTTTGAGTCTTCCGCTTTGCAAAATGAATCTGTCATATGCATTCCTGCAATATCGAAACTTCCCCACTTCATCTACTCCTCGTTTCATTTCAACTCCATGAAACCCTTCCAATCACATCACAAAGCTCACCACAAAAGTGCACAACGCATCACAAAACAAACACACCCATTCGCAAAGCAATAAGCAACTTAGACCTTCACCGCCTTGGCAGAGGCCTTCTTCGCAACAGCCTTCTTACTCGACACCTTCGCTCCCTTCCCCTTCACGCCGCCAACCGCCTTCGTCTTGCGAGAGCGCATCAGCAGGAACATCACCACCGCAATCACAATAATCACCACAATCACAATCGCAACAATGCCAAAGATCGGCATGCAGAAGCCGCTCGCCTTCTGCCACTCGCCGTTCTTCTTGCCCAGCACGCACGCTCTCTTCTGACTGCCCACGTAGCTGCCCTGCAGCGCGCACTTGTACTCCGCCACCTCGCCCACGGGAGTGCGCTCGAACACGCCCTCCGGCAGACAGTAGCCCTTCACCACGGTAATCGTAATCTGAGCAAACGTCTCGCCCGCAGGGTTCTTACCGCGCACCGTGAACTCCCTCGCACCCATCGTCGCCACGGGAATGCCGCTGATCTCGCCCGTCGTCGCGTCAATCTTCAAGCCATCGGGCAGCGGCGTGCTGTCCTGCATGAAGAACTCCTGAATGATGTTCTTGTACGTCGGCGCGCCGCTCGACACCTCCGTCCCCATCACAAACTCCATGTTGATTCGCTGGTACTCGATCTGGTCCGGCAGCTTGTACTCGCACTTGTCGTTCTGCACGTCGCCCAGCACGCCGTTCGTGCACTCTCTGTACGAGTAGCCTCTGAAGCCCTCAGCGCACTTCGCCGGAGAGATCTCGCCCTCGCCCACGGCAGGATACTCATCCACTCCCGGACACGACCCGGCACCCGAAGCCTTGCAGTACTGCATCACGTACGCGTTCGTGCTCACCGTACCCGACGCCGTGCCGTCCACCTCGAACTTGAACTGCGTGAAGCCAGCAATGCCCACCGGCATCGCCCACGCGGAACGCACGCGGTTCTTCGTCTGCTGGTTCACGGCGGTCAGTGCGCTCGTGTACTCCTCGTTGCTCTCCCAGCGACCGTACACCGAGAAGGAGTAGCCGCTGGTCGCCGTGTTCGTCTGGAGGGCGAAGCTGTTGAACTTCGAGCCCTCCAAATTCTCCACCACCCAGGACAGGAAGGAGCCAGCCGCGTTGGGGATGTTGCCGTAGGTCGTGGGGTTCAGGTCCAGCAGGTCCTCCTTCGTGCAACCCGACACCGTGCTGCTCTCCACCGAAGAGAACGAGTCCACCACGATCGAGCAGTCGTTCACGCCGAACACTCCCGTCGCGTCGAACACGATCGCGCTCTGACCCGACGCGCGATGGATCTCGAAGGCGATCACGTTCTTGCCCGTCACAGCGCCAGCCGTCGGCAACACCACATGGAACTTAGAGAAGAGGGAAGCGTCGTGCACAGCTGTCGCCTCACTCAAAGCGTCGAATCCGTCCTCCAGGTTGAAGCGCGCCACCAGACGACCGTTGAAGTACGCCACCACGCCGCCCGTGTACTTCACGCGCACGTTCAGCACGTGGTAGTCCTCCAGAGAAGGAATGTTCACCTCGTGTCTCACGTACGCCGTAGTGCTCATGTGGTTGCCCAGCTCCGCCGCCTTCTTCGTCGCCCATCCCGCCTCGTCATAGTTCACGCTCTTCCAGTCCGTCGCCACCGCCTCGCCGCTGTTCCACAGCTTCCAGTCGTCGTACTCGATCTGGAACGGCAGCAGCGACGAGAACATCGTCGACACGGAGCGCGTCGAAGTCGGCATCTGACCCATCTCGAACACCATCTCGCCCACATCGATCGTCAGGTAGTAACCGGCGGGATTCACCCAGCCGTCGCTGCGCGAGTCGTACAGCGCCAGCGTGTAGATGCTGTTCGGCACGCAGAAGTCGGCGTAGTTCAGACCGTTCGCCACCTTGAAGCCCGTGTTGGAGGAGACTGGCTGACCGCTCGTGTCCTTGCCCGAGAACAGCTTGTACGAGCCCTCCGAAGGCCACGTGTCCAGACGCGCCACCAGCGTGATCAGGTGCTTCTCGCCGTTGCACGGCTCCACCGACAGCGTCACCACCGACGTGCCCTCGCCGCCGCCGAACTTCTTCGCCGTGATGGTGTACGCCGCGGCAGCCACCAGCGTCGTGCACGTGCCCGAGATCTTGCCCGTGTTGTGGTCAATCGACAGACCCTCCGGCAGCGCGGGCGACACGGTGAAGTCGTAGTAGTACTCGGAGTTGGGGTACACCTCGCCCATCTCGATGTCACGCGTGATCACCAGCGGCGTCGTGTACGCCAGCGCGGGGACGCTGGCAGGGATCAGATCGGCGCTCAAGTCCAGCGCGCTCAGCTTCCAGGAGCAGTCGGACGCGTCACCCGTGCCGAAGTTCTCGAAGCGGTACTGGTTGTACGGCTTGCTGTTCTCCAGCCACACTGTCTTGTGCTCGCCCTTCAGCGACCACGTCATGGCGGTCACGTTCTTCAGCAGCGTCCACTCCTCCAGGTTCGTGTTGCGCGCCTTCAGCGCGAACTGTCTCGGCTGGGTCGTGTCCTGCTGGTAGTGCAGATACACCGTCACCGACGAAATCCACTCGCGACGGTCCCGGTTGAAGGCGATCGTCCAGTAGTTGCTGGAGCACGTGCTCCCGCTCATGTAGTTCGCGTAGTGCATGTTCGCGATGTCGTTGGGGTACCCGCCGAACGACGAGTGGCTGATCGTGTAGTCGAACACGCGCGAGTCCGAAGAGCCGCCCATCAGACGCACCGCGCAGTCGAACACCGAGCTCGTCTGCGACGCCTGCTGCGCCACGACGGCGATCGCGATCGTGTTCGCGCCCTCCACCAGGTAGTTCACCGTCGCGGAGTTGGCGCTCTCCATCGTCCTCGCCGGCAGCGAGATCTGGTGGTACATCAAGTCCGTGTACGCGTTCAGGCTAACGCTCGACGCGCTCAAATCGCCCGTCACGCCGTTGCGGAACGCCTCGTGTCCGTTCACATAGATCACGCAGCCGTACAGGTAGCGCAGCGAGATCACGAAGCCGATGACGTCGGTCAGCGACGCCACATTAAACGTCTGCTTGTACAGCTGGATCTGGTTCGAGGAGGCGGGGAACGCACCCATCGATCCCGTGCTCCAGCCCGACGTCTCCGAACCAAACCAGTTCGCGGGCACCTCTCCCATCTTGTAGAACCACTGCGACTTGGGCGCCACCGACCACTGCGCGTAGATCACGCGGTCCGACTCCAGACCCAGGTTGGCGTCGTAGCGGATGCGCGCGATCGTCTCGTACTCGTCCCCGTCCAGCATCGCGTTCACCCACAGGCGCGACTGCTCCTGCCAGTAGTTGTTCGAGCAGCCCACGTCGATCTCGTACTTCGCGCTGCTCAGGCACAGAATCGACGTCCAGTCCTGGTAAGTCGGCTGACCCGCGTTGTACGCCACGCTCAGCACCACCTGCTGCGTCGCCATGTCCTTGATCGAAAAGGTCTCGTAAATGCTGCTGCTCTTGTACGTGCGCAGAATCGTCGTCAGCGTGCCCGCACACTCCGTCGCCTCCAGCGTGAAGGTGCCCTGGATGCTGCTCGTTCCCATCGCGGAGGTCATCGTGAACACCGTCGACGCCAGCGCCACGCTCGGCTTGCCCGAAACCGTGCACGTCGTCGCGTCGAGCGTCAAGCCGGCAGGAAGCGAGGGACTGACGGAGCACGCGGTGAACTCCTTCAGCTCGGGAGCGATCGTCACTTCTCCGTAGCCCGCGAACACCGAGTAGGAAGCGGGGTTGAAGGTGATACTGGTGGGAGTCAGCAGCGAGCACACCACAGGCTGCACCTCCGTCGCGTAGATCGAGCTGGCGCTGGCGGCGGCGCTCATTGTGAGGCGGTACGACTGGAAGGGCTTCGCGTTGAAGTAGCCGTTGAAGGTCTTGTACTCGTTGGACCTGTAGGTGGCGTCCGTCACGCTGAGCACGTCCGTGAAGGTGGTGGACGAGGACATGGCGCCGGACAGCGTGAAGGAGCCCGGAGCCTGCGAGTAATACGTGTACGGCCACACGCGGATGCCGTTGATGTGCGCACGCGGACCGCCCAGCTCGTAGGACACGGTGGCTGGCAGCGAGTAGGAGGAAGCGGTGAAGTAGTCCTGCTTGCCCCAGTTGAACAGGAGCGAGGCGCTGGAGCCGGTCTGGGAGGAGAGCGTCACCGCGTAGGGGTAGATGTAGCACTTGGTGTTCTCGGCGATGGGCGTGGAGGAGGCGATGGAAGCGATGTAGGCATCGAAGGCGATGATGGTGTCCGTTTCATTTTCACTCTCATTCTCACTTCCACTCTCACTCTCATTCTCACTCTCATTCTCACTCTCATTCTCACTCTCATTCTCACTCTCATTCTCACTCTCATTTTCAATCACACTCTCCGTCGCATTTGCAGGGAAGTGCAACTCCACAGCCAACACATTCTCAGCACCCTCGATCTCGCCAGCGGGACGAATTACACCATGATACTCGTACGCCTCGAAAGCACCGTTGGACGGAGTGGTGGGAGTCACCTCACCCTCAGCCATGTGGTCGCGGAACACCTCCACGCCGTTCATATACACGACAATACCGAACTTGTAGTTCAGCTCCACCTCGTAGGCAGCCATGTTGGGAATGCCGGCGAAGTGCTTGCGGAAGTACTGCGTGCCCGAAGCAGCAGTCGCGTTGTTGCCCAGCGTCACGTCACTCCAGCCCGTCTCCGTGAAACTCGCCTCATACCAGTTGGCGGGAATGTCCGAGGAACTATACATCTTCCACGCCTCGTTCTTCTTCACGGGGTAGAACAGCGACAGCGCGTACTCCTCCTCCACCTTCTCCACCATGAAGTTCTTGAACACCACGTTGCCGTAGAGGCCAGCAACGCTCACCCACGAGCCAGCGAACCACGAGTCACCGCTTGTTCCGTAGGTGTCGATCATCTTGAATGTGTACTGGTTGTTCGAGCTGGCGGTCAGACAGTACTCGTCCGTCCGCTGCTCGTTGTTTGCGAAGGCGGCACTCGTCACCAGCACCGTCGATCCCGACAGAATCTTGTACGACTCCTCGCGGGCCCAGGTCGTACACTTCTTCGTCACGGACACGTAGACCTCGTCCGCGGAACACGTCAGCGTGCTCATTACAACAGACACTACGAGTGAGACTCAACCCGGTGGCGTACATAGCAAAGCAAGTTGGATTACACTTTTCATTCTTAATCTTTTTATGAATTCTGATTTCCTGTTCCTCTCTTCCATGATAACCGCGATTCGGATAGAGGGCAAGGATTGGACTATTAAAGTCGCGATCTGATTGGCTGGGAGGGGCCAATTCCCCCGCGATTCTGATCCCATTCGACTTCAACACAATCCCTGAGGCGTCCCTCACGTAGATGCAAAACAGCTAAGAGATTCGGCAAGAACACATTGTTCTCTCTGCTTCTACAGGCCACTCGGCTCATTCGGAAGGATACCCCTCCGTTCGCCGTCAGAAACAGTGTACGTCCTTCTCTGGATGCATAGAACCCATGCCTCGCATTTCAAGTGCAATGCATCATTACGGAGTCTCACAGTGATGTCCATTTCACCCGCTATTCTCTCTTCCATTGTTTCCTCTTGTTGATAGACGAAGAACACGTCCCCTTCCCAATGGAAGGCAGCGAGCCCTCACAGACCCTAGCCAGTGCCTACACGCAAATAAGGCATTCATTTCCTCCAAAAGGCGGGGAGAGTGAAGTGATAGATGGAAAACCGAGAGTGTGTGGTGGCAAAAGCGATTGGTGAAGGGACGCAATCTGATTGGCTGATATTGTAAGTACTTCCTTCGGTCGATTCCTCCCTCCTGCGCATCAATTTGCTTCAACTCGTGGGCATATGAGCCGAAATAATCCAATCCAGTACCAGATGGTTAGCCCTTGCGCGTCCTGTGGAGTGAAGAAGGAAATCTCCTCCTTCCTCGATCTTACCACGTGCACCCTAGTGCATGAGTGCATCGACTGTAGAAGGCGTAAGGAGCAGGGTAGGTTCCTCCTTGGGAAGCGGCTGACACAATAGAGCAATCCCCTAAGCCCGTCAAACGGCACCCGAAGGTTGCGATGCCTGTGTACCTTACAACTCCCGTGCCGAAGAGAATCCGGGGGAGAATGGCCGTTCCCCAAGCAGCGTGGCTTCCGGGGAAGGAAATCGTGTCTAAACGAAGTGTGTATGTTGCTCGACTCGTGTATCACCGCACTCTACATTGATAACGAATCGCTGTCCTTTATTGTTATTGCTATTGCTGTTGCGCTTTTCTTTGTTTGGCATATCCGTTGTTGAAACAGCTCTTCCCTACCTCTAGTGATGTCCTTTGTAATCACTCCACTTCTCTAAAGACATCAAAGACAAACAACTCCAACAAACACACCAACAGCAACAACGCATTTTAGACCTTAGAAGTGTTCTTAAGCTGCTTAGAACCGTGCTTCGTTCCGGAACGCTTGATCTGCAGCCACACGTAGAAGCCCACAATAGCGAGCACAATGACGGCAATGATACCAACAACAATCCACACAACAGTAGCAGTGGTGTTCTTAGGCTTCACACTGTTGTAAGTGGGGGCGACCACGTACGTCAGATCAGCACGGCTCGAGTCGGACACGTACTCGTTCTGGTTCTTCACAATAGCAAGCACAGGCTTCTTCGACTTGTCCTCCTCAGACACCTCCAGACTCGTGGTCTTGTAGAAAGAGTTCGCTCTGTTCTTAGCGCAGTCCACACGCACCTGGATATCCACGCTGTTCGAAATGCTGCCCTGAGACACGCGGTAAATCGCAACCTCGCCATCGTTCAAAATCGTGCTGTAAGCGCTAAGAATCGCTCTCTTGAAGTTCTCAGTGCTCTTTCTGAAACCACTGAACTTCGCGTAGGTAAGACGGTACGTGAAGTCGACGTAAGCCTTGTTCTCGTCCGTGTGGTACTTAGGCAGGCAGTAGGTGGTATCCACCTCCTTCCAGCCCTCAGCCGTGCAATCACGAGTCATCTTGCCAATGAACTCGCCCTTGCAATCCAGAGCAGCGGTCAAACCAGTCTGAGTGCCGGGCCAGTCACCATCATCGGCACAATCGGCGTGAACAAGAGCCAAAGAGACTATCACAAGGTGAGCACTTTCCCACGCTGCAATCCACGCTATGATCGTCACAACACCTACTCAAAACGGCGCAAATGTAATAAGTGAACTTCATCCTTTCGATTTCAAGTTTTTTGTGAGAAGTGGAAGATAGTGGTGAACACACGCGCAAATTCCGACGTGGTGTAATCGCCTGTTGAAACCGCCATGCAGGCCACTTTCGCGACATAACCGCGGACTTTCTCATTTCATTCACGATAGAACGCTTCGCATTCTCGGTCCTATCCCCACTCGCAAGCCCCATTGAGAGAAAAGAAGGCGCTCCCGATGATCCGACGTGTCGCATATTATGGATGGACTGCTCCCTCGCCATGGAAGGAATACAGGTATTGATTCGAAACGGGGTGGAGGATGCGTTTTCGGGTTGTTCTCTCCAAATGGAAAGGAGAGAATGAAGAGAATCCGCGCTTTCGATGATGAGGCGAGAAGTTTGGACTTCTGTTTTGCATTCACTCTAACAAATCACACTAAAGTCTGAATGCACACTTCGGAAGAGAGAGCGTGAGAAACAAACGCACAACACACTATCACACTTTCGACGTGAGTTTCATCTGCTTCGGTCCCTTCTTGGGCGACTTCTCCTTGGGCTTGCAAATGCAAACGCAGAGACAGATGCATAGCAGAACCAACACGATAATAACGAGCACACCGGCAATCACCCAGATCACGCTCGCCGTAATGAGCATCTTCGCTACCGAGTAGGTGGGCTCCACGGCGTAAGTGAGGTCCGCCATTGCAGGATCGCTCACGTATGTGGGCTCGTTCTTCACAATGGCAAGCACAGGCTTCTTCGTCTTGTCCTTTTCAGACACCTCCTTCTTGACCAGCTTGTAGAAGGAGAGGCCTCGTTTCTTCTCGCAGGCAACACGCACCTGAATGTCCACTGTGCTCTCGCTGTCGCCAGCAGACACACGGTGGATGGTCACTTCTCCCGCTCTTAGCGTGCTGTTGTATGCCGAGAGAATCGCCCTCTTCAACGGAGTGGTGTTCGTCTTCAGTCCGTCCAGCTTCGCGTAGGTGATGCGGTACGTGAAGTCCACGTAAGCCATGTTCTCGTCCAGGGGGAACTTGGGGAGACAGTAGGTGGTGTCCACGTCGCCCCAGCCTTCCACCGTGCAATCACGAATCTTCTTGCCAACATAGTCACCATCGCAGTCCAAGGCAGCAGTAGCAAGCATCTCAGTGCGCGGCCATTCGCCATCCGCTTCACAATACCCATCAATCACAGAGAGAATGGGAGTGACCACGTACGTCAGATCAGCACGGCTCGAGTCGGACACGTACTCGTTCTGGCTCTTCACAATAGCAAGCACAGGCTTCTTCGTCTTGTCCTCCTCGGATACCTCCTTCTCCACCACACTATAGAACGATATTGCACGCGCCCTTTTACAATCGATACGCACCTGGATATCCACGCTGTTCGAAATGCTGCCCTGAGACACGCGGTAAATCGCAACCTCACCATCGTTCAAAATCGTGCTGTACGCGCTAAGAATCGCTCTCTTGAAGTTCTCAGTGCTCTTTCTGAAACCGCTGAACTTCGCGTAGGTAAGACGGTAAGTGAAGTCCACGAATGCATTTTGGGGGTTCGGATTCGTCTTCGGAAGGCAGTAGGTCGTATCCACCTCCTTCCAGCCCTCAGCCGTGCAATCACGAGTCATCTTGCCAATGAACTCGCCCTTGCAATCCAGAGCAGCGGTCAAACCAGTCTGAGTGCCGGGCCAGTCACCATCATCAGCACAATCGGCGTGAACAAGAGCCAAAGAGACTACATCACGGTGAGTGTGCGGAATTCAAAAACAAAGCAGGAATAGACAATCATCAGCGCACGACCCTCGCTCGCCACAACACCTACTCAGAACGACACAGACACACAAATGGAGCTTCATTTCCCTATAAACGGAATCGCTCTCCTTCGTTATTTGACTGGGAGCTCATTCATCGTATTGATACCAATGAATGGCGTATCACTTAACACGTGACTGAAAGCCTCAAAGACGACCAACCAAAGAAGCAATGATTACCCTGACGGACGGGCTCGTACACTGTATTCTACACTCATCACATCCTGTCCTATCAAATACACACCTTCTCTCACGCATCTGCTGTTCATTTCCCTTCCTTCGACACTAGAACTCCACGCAAGTGCAGGAAACAATAGAGAAGAATAGATTCACGCAAAACGCCATCAACGGAGAAAGCAAGCGCACATGCTCTCACGAACCCTCGTTTTGAATTTGCACATACACCTAGCTCAACCCAGCCCAATGACGAATCCGCACCCCTCAGTTCAGATTGTCTTTCAGTCTTCGATAGACAATGGTAACTCTCGCTTCCCCTCATCACTCACGTCTAGAACGAACCAGCAAACGAGAGTCAGGCAGAGCATCCAGATGGAGCTGCGGGTACGGCTGTGCGTCCATATCCGTCATGGAATAGGTGCGAATGATGCGTTCGATCAGAAGGATGATTTGCTGGCGTTGTAAAACCTACTGTTCTCGTTTTACTCCGTAGACTGCTAGACCCGGGAAACGGGGATGCGTTGTTCCTCTCTACTGTGCGTATAACTCGTAGAAGCAAGGAAAAGACGTCTGCAGCCATGCAGGAGGGGAATTCGGAAGGAGAGGACTCAGAATACGAATATGAAGATTACTCGGAAGAGAGCACAGACATCCAGGTTTTCGTCAATCCGGAAGACCTCCCCGACAAGTACGAAGACGGGAAAGCGAAGGTGGAGGAGCGGACGGACGGCATGGTCTCCATCGCCAACGAGGATCGCCTCTCCGCGTTCGACATCGACATCAACAAATTGAGGATAAAGAAGTGGGAGATGACGGGAGAGGAGAGCGACTACTTCAACTACGGTCTGAACGAAGCCATGTGGAAGGTAATGGCAGCGAAGGGACCTCATGAGTCAGGACTACGCCTCCTTCGTGAAACAGCGCCGCGGGCACGTGAGAGTGGACGAGCTGAAGAAGTGGAGCGACACGCTGATCATGCAAGCGACCTATGTACCTGTAGTCCTTGTCTGTTCCCCTAGATGCCCTACTCCTCCAGCGCCAGCCACACGAGTCACATCGGAAGACGCGCGACCTCGACCCCGTTCGGCAGCAACGCGCTGCCCGTGGACCTGCAGTCGCAGTACATGAATCTGATCAACAACCCCGAGGTGGTGAAGCAGGTGGAGCAGCTCATCAAGTCGCAGCAGAGCGCCCACGACGACCGAGGCGGCAGCCACCACCACCGCGCCCACGAGCACAGAGACGAAGATCGCTCGTACTCGCACCGTCGTCGCAGTTCGAGTCGCTCGCGTCGCCGCTCCAGTCCGTCGTCGCATCGTCATCGGAGTCCTTCGCGTCGCCACTCCAGCCCTTCTTCGCGTCGCCACTCCAGTCCTTCTTCGCACCGCAGTCGCAGTCGCTCGCACCGTCATCGCAGTTCTTCGCGTCACCATCGCAGCCGCTCGTCGCACCGCCACCACGAAGATGACTCCAGGTATTCCAGAAGAAGGGAGGACCGCGATCGCAGTCGTTCTCGACGAGACCGTCATTCGCGTGTTTGTTGGACAGTATGTTGAATGAGGACTACTCACAACTCCACTCTTAAGCCTATCATCCAAAGAGTTCCTCCTGCAGTACACGGGAGTTTAAGAAACACACAACAAATCCGCAAAGCACGAACACGCGAGCTCAAACAGCTGGCGACACTGACTGTTCGCAGGATCCAGCGCCAGCGCCTTCTCCAGAGCGATGCACGCCTGCTGCGCGTCGCCCTCCATCTGGTACAGAAGACCGCTCACCATGTGGTAGTTGCACGAGTTCTATCCCTCACACACCACGTTATGTGCTACCGCCACGGGACCTCCAACCATCTCCACCTGGTGCAGCATGCGACGAGCCAAGTCCAGCTTGCCCTGCCTGCGATACACCTGCGCGAGGTTCAGGTACACGAACACCCACTGCTGCTTCTCCTCCTGCTCGTACTCGTCGATGAGCTGCAGCACCAGCACGAACGCCTCCGCCGCCTTCTCGTACTGCTTCAGCGCGTACAGCAGCACGCCGCGCTCGTTCACGATCCTCGGGTCCGACGCGTCGATCTGCGCGCACACGTCAATCTCCTACGCGTGACTCGCCTCTCGCACGACCACGTGGAGAGCCTCCTTCAGCTTGTTCATCGCCTTGTACTCCTGCACCATCCCGAAGCGGACGCGACTGTCCTGCGGACATGTCTTCGCCGCGAACGAGAACGCCGTGATCGCCATCTCGTGCTCCTCCTAGGCCTCAGCGCCACTCTCCTCGCCCACCATCGCCGATCGCGTCACCCCAATCGCCACCCACACCTGCCAGCGCGACGGACACTTCGTCAGCAACAGGTTGAAGTGCCGCAGCGCCTCGTAGTAGTCGCGCTGGACGAGGGCGTGCAGGCCCATGAGGAAGCCGTAGGAGAGCGAGGCGCTGAAGGGAGAGTGTGAAGGGGCGGATGGAGAAAGCGAATCACTTGACGGAGAAAGCGAACTACTGGACGGAGAAAGCGAATTACTGGACGTCGACAGCGACTGCAACAACGCGAACAGACCGTTCTTGTCCTCCTTCAGGAACAGCACCGCTCCCAGCGCGAAGAAGAGCGAGTCGCAGCGCACACCCCTGTCGTACAGCCGGCGCAGAAGCAGCTCGCTTTCCGCCAGGGCGTTACGTGTGAGGAGACATCGACTGAGGGTCAGGAGCGTCTCGGTGTTGTGCGTGCTCGATGCGCTCTCCATCAACTGCTGGCGCGAAATCAGGTAGGGGTGTGTCTGACACAAGGAGAGGAGCAGTTTCTTCTTGACGATGCGCGACAGAGCGGGAGAGGAGGGCAGTCGCTGCGGAATCGACTCTCGTGACAGTGCGTACGGCTGCAGCTCGAGCAACCGGCGCTGGGAACGCAGATTCGTCGAATCCCACGCCACACTGGCTTTGTACCGCTCTATTGCCGACTTTTGATTCTCCACCTCTTCCAGCGTCCCCAGTATATAGTACAGTTGTGAAATCGAAGGGGCGAAGGATTCGGCGGGACTATGCCTCACTCTCGCTCTGTTTTTCCTACGAGATTGCGGGAATGGTTTGCAGGAAGGACAGGAGAGAATGGAGCGCCAGAGCATTCTCGCGTATCTGGATCTACCACTCACAGATCGCGTTGCACATCATACGAGGGAGCGAATGTAGTAGACGTAGCACTGGAGGTGGCTCATTGGATTCCGTTCTTGATAGTGCTGCCTGCACATTACACTCTCACGATGAGCAACACCTGTAGAAAAAGGAACACTCAGCAAATCGCTGCGAAACGAAAAGAAGATGGATGTGGAACTCCTTGTCCTCTTCGTTATCATGGAGTGCAATCTAGAGTCATAGGAAGCGAATGCCGTGTACCAATTCTTCGCTGTAGAACAGAGCCATGTCATACTCCGCGCAGTCGTGGTACTTCTTCACCAAGGAGCGAAGGACGTTATTCTCCGTGTCTGCTTCCATTGGAAAAGCGAATACTGATCATCGTCAAAGGAGAGGCAATACAGACTGTTCTCGTATTCCTTCCCTCTCTCCCTTCAACTATCCTGCATCCTTCCTCTCATTCATGTGACTCCTCTTTTCCGCAGAATAACCGCCTCTGCGTTGAATATCATGCTCTGTTTCACAAATCAGACTCCCCACGCTCTTTCCGACGAGACCATTTCATCTTACCCGCTTCTCCAAACATGGCTGAAAAGAGAGAGAATGAAATCAAGTAGTCAAATACGTGCTTTGTTGATCATTTAGATCCGAGTCTGAGGAAAAGTAGTGAAGAATGCGCATCGGCGTATTACGCATAGGCGAGTGCATGTAGAGGAGAAGGCAAGTGCTACAACTGCAACGCCAGCTGAGGAGGACGCGCTGCCCATCAACGACTACGAAAGCGAAATCGTGGAGAATATTCGAAACCACCAAGTGCTGATCATTACCGGAGAAACGGGTTCGGGCAAATCGACGCAGCTTCCGCAAATCCTGTGGAGAAACAAGTACACACGCTCTCTTTTGTTCACAGCTAGTCTATTGAAGGAGGGTGCTGTGGCGGTGAGCCAGCCACGTCGTGTTGCAGCGATTAACCTCGCTCGTCGTGTTTCGGAAGAGCTGAATTGCGCGTTTGGCGAGGAGGTGGGCTACACCATTCGGTAGGACACTTCATTGGTGTCGAGGACTAGATTTGATGACAAAACCACCTCCAGGACGAAGATCAAGTACATCACGGACGGCTGTCTCGTGAAGGAGTTCATCGCGGACCCTCTCCTCAGCAAGTACAGTGTTGTCATGCTGGACGAAGCCCACGACCGCAGCATTCACACGGACATCCTGTTCGGTCTGTGCAAGAAGCTGATTCAGAAGCGTCCCGACCTCCGCCTCATCATCACCTCCGCCACGCTCGACACGGAGCAGTTCCACGCGTTCTACCCCGGCTCTGCCACGATGTCGATTCCGGGTCGCTTGCACCCCGTCGCCATTTACCACAGCAAGGACGCGCTCTCCTCCAACCAGGACGAGGTGGTGGAGAAGGCGGTGGACGTGCTGAAGCGCATCCACAAGCGCGAGATGGGTCACGTGCTCCTGTTCCTGCCGGGTCAGTACGAGATCGAGAAGGCCGTGCGGATGATCGAGGAGTGGTATGAGAGGGAGCGGTCTTCCTCTTCACGCGATCATTCTTCCTCTTCGCAGAAGCATTCTTCGCACGCTGATAACTCTTCTTCGCACGCTGATAACTCTTCTTCGCACGCT
>ERZ1106923.349-NODE-349-length-18711-cov-17.345197_pt1 | contig 18711 bp, 25 predicted proteins | sample MGYA00403657_ERZ1106923 | MGnify/ENA primary metagenome ERZ1106923 (study PRJEB35170, sample SAMEA104062425) | human gut metagenome | biome: human gut; feature: human-associated habitat; material: faeces | place: Denmark | collected 2012-06-19 ...
TACGGCTTGAAGACTCCAGCCATTGTGCTAATCGGTAACTTACAATAATAATATGAGAAGAAACACAAACTGTACCTTGACCCAGTTCTAGAAATGGGCCATTTGAGTTCTTCTCTGGATGGGCTTCATTCCCTCACCGACCGGAAGGGGAGGGAGAGCGGAGGCGAAAGGGGTAAAAAACAAACACGGGGGAGGATGGAACATGAACGGCAAACAGGAGAAGAGAGAAACGTGGCAGACATACCACGACCTTAAAAACAAGTATCATCGTTTCCAAATTGAACGGAAGAGGGAATCGACGGTTCTCCCATTTGCTGTTGCTGCGCATTAGGATCCATGTTCTAGAACGTCAACAACACCATGCAGCAATACTGGAACAAAAACGCTTGAACTGGGGAAACAGCTGATCTCTTCCTTGAAAAGGCGAATTAGGGTCGAATCTGGAGAGAAATGATGCTCGCGAATAGCATGATACTCCCGTTCCTCCGCTGTCGAGAAGACACAACTACAGTCGTCCGCAAAGCACTGGTACATCGGTCTGACTTTCGCTTGTTCCTTGAAGTAGTTGTCGTGCTTCTCGAGAAGATGCATGGACAGAAGCTTCGAGGTGGAGAAGTTCCGCTTACATATGGAACAGACGTGGCGATGGAATTTCCTGCAATGCCTCCTGAACTCCTTCTCCGTATAGAACTCTGCAATGCAGCCCTCTATACCACAAACAAAGGGCTCTCCACCTTGCTCATCAGGATTGTCATTCACTCCTGCATCCGCATCCACAAAAAACCACTTCGACGTAAAGCCGGGTTCTTCCTCCATATTATGCATGAAGGCATCCTCTGCCGTCCTCTTCATTCCAATTCGATTCAAATACGAATAATAACTGAAACAAACAATGCGAAAGTGAGGCTATGCCATCAACTCCCTTATCCGCTGGATTCGGCGCAGCGCCTCATCGCGCCTCATTAACTCTATCGTTTCACCCAAGCCCTATCCATTATCGAGGCGTCCTTCACCCACAAAACCACTCTTGCTTCCTGTCATTCCTAAACGCAGTGCAGCAATCAGTTTCTTCTTGTGCTCAGCATGGGCTCCCGCCGTGCTCATCTACCCCTCAATCCCTCCTTTCTCTCCCACGATTGCTTCGTTGATTGTCAAATTTGAAAAGTGATTACTCGGAATTGTTGCAAGAGCGTTTGACAACTCCTCGAAGAATGCCCCTAATCCTCACTGCCACGAAGCAGGGTCACTTGAGTCATCCAATTCCTTCAGTTTTGGAAGCACGTCGGACGATAGAGTGGACGCGGAGGGCTCCTCAACGACCTGCTTGACCAAACGAGATGCATCTTTCAGCACGACGATACGCGGCTACGGTTCATAACAGTATCCGAAGCGTACTCCACACGACTTGAAGAAGAGACCCCAGTCGAAATCGGACGGAATGGCGGGGCAGTCCTTGATGCAGTACTGCTTCGTCCATTCAATCAGGTCCGCAGGACAGGTCTTCAGATCGTTTTCAATGTGGAGCGAGTTCATTCGCTGCATGATCCGGCGATCAATGCAGTTGGGACGGTCGCTCAGTCGCTTCAAATCGAACTATTCTTTAGCGAGTTGCACACCGGCTACGTCACGAACCATGTCCTCCAACGAGAAGAACACTCCGTTCATCCCACCCGCACTCGCATCATCTCCGCGCTTCAGTCCCAGGTAGTAGATGTAGCTAAGCAGCGCTGACGGCAAGTAGCCCTCGTCCAGCAAACTGGCCAGGTCGAAGCCTCCATCGCGCTTCGAGATCTTTGCCTTCTTCTCGCTCAACAGCAACGGCAAGTGAATGAAGTCGGGCGCGGTCCAGCCGAAGGCCTGGTAGAGCTGGATATGCTTGGGAAAGGAGGATATCCACTCCTCGCCGCGAATCACGTTCGTGATGCCCATCAAGTGGTCATCGACGACGGACGCGAGGTGGTATGTGGGAAATCCGTCGCTCTTCAGCAGCACAGCGTCATCCACTTCGGAGCCCTGGATTGTGATGTCCCCGCGCAATTGGTCGTGGAGGGTGAATGAATGCGAAGGCATGCGCAACCGAATGGTGTAGGGTTGCTTCGCCCCTAGCCGATCGCTGACCTCCTGTTGAGTCATGTTTCGACAGTCGCAGTGATGATGCACTGACGACTTGCCCTTGGAGAGGTGAGGAGAGCAGAAGCAGTAGTATGCACTCCCAGACTATCCCTGAATCACCGATACCACGCCTACGCTAACCAGCTCCATTGCATACTTGTGATATATCTCTAAGCGTTCCGATTGGATGCAGGGCTCTATAGTGAAGACAGGAATCGAGTCCCACTCTCATCGGGGAAGAGGTGAAATTGCTGCATCGTTTCTATTATATTCTCCATCGAACCCGGTTTCAGACGGGATCGGTCCGTATCCTCGATTCTCAGCAGAAACGAACCCTGGTTCTTCTTCGCGTATAGATAGTTGATTAACGCCATCCGCAGACCGCCGATGTGCATGAATCCCGTGGGACTGGGAGCAAAGCGCGTACGAACCGAGGACACCCAACGACACTGAAATAGTAGTCTACGACTTCTCGCAACCACCGTAAACATGAAATTGGATATAGGAAACGAAGAAGTGCGAATCCCTCCAACAAACACGCCGCAATCATTCAGTAAATGACAGGAATTACAGTTCGGTGTCCTCGTTGGAATCGCTCGCCTGCTCCAGGAAGTCCTTCATGCGCTGCAGCAACTGCGTTGAACTCCGGTAGAAGTATCTGTACTGGAAGTTATTCGGGTTCGACACGAATTGGTAGTTGATGGTGTTATCGGCGTTGATGAAGAAGACGCGCGGAAAGTACCTGCCGTCTATGCGTTACTTGAGGCATGCAACACCACCGATAGCAAATGCGTCGTCCTCGCAGGGACCATCCTGGTTGCAGCTTATCATGACGAACTGCTTCGACAACTCGATCAGCTCCTCGTTCTCCTTCACTTCCGACCCCAAACGGTCACAGGCACTGCAATACGACCTGTGGAACACGACCATTCCCGGTTTCTTCTGCTTTGCGATTTCGTCGTATCCATCGCCGTAGGCTCTCCATCGGATAGCGTCGCCAAAGAAGCCGCCGAGCGTTTCTTCACCAACGGCGAGAGAAAGGAAGAGGCACTACGAGTGATGAAAAAGAAAGCGAAAGGAACGAGGAGCAGGAGTCTCATGAGGAAGAATAAAAAGCCTTAAGGGAGGATCGAACTCCCGACCTTTCGCTTACTAAGCGAGTGCTCTACCGACTGAGCTATTAAGGCATGCAATTAAAACACCCTGCTTCTCCACATCAGACCCCCTCGATCTCTGGAAGCACATTATTCTTGCGAGGAAGCGAGCTGCTTCGTAGTGTCCATGCAGCCCATCAGAGTGAACTACGATTCGATAGAAGCGTCCGCACTTCGCTCCTTTTCGGGCGCTCTGGGCGACTCCAACCTGTTGCTTCAGAACGGGGATGTCCACACGGACTACAGCGAGTTGTGCAAGAAGTACAGCGGGTATGCGTGATACGTTGTCTTGATCGGAATAGCGATTTACAGGAATGGTTGAATGCGAACGCATCTGACCAGAGCGACGGTTATAGTAGAATGCATTCCTGCGCTCCCTATGTCGCGATTCTGAAGAAGGTGCTAGTGAGCGAGCAGGTACCGGATACGAAGCGTCGCTCGTTTCGTGTGTGCAGTGACGTGTAGAATCCGCGTTGGATCGCTTGAAGGAGATTGCCAAAGAGAATGAGGAGAATATGCGAAAACTAAGAGAAGAAACAACGACTACACAGGAGTTGCAAAGTGATAGTGCATTCGAGTTGTGTTGTGAGTGAAGCGTGACGTCTAGACCCTCTATTGACTCCAATGCGGGTGATTCTGCAAAACTGCCTGCTGAGGATACCCATGAGGAGCCGAAACCTGTGATTTCCAGTAGTGACCCCAAACCGCTTCAGGCTCCTCCTGTTGAGGCAATCAGTGACGGTTGGAGCGATGACGATTGGAGTGTCCCTCCGCCACCACCCGTTGTGAAGAAGGAGAGTGTGGAGGCGATTGCACCCATTTCTGTGAAGCCGGAGCCGAAAACGAAGAGAGCGAGAAGGAAACTGAAGCAGAGTGAGGAGTTGCCTGTGAAGAAGGAGGAGATTGCTGATTCTGACGAAGATGCGTTTGATTGGGACGACGATTCGATTTGGAAGAAGGAGTCGCCGGTGGATAAAGAAAAGGCTCCGAAGAAGGCTCCCCTGCTGCCCAGTGTTCCCAAACCGAAGCTTGAGTTGAGTGATGATGATTGGGAAGACGTGCCGACGAAGCCAGATCTGCCACCGAAGCATAGAGAGGAGGTGACTGACGATTGGCAAGATGTGCCCCAGAAGCCAGATCTACCACCGAAGAGAAAGGTGAGTGATGACAGTGATTGGGAAGACGTGCCGGTGAAACCAACTCCACAACAGAAGGACTCTCAGGAGGCCAAGAAGTTGGAGGCAATCAGTGATGACGACTGGGAAGATGTGCCTCAGAAGCCGATTCTGCCGCCGAAGAGAAAGGAGGTGAGCGACGACTGGAAGGATGTGCCGCCGCAGCCCAAGAAGCTTGAGGCAATCAGTGACGACGATTGGAATGAAACGCCTCTTCGGATCAACCCGCCTCCAGCGACAAAGCGACAAATGCGATTGCGAGGGAGAGCCGTCGTGGCGCCAAAGCGCGCTGGAGACACCAGGAGTGTTCGGAATGAAACGCCCCGCAAGGTTGTTCCCCGTGTTGTCAAGGCAGCTCCGAGAGCCACAGAAGTGCTGAGCGACGACCTGGACGAGATGACTGGTGCCGCGGCATCGAGTGATGATTGGGACGATGTGCCGCAGATGTCAACAGAAATGAAGAAAAAGGCGAGTGATGATTGGGATGAGATGCCGACGAAGCCAGATATGCCGCCGAAGAGAGAGGTTGAGAGCGACGACTGGGAAGACGTACCGACAAAGCCAACACAACGCAAGGGCGCTCAGGAGACTAAGAAGATGGAAGCTATCAGCGATGATGATTGGGAAGATGTGCCGCAGATCCCAACACAGATGAAGAAAAAGACGAGTGATGACTGGGAAGACAAACCCAAGAAACTGGAGACAATCAGCGATGACGACGATTGGAATGAAACGCCTCGTGCCAGCCGAAAACCATCTCAACCCAAGCCCACCACATCGCCGGATGACTGGGAAGACGTGCCACAACAGCCCAAGAAGCTGGAGGCAATCAGTGATGATGATTGGGAAGATGTGCCTCCGAAGCCTGTGCAGGTGAAGAACAGAAAACCAGTCATCGACGACTGGGAAGACGTGCCGCAGGAGCCCAGAACACGCCGACCCACGCGACAGAGCAAGAATGAAACGCCGCTTCCTCCGAAGCAGCAACGCAACTCTCCAAATACCAAGGACAATCTGTTCAGTGATCTCTTTGACGGATACGACTTCTCGAAGATGAACATGGAGCCGACGAAACCCCTCTCTATCGAAGAATTGCTGTCTATGGGCAAAACCGATCACGACAGGAGTGCCAACAAGGATGATACAGAAAGGAGGAAGCGAATTGAAGAGTGCCTCAATGGACTCCCCAAACTGGAGTATCTCGGACTGAGCGTACGTGTGTCTTTTCTTCTCTCACCCGTAGGACATTCTGTTTTAGTTTTTCTCATGTGTATTCTATTCCTTCTTTCTTACACACACAATGGAAGAGGATCAGAACAACCAAGACTCCAACCATAATGCCCAAGAAGTGGAGGAAATCGTGTTTCTTGAGGAGGTGGAGAAGGAGCTGGATAGCATCGAACAATCCTTTGACTCGGGCGATATGCAATCGTTTGGGAGGAACAAGGCGGAAGTGATGAACCGCTTTATCGACTTTCGCAGGAGAGACGAAGAAGTCTTTCATAAGCACTGTGACGCGATCATGAAGTGCTCCTTGTTGTGCTGGATTCAAGAATAGAGCCAACGTTGTGACCAGTACAGAAAACGAGGGAGACAAGGATGAGGACGAGGAAATCAAATTGAGGAAAGAGCTGCTAGCCCAAGCACAGAAGAGTATTGAAGAGAATGTGAGGATGGGTGAGCCGACTCATGTGTAGACCAGCGAACTTCGGAAACTACTGTAGTCGTGTCGGTATCACCATAATTGATAGAAATGAAATCAACAACTACATATCCGAGAACAACACGTAGTCTGTTTCTTTGCAAATGCAAACACGGAAGCACACTTCAATTCACATAAACGAAAAACAAAAGCTGCGAATCATCCCTGGATGGACTAGAACGCGATCACACACTGCCGGCTTGTATTTCCGTGAAACAAACCAGGCTGACGGCTTCTCCATCAGCAGCTCTTTAGGCAGGAATCCCGTAATATCCACCTCCCTGATACTCTGCAAATCACGCAATCCTCCCTCCCCTACTCTCACCCTCAGTCCCTTGAACAAATTGCAGATAGAAAAGGGACTCAGCTCACTGTTGCCTGCCTGTCGGATGTTCTCAAAGTGGACAACCACATCCGTCTTCGCGAAGGGTTTCGCCACTCCGAGAACACGAATCTCCTTCGGAAGAACCGTAACGTTCAGAAACGAAGAGAGTCTCGGAGAGGCGACGGGTTGATTCGTGGACATCAGTAAGAACGGGCGAACACGCTCCTCCACTCTATTGCGTGAAACGCGAACTCAAAACACACTCTCGGACCGATTCTTCAAAAACGCCCGTCTTACCGGCAATATCAAAGACGAAGGAAAACACCATGGGATCGATCGCGGGAGTTTCATCGTCCTTCACACGCATATCCTTCATATCCCGATCCGTGCTTCTTCCCGCCATCCACAAAAACCGGTGATATGGACTGATCCTCTGTAACTCTAACAATCCCCGCTTTCGCTTCTTCCGACGCTGCACTGCCATCTCCGTGTCCTTCTGGAGGTTCTGGTTCTTCTCGTGCTCCCACACATTGCCGCACGGCTCGGGGTAGTCCGCGATATCGGCCCACTGGGACGACCGGCGGATCAAGAAGTTCATGCTTCCCGCGTCTCTGTGCGCACCGCCCGCGTGCAGGCGATCCGTGAACGCGATGACGCGCGTCGCTGCGGTCCGGTTCACCTTCCCGCGCATCGCCATGAACGAATGAACGGGGTAATAATTGTCTACACTTTATCCCTCGATTTCGGGCAAACGTCCATAAGTTAGTGAGTTCGCTATCACCTCCGCCTCGCCGCTGCCGCCCTCGTCGATCTCCACCTTCCCGCCGTTCTCGATGTTGCTCGCAACGTGCAGCGTCACCTCGTCCGTCACGTTCAGCCGGTCCAGAAGAACCACTTGCTGCAACAAATGACTGTACGCGCAGCGCTGTTTCGGCTTGAAAACACGCGTCTTCAACACGACATTGTCGGTGAAAATCTGGGTGATTTCTGTCATCAGCGGACCGTCGTCGACCAGCACGCGCACGTTGGCGTTGGAGGGCGCGTAGCTGTATAGGCCCGGCGCGAGCTCGGAACCGTACTCCCCACTCTGGTACATCAGCACGGGACTGAAAACGCGACTATTTCTGACACTCCAAAAGCAGCCACTACTATCCGGTCCGCATTCGCCGCTCCACGCCGCCCTTGTAGTGCGCCGGCTGGCTCGAGAACTCCACTCGCTTCCCGCCAATCTCCACGGAATGCATGAAGCCCTGCTTGGTCAAAATCACGCCGAAATCGGGATTGCCGAACCGCGTCAGCGCTCTCGTTCGATCGAAGGGCACTCGCTTCGACCGGAACGGTTGGTTGTTGTCGCACCTGAAGACGGAGAAGCGCGCCTCGCCCATCGCCGCCACGTCCACCTCCACGAACAGCCACACGTTGTTGTCGAAGTCCTCGTGGAGTTGATAATGGGGGGTGCCCCCGTCCTCTCCCTCCAGACACAGCCCAACGAACCCGACCTGGAAGGAGGCGACGGCGTGTCGCGGGACCGACTGGAGGTTGAGGAGTCGGATCGTCACGCGCCCCTCGTGCAGGTTCACCAGGCTCTCGAACAGCGAGCTGGGCAGGTCGAACGTCGCGTCGTCGAGAGAGAAGGCGAGCTCGCTGGCGGCGGAGGTGAACAGCGACAGCACAGTTGCCGCCTTGGCCACGGCGGAATCCACCTCGCTCAGCGCCTCGTTCGCCGCAAGCCCGCCGTAGAAGTACCGGTTGGCGCTAAAGGACAGCAGACTGCGTACGTGTTGCAGCGAGTAGAGGAGGGCGGACGGCATGGGCTTGCCGCTGTACTGGATGGCGAAAAACGTCTCGATTTCGCGGAGAAGGACGAAGGCGTGGCGAATGGCCCCCTTGGTGGCCGGCTTGTTGCTGTAGGGCCCGATTTCGTGCGGAATGGAGTGCGAGACGAAGAGGGAGGGAAGAACGGTCTGGTGGAGGCGCTGGAGCGAGCCGTGGCTGGCGGCGAGCAGCGCGCTGTACTCGTCCACCGAGGACAGACTAAGAGTGACGCCGCCAGGGCGAACAAACACGGCAGAATATGGAAACTCGGAATTCGCGCTCACGTGTTTGATGATTTGCGCCACAACGTCGAAGGCTTGTCGCACGGAGCCGCAGCTGTTGCTCCACACGTTCCACAACAGGGTGACGTGCTGTTTGTTGGGGTGCTTGGGGCTCATTTGCGTGAGGACCCATCGCGTGAGCTCGTCGAACCACACGTCGCGCTGTCGACTCCTACGCCTCACGCCTCACGCCCTGTCCCACTGAGACGGCGCGGCGAGACAGCCGATGTTCACGAGGTTGTTGAGGATGCGCGAGTCCTCGCCGTAGCACAGCTGCACGATCATCCCGTCCGACGCGCCGCTCCCAAAGACGAACAGGTTCGGGTTTGGACTCACATCGCCGCCACCTGCACTCAACCCGCCGTGCGCGTAGAAGGGCTGGAAGGGGTCGTTGGCGTTGCTGTATAGGGTGTTGGTGGCACTGTGGTACACGATCAAGAACTCGATGCCCGCTTGGCGCAGAACGTCAAGCAGTCCCGCGGGATAGCGGTAGCCTCCCAGCACGATGCCCGTGTTCACCACGACGTGGAACACTTCCAGAATCCACGCTCGTCCCGCGGTTATGACAGCAATCAGTTCCGAGTAGTCCACAAGGGAGAGATCCACGAGGGACCACAGACCCGCATTGAACTGAACCTAGTTGTCATACGAAGAGCACAGAGCCACTTGACCCGACTCCAAACAGGCACGAAATGCGGCCTTCTTGTCGTCATTGGCCGCGCTCCACCATTCCTTGAAAGACTGGAGATCCGTGATTCTACCCGTTAGCAAAATCACTGGAACGTACACGATACGTGCACTTCGCGTCGAATTCATTACTCGAAGCAAGTCGTCGTAAATGCCCAGCGCTTCCTGGCAAGTGAAAACGCTCATGTCAATTTTACGTTCGTTGCATCCTTCAGCGACTGGTAGCGATATCCATTCACCTCGAAATAGGGAATGATGGACAGGGAGGGTTTGTCTCTCATACTCAATTCTACAATGATACGAAATGACGCTCCACGTACGCTCGCGCTCAGAAGGCTTGGAACCGCTCCACTTTACACTCCCCGCTCCGTTTAAAATGAGGTCGTCTGGATCGAACGCTCCCTCCATTTCTACACGCAATGGCATGAATTGAGAGCGATTACTTGCGATTCGCTCAACAGTCAGTACCTCGTTCCCGTTTTCATCGTATTCGATCTCACCGACCTCCGTTGATGAGGACTGGATCGTAAACAGGCTCTCAGGCTCCGGAGTCCGCTCATGCACCTAGTCATCATGCAGGAATACGCCAGTTCGAACTGCCCACTGTTGCGTCACCTGAATCAAATCGAATAGCAGCAAAAGGACGATTACGAACAGACAGCCGAAATGGATCCAGGTTTCGCTCCTCTTTGCCATTCCACACCAGAAGAACGCGACCGTTCGTGCAGTACTCAAGGATTGATGTGAGCGGATGGAGCCGTCCAGTGATTCTCGAAACCGGTGCGCGTTGATCATCATGGAAGCCATTCTCGCTGATTCTGGTGGACGAAAGCAGGAATCCCCCACCAGAGACCCGCTCTATCACGATAGTCGGAGCTCTTTTCGCGTCCACAACGACTTTCCGGCAAGTTGCCAAGGCCTCCTTTCGTCATTGTTTAGCTGCACTCAACGCGTTTCGTTTCGTTAGCATGCGAACTGCCATATTTGGTTTTATCTTTATCATTGCTATGCTTTTTACAAGGTTTTTCCTTCAGTACCAGCGTGATGTTTACTCTTACCCTCTCTTTGTACTCGCATCACGTGCTCGTCTCACCGCGTAGTTTAGTAAGATCTATATCATAAGGAAAGGCGCAATAGGAGGTAGTGAAGAGGTGGAGTTTTTCAAGGGTTTGACGACGGATTTCCGAAGCAACAAGAAGAGACCCGCTGCGAAATCCGTGGCATCGAGGCCCAACGTTTCTCCTACCGCCTTTCGCAGTGGCCTGAAGGCGAGCGGTCCCTTGTCCGACCTCACCCCGCCGTTCACTCCGATCAACATAACGGAGCACTTCTTCCCGCGGTCCACGATACCCCGTGACTATCTGACCGTGAAGTCAAAGTGGATTTCGGGAACGAAGGAGCTGATTGACTACATGAATAACCAGTTCATTCCATTTGAAAAGGAACACACCAACGATACGAACCCCATCATCTATATGAAGAGAGGTACTACGGGTATTGCTGGTCAGATGCGTGGCGCGTGTGATGCTCTGTTGCTTTCGATGCTCAACAAGCGAGAGTTCAAGATCTACGCGCCCAGTCTTCAGACCTACCTGTTCGCAATGCCGTTTTTCAATATCACCTATCCGTATAAGCTGAAGAATGACCAAGGTGCGATCGTGCGGAGCGATTGACCTGTAGAGTACCAGCACATCACGTTCAACTACTACAAGGAGCTGGGCCACTCCTGCGATCACTGGGTGGACTACGACCGTCGCGACAACGTCCCCGGCGTGAATCGCAATGGCGACTTCAACACGCTCTACAGCGGTTCCTTCGCCATCAGCTCTCTCCACACCTACGTCAAGCAGCTGCTGCACATCCGCAACAACCGCAACGACTACATGAAAATTGTGGGCCCCTCCCTCAACGAGACGGAAGCCGAAGACTCGTGGTACAACATGTGTATGCAGAGTCTCTTCCAGCCCTCCGACTACCTGAAGCACTACCTGAACCCCTATCTGGAGGTGTTTAGTCGCCACACTGTGGTGGGCATTCACATCCGCAGCGGAAGCTCTGCGAACTGGCGTGATCCCGATTTCCACATTACGAAGGAGATTATCGAGATGGAGTTCGACCGCATCAACGAGATACTGACGAAGTCGAAGGACCCGCTGATCTTCCTGGCTTCCGACTCTGACGAGCTCCAGCAGGTGATCAAGAGCCGGTTTGGAGACATCGTGTTCTCCGTGTCGGAGTTGGACAAGCAGCACGTGGGTAAGTTTTCTACGCAGTCGGGACTGCTTCGAGCCGTGATGGAATTGCATTTGTTAGGTCAGTGCGATTATCTGCTGCTGACGAAGCCGAGTGGTTTCGGTGACTGCGGACGAAGGTTGAATGCTAAGAACCCGCCCTTCTGGTACTTCCAGACGGGAGACGAAAAGATCACCTTCTAAGGTTTATTCTCGAGACCGTTTTATCCTTCCCCTTGTTTGTGGCACACTCCCGTTGTGAAGCACTCCTTTCTGTTGTCCATTCTATTCTCCGAAAACTGTCGATTCTTGCGCTCTGTTCCGGCTCCGATGAGTAGAACTCCCATCCACCTCACCGTCCTCGGAGGAGGGCAGAGTATTGGCAAGAGTTGCTTCCTTCTCTCTGTCGGCGACCAGCATGTGCTCCTGGACTGCGGCTCCTTCGTCGGGAAGGATACGAGGAAGGCGCTTCCCGATTTCGCAAAGCTCCCCAAAGGAGTGCAGATCAATGATATTTGTGCCGTACTAATCTCGCACTTCCATATGGATCACATCGGCGGGCTTCTGTACCTCACCGAGCAGCTCAAGTACAAGGGGCCCATCATCATGTCCACTCCAACCCGCACCGTGATGCCGTTGATTCTGAATAACAACAGGTACGGAAGGGGCTTTGAGCTGACAATTAGAGTTCTCCTGGCAAATCAAGTGCAGTCGCAAAACGCTATCACTGCGGAAACATTTGCAAACATCACGAAGCGGATCCGTGACGTCGCGGTTCGTGAGACGATTCAGATCAGTTTTCCCTCCTCTCCTCCGTGATGGATAGACTCCCATACCAAAGTGACGCCTCATATCGCCGGTCATGTGCTTGGAGCCGTGATGTGGGAAGTGGTCATTGACGGGAAAACGGTTCTATATACGGGCGACTTCAGCAATGAGTCGGGCAGCTTCATTCCCGCCTATCAGCTTCCTGCACGGTATCTCGCGCCCGGGAATCTGGACATGCTCATTATGGAGTGTACGTACGGCAACACGCAGTTTCAGAGTCTGGACGAGCGACGCAACCTCTTCATCAACACGATTCTCTCAACCGTCAAGGAGGGGGGAAAGGTGCTGATTCCCTGCTACGGAATCGGTTACACGCAAGAATTATTGGCACTTCTTCAGGAAGTGTGGAGCGAGAAGCATCTTTCCGTTCATTCTCATTTGTGTTCCTTATCCGCAGATTCCGGTGTACTACAGCTCGCAGGACACGTACAGCATTCTCCCGCTGTACTCTCTCTTCTCCGCGTGGACCACGCGTCCCCTCACAATTCACTCCGACCAGATCAAACTGTTCAGAATGGACTACATGGACAACAGCGGGCCCTTCGTCCTCCTCGCGGCGCATCCCAGCATGACGTCCGGCGTGGCGAAGATGGTCTTTCCCTCGCTGGCGAAAAACCCCAAGAATTGTGTCATCTTTCTGGGCAACAACTCCTCAGACACGTACGCGGGACAGATCATGAAGGAGAATGCGAAGCTGAACGACGGCAAGGACACGCCCATCGTCTGCAAGCGCAAGGTCATTCCGTTCTCTGCCCATCCCGATCGCACCACCGAAGCCGAGCTAATTGAGCGGAGCCACCCGCAGTGCGTCGTGCTTGTTCACGGGGATAAGAACAACTGCGCTGGCTTCGTGAAGCACTACCTGAAATCGCACACCAAGTACCCGCTCTTCCTGATGCCGGAAAATGGAAGGTCGATTGAGTTTGTACCCGAAATCGGCAGAGTCCGCGTCCGCGAGAGTGATGAGTGGCGGATAGAGAAGAGACGGCGGCAGAACGACGACACGGTGATCCGGATAAAAGACGGCGTTGTAGAATATGTGAAACCGTCTCTCTGTCTTGAAATTGAAGAGAGGCAACAGTACCCTCTTTGTTTAAGAAACACGTGCAGGAAATGGAAGAAGAAGACAAGTTCTTTCGTTCTGTAACCACTTTCGTACTGGAGTAGCGATGAATCGCCAAGTCACTGAACTCAGGCTCGATGTCGCTGAGAATGTCATTGCAAGAATGAGAACGTGTTGTCAAGGAGCGCTTCAGCTCTGGCTGGGTCGCAGGCGGCGTTTTGAAGGAGGTGAATAGCTGGTCCAGTTTTGACGGCGTCGGAATCTGCTTTGTACCTATCGTGTTGCGCCGGTCGGCTACGCAGGTCGTTGTCTCGTTGGTGATCATCTACTCTCACATCCCCGTCCCACTGCTACCTTCGTGTTCATAATCCGTTCCAGATCACTCTCGGTCAGACAATCCCTCGCCTCTCCAAACGTGCTCCGGATGATCATCTCGATCTCCTCAATCTGCTCGTCACCCTCTCCCATGTGTCATACAGGAATGCTCTCTCCGAAGAACACGTGCAGGTCGTTCACGCGAATCACCCCCTTTCCCTCACGGTCAATTCTACCCCTCACACCACACTCCCTTCCCAACATGTCGAACAACAACTCCGCGTACTCGTGACGCAGCCCCTCCTTCCGCGCCAAGCACGCGGCCAAGAACTCGGAGTAGTCGATGTATCCCGTCTTGTTGAAGTCGATCCCGTCGAAGAGCGCGTTCAGCTTCTCCTCGTGACGCTTCAGGTCCTCCAGACGCTCGCACACCTCCGACGAGCTCTTCGCGAACTGCGACAGCGACTCAATCGCCTGCCGAAACTCCTCCATCGTGATCGTGCCCGTCTGGTTCTTGTCGAAGTACTCGAACGCCTCCTTCAGCTCCGCCAGCTCGCTCTGTGTGTCACTCTCCACGCCCTTCCCCACGTGGTTCAGGTGGTACGCCACCGCCGTCATCGCCGCCTTCTTCAGGCGGTTGAAACCCTGGAAGGTCTGCAGACTCTCCACCACCGACGGCTCGACCGCGTGCGGGATGGAGGAGCAGAGGCGACGGAACCACGGGTGGTTCTGCGCCTGGCTCGCTGTGGGTGACGGGGGGAGGGAACGCGTACCTGTCAGACGCTTCAGTGGGTCGAACTGAAGCAGGTCCTCGACGAACGACCGCGCCTCGGGAGACAGCCTGCTCCAGAACTTCCTGGGATAGAAGATGGTGAAGGCGGAGGTCTGGTTCAGCACATCGCGCTGTTGCGAGGGTATCGGGTTTCGTCCTGTGAGCATGAAGTACGTGATCACGCCCAAGGACCACATGTCGCAAGACTTGGTGTAGCCCACGCCCTTGTAATCCTTCAGGTAGATCTCGGGAGCGATGTAGTAGGGGGTGCCCACGAGGCTGTGGGTATACTGCGTCCGGTTCAAAAGCTGGGGGTGAGGGGGGACGGAAGAAGGCACTTTGGACAGCCCGAAGTCGATCAGCTTCAGCTCCGCGTTGGGTGAGGTGTTCGTGAACATGATGTTCCCCAGTCTGCGGATGAAAGGAGCGGTGAGTCCGAACTTGAGGTCGCGATGGGCGATGTTCTTGTAGTCATGGAGATAGGTGATGGCGTTCAGAATGTCCTTCACGATCTTGCAGGCGTAGTCCTCGCCGAATCGGTGTTCTACGGTGAATCGGATTTGCGAAAGATACCCGGCTGCATCATCAGTCTGTCGAACAACTCGCCTCCGCTGAGCAGCTCCATGACGAGGTACAGGGACGTGGGGGACTCGTAAATCTCGTACAGCTTCACGATGTTCTGGTGGTGCATACGCGCCAGAATCAGCGACTCGTTCACCACCCGCTCGTGCAGATCGTCGGTCAGTCCTTGCAGATTGATCGTTTTCAGCGCGAATCGCTCGTTCGTTGCCCTACCGTAAAGAGCGCCGAGCGCATCCCCACCTGTCCACCACCACACGGACGCTCCCAGACGCGCCCGTGCCGAGGACTTCCGAGGTGATGGCGTAGATGTCCTGGATGTAACTGCACGAATTATCGTCTGAAAGTAGCAACTCACTCCTTTCGGTACACCACGTTCGAAACACCGCACAGAATGTCGCTCCGGCTGCTTGAAAAGGGAGACGCCGAAATATCCATGCCGTCGTTCTGCTCGCACGCCTCGTGCTGTGCGTTTTCCCCTTCGGCTTCGCCTACGCCATTCTCCTCCTTGTGGCTTGTCCGACTATCTCTGTCGCACACTATGATGTCTGCATGCTTGGAAGTGCATACACCCATGAATCGGCTTCCCCCAAAGATAGGTCTGTCAACACCACGCGAATAACAAACAGAAAAGAGTACAGATCGGTTACGAAGCACCGTGCTTTATTCCCTTCACGACGAATCGGTGCGGATTCTCTGAATCATCTCCCTTCGACCCATAGAGTCTATTCCTTACGGGAATAACGCACTCGCACTGATTCCACTCTTCCAGCTGTTTGAGGGACTCCAGATTCACGGAAGGAGAGCACTAGGACTAATGCCGCCACATGACCGACTACGGTGCGAAAAGCAGCTTCGAAATCTTTCAATTGAATGGCACGAATCCGGTTTGCAGACACCTTCATCACATCCTTCACCTCGCGAATCTACCCCTCATTCCCACTTCCTCCGCTCACCGGACCCATCGCAGCCTCCTTGCACAACACCTTCAAGTCCGATCCGGAGAAGTGAGCACTCCGCCGCAGAATCACCTCCATGTCGCTCTTGCTCAGCGCCACGTTCTGCTCCCGCAGCACGATGGTCATCAGCTCGTACCGAGCCGCCTCGTCGGGGAGCGGGATCTAGTCCTCACTGCGCTCGCGCACCCTCACATAGACACGACGCGTCAGACGGCGGATCACAGCGTCGTCCAGCTCGAAGGGACGGTTCGTGGCCCCCATGATTAGAACGCGCTCCTCTCTGTGCGTTACGCCTCATCCCTTCACCGACCCGTTGGTCGTCGCGCCGTCCAGCTGGATCATGAACTCCGTCTTCAGCCGGCGACTCGCCTCGTTCTCGTTGTCACTAGACGTCAGTCGCACACGCCACACGCACCCTCGCGCCGTCAGGATCGAGTCGATCTCGTCGATGAACACAATGGACGGCTGGTTCTTGTACGCCACGCTGTTCGTCACACGCCACATGCGTCCACGTACCGAAATAACGCCTTCACGATCTTCTCGCTCTCGCCCACGTACTTGCTCGTGAGAGACGACGACGAGATGCTGAAGAACAGTGCCGACGACTCCGTCGCGACCGCCTACTCTCAACGCGCTCGCACGGCGACTACTTTGGCGAGCATGGTTTTGCCCGTGCCTGGAGGACCGAAAAGAAGAATCCCTTTGGGCGGCGCTCGCAAGCCGGTGAAGAGGTCGGGACGCTTCGCCGGCAAGATGACCGTCTACGCGAAAGGAGGTGAAATGACTCTCACTTCGTAGAGAACCTTCTTCGCGTAGTCCACGCCGGCGATGTCGTCCCATTGAACGCTTGGGGAAGAGTGGAGTGAAGGCAGCGTGGAGGAGGTGGCTAAAGGATATATCAATGATGCTCTCCACCACGCTCTTCTCGTAGGGGTCGTTTGGACTAGGAATGAGCATGGCGAGGCAAGCACACTCGAAGTTCACGGGTGAAGAATGCCGAGTTCTACAGTCATCAACCAACAGGAAATGGGTTACAAAGAAGAGGGCTGGCTGTTCATCAGACTCGAAGTGGGCGGGGACGCCGTGGAATCCAGTAGAATCCGATTGGTCGTCGGTTTCTGCAGCAGACGAGACGAGCAGCGTTTGGCGTTGTGAATCACGGAACTCGCGCGCTTCTTTGGAACAGCAGCAGGAGCGTGTGATTTTGGAGCAGGAGGAAGTGGAGGAGGTTGTGTATTCGGAACGACAGGAGACGGAACTGGCGTGTGTATCCTCGATGTTTCTTCGTAACGTTTCGTTAGCTCCTGGCAATATCTCTTGATTGTCGCTGCTGTTACTGAGTTTGCAATACCTATGTGATACCCATGTTGCGCAACCCACATCGATTCTTCTCCAAATAGCTAATGCCCGCATCAGCCGCAGTGTAAAACACTTTTGAGGCTTGTTGATAATCGCCTTGCTTCACAAGTCCAATTCCCTTCGGTTTAGATTCCATTCGATGGTCATACGTAGAACAGGCTCGAATCAAGTCTCCTTATCAATTCCTGTTGATCGTTCATTCTTTTGTCTTTGGAGTGGCATGGATTCAGATAGTGGGGGCGCCCCAATGACTCAGCTTGCTTGTGGGAAGCGACTCTTTCGATGACTAGTGGAGAGCAACTCCTTTCATTGCTTGTGGAGTCAACTCCTTTGATTGCTTCTGATAATCAATGCCCTATCCTATACAGAATCGGACGAACGTGTGGAAGAAACAGAGACACTCCAGATTCCAGTTCGTTGAAAGCGTCCAAATCAGTGGACAAGGAGCACTAACAGTGCAACTGCTAGAAAGCATGCAATTGGATGAGCTCACCAGCTCGCCGAACTGCATTCGGGAATCATCCAGATTCCACTTCAAACCGGTTGTTGTGACATGCTCACAAACCATACCACCAAGAGGGATCAGCCCGCACGTACTGCCGTCGCCGCTTCGGTACTCACTGCAACGCTCGATACAGGTCGATCCGGGAGGCAACAGGCGCAAGGTGCTCTTCGAGCCCACCAGAACCAAATCCTTGAAAAATCGGTTTGCCAGCATCAAGGAATTAATGATTCCAAAAGCATGGTCAAAGCGACCTCCCAGATCGCCATACACGATCACCTCGAGAGTATTGCCAGGAACACCCAGCAACGGCTGCTCGTGAATATGAAGCAAGCACTTGTCCAGATCGGTATTGTCCTGATTGGGGTCCCTCACGATGTGGGAGCCGTGGGATTCGTAATAGGAGACGACGTCGTCCTCAATGGAGTCAAAGTCACCCTGCGCGTGAGGAGCACAATAGAGCAGAAACCATGATGAAGTCAGGAATATACTTCTCTCTCAAGTGCGGGAACATGCGAAACAAACGGTTCGCTGCTCCGTCCGCTGTGACATGAAATGCGGTAGTATCCCACAAATACCTGTGTGTGACATGCTGACAGAAAGCACTCACTTGAACAAACCACTGTCCATATTCGTATTCAAAAACACCAAACACTCTACGCATAACCAAGCCAAGACGCACCCCACTTCCGTCCTTTACGCCATTATAGATAAAACGATTGATAACATGATTCATAGTACAAGAGAGTCTCCAACAAAGAAAAATGAAACTCGCAACTTACTCGAACAGCTCCTCGTCCTCTTCATACGCACCGCCAGCGCCCATCGATCTCTGCTCCTGAAGCTCGTTCA
>ERZ1106923.350-NODE-350-length-18696-cov-17.785580_pt1 | contig 18696 bp, 26 predicted proteins | sample MGYA00403657_ERZ1106923 | MGnify/ENA primary metagenome ERZ1106923 (study PRJEB35170, sample SAMEA104062425) | human gut metagenome | biome: human gut; feature: human-associated habitat; material: faeces | place: Denmark | collected 2012-06-19 ...
TGCCCTGAGCCGTCAAACCATAAATACCAATTTCAGAAGACATTTCTGGATGAGATCAGGTGGTTACTCTTTTCTGTTGGGAGCGGTATAGAAAATGCTGGAGAGATTTGATTTTCACACTGTACAGGGAGATCCCTCGCCTCACAGAGAGCATCCCACAAAACCAGACTTCAACGCCTCGAAAAGAAGGACAATACCCTTTCTTCATCTCTCTTCCACGAAACACACGAATCCGAAAGGGTCATTATCTTCCCCACCCAATGGCGAACATTCTGGCAAGTGGAAAAACGCGACGCGCGGTCAAGGAGACGAATGATTTGCTCAGAGTGGCGCCAGAACGGTTGGCTGATGAGTAGGATACGATAACCCACATCCGTGTAGGAAATCGTCTTATCGGGAAGGAGGTAATCAATTTGCAAATGAAAGGAAGAGTCTACGTTCCCCTGGAGAACTTAAACAGCGCAGAGGTGAACAAACTCCATTTGGATGAAGTAGTTTGCCTTTCAATGAGAAGCTCACTGCTTTAGAACGACTGGGCGACCGCTGGAGTTGTTCATCGGCGTGTGAACACGCAATCGCAGTCTGGGAGAAGCGTTTTCTACCTGCAGATCACCGACATGAAGGACTCGTACGTGACGCTGTTTCTCCACGGAGGCGAAACCCAGTACCCAACGATTCCGCAGGGCGGGTTGGTGTACGTGGTCAATCCGACTCTGATTCCATCCAAAGACGGTTCCCAGAAGGTGGCGCTGTCCATCCCAAACCCGAGCTATCTGAAACACATCGGTCAGGCCGTCGATTACGATGTGTGCTGCGGGACGCAGCGAAACGGGCTGAAGTGCACAAACGCGGTGAACAAGGAGGTGAGTCGGTACTGCCTGTACCACATCCGGAGGACGCAGGAGGAGGTGAACACGATGCGTTGCGAGATCAGCACGGGTTTGGTGTGACGGGCGTGGTTTCTGAGTAGAGCTTCTGACGAAGAACATCGTCGCAAACAACCTCTCCGAAGGGCGGTTTCAGGTCGGCCGGGAGGTGATCGACTGTCGGAGCAAGGAGCAGAAGAAGGAAGTGAACATCGCGAAGCTGGCTGGCTTGCGCGAGACGAAAACGCGTGTTGTGAACGGCGTTCGCGTTGGGGAGTACGTGGCGTCGCGCCTGCTGGAGCGGAACAAGGAGGAGGAGCGGAAGCGGAGACGAAAGGAGCGCGTGGAGCAGGCGAAGAAGCGAGAGATCGAGAGCGTGCCTATGTTGGGACGGGACGTCACGTCGAATGGGATGATCGCGCTGGAGGAGGAGGAGACGAATGGAAGCGGTCCTGATTCCGCGGAGGAGGAGCGACGAGCCAAGATGCATTCAGTGAAGGCGCGGTTGGAGGAGTTGCAGCGTATGGCGAGTGATGGTAGTACAGAGTTGCACAAAGCGAACAACGCTAATTCAGAGTTGCGCAAAGCGAACAACCCACGCTCACAACCCACCCCCAACACACCCTCACAACCCACCCCCACCGGGAATGCGGTGTTTGACTCGTTGGTGCGTGCATCAACAGGAGCGTTGGACAAGAAGAAGGAAGAGGTGCTGAGCAAGCGAAGCGCGTACGCGGAGAAGGAGCTGCGCGAGCAGTTGCGCATCGCGCAGCAGCGCGAAGAGTTGCTGGAGAAGAAGGAGGAGGAGAAGCAGAAGATGATGAGTTTGGACGTTGTGTGCTACTGGTGCCACAACTGCAAGAAGTTCGTCGAGAACGGGCTGGGCAGAGAGTACTGCGAGAACGCGGGTCACTACCTGGAGATCAAACACGAGAAGAAACGCATGTTCGAGTGCATGCAGTGCCATATGCGACGAAGCTTCATTGGGTGCGAGAAGCCGACGACGCCGTGCGGGTGTGGGAGTGTTCTCTGGAACCCGTGCTCGTTCTTCAAGGAAAAGAAGGTGAAGACAGATATGCTGAAGATCACTCCGGACAGCGCTCATCTGTTGTACTGTCACGAATCGAAATCCAACGGCTGCCTGTGTTTGTTACGAACGCGCTATCCCATTTGCATCATGGAGGAGGGTCTGATTGACATGGACCCAAATTGATCATCATGATCTCGCTTTACTACCCCAACACGCATAAGGAGATTGTAGAGATAAGGTCTGTTTATGAAAGCTCGCTGACGGATGATTATGCCTATCTATGTCCGTAATACCCTATGTCTAGGGAACATGACACATCCACTCATTTCAAATCGTACTCAGTTGTATCTATTGAAAATGGGAATTGAAACGGAAGGAAGGATGAAAGGAGAGAGTCTCGACGCAATCAGGACACTCTGCTTCAACTGGATCTCAAATAGGCATCCCAATGATGAACATCTAAATGCAGCAATGCACAGGCTTCTAACCTATATCGAACAACACTGGGAGGAGTATGAGGGTGACACGAAGAGGAAAGTGAATAAGCGAGATAATCGTTCTCCCTTGCAGAAAACAACGCTGACCTACCTCTGCGCGTTGATGGACTTCAAAGCAGCGCCTGAACAGGTGCAATTCGGGGAGAGGATTATGGTCGTTCTGGGGTACCAGCAGTTCAAATTGAAGCTGCCCAAGTGGTATAAACATAAGAAGCAGCCCAAGTTGGATAATCACAAACTGCGCATCTTCTGTTACAACTTAACGAAGCAAATCCGGGAAAAGAAGGTTGACAAGGCGATCGATAGCGAGGCAATGATGTATGTGATAAGTGAATACAACTGGAGGAAGAGTCAGGGCCATAACAGGACGAGAAAACCAAGTGTGACAGAATGTCTACGGGAGAGTAATAAGCAGGTCTCTATTCCTCCGGAGGATCATTCCGTTTCATTCGACCGTCAGATTGACTCGTTCCCTAATCCATTGATTGGGAATGATATGCTCGACTGGGAGTATTCAGAGCAGTTCCGTAACGACCCTGTTTCACCGTTCCTTTTCCCTAGTGTATTGTACCCTGTTTGTTTTGTTCAAATATTGGTTGGACTGGCCTAACGAAGAATCTCCAAATCAGATGACTCATTCCGTGAGCAATCCCAGATTCAGTTAACCAGTCCGCCTCCTATCTGTTTCCCCGTTTGAATCGGAGTTACTCTACTTCGTTGTCTGACGCTGACCATTGGTGTTTCATTCTCCAGTGTGGGGAGTACAGTGATTCTTGGCTATCGCTAATCACTATTCAGTTGACTTGAACGGATTATCAGTTATTTGTTATCATAGTGCTCCTGAGTGACAACAACTGTACTGGCTTTACGCATAGAACGTGATCTGCAAATGGAACGGTTTGTGGTGGTTTTGGAGAAGAGTCTTCCTTCCCTTGATGTGGGTCTGTCGCTGCGCGAATTGAACGAGAGAGCAACGGTATTAACGAACTATGTGAGGAAGAACTATGCCGAGCTGTGCGAAGCGGCTCAACAGGATACGGGTCACCGGAACAGATACTGCATCGTCCAAAAGACATTTGAGATTCTGCTGTGCGCCCTGCTCAATTTCAGGGCCACCAAGGCCTCGATTGCCTTCGGAAACACCATGAACGAACTCCTGCGGTTCTCCCACTACGGATTCAAGAGTATTGGACGGACCAACAAATTCAAAACAGCTCTATACGACTTCAGAAAGAAGTTGGGCAAGGGTGAGGATGTGTTCTCCGTTCGCCCTGAAACGGCGTACTACGAGCAAGCCCCTGCTGTGCGCGATTACTACAATCCGTATGTGTCTGAGTGCTACTGGCATTCGCGCAACCTCGAGCGTGAGGTTCATTCGTTTCCCTTTGAGCCCTACGTGTTCAATCCGGAGCCAGATTCTCCTGAACTGGTCCCCTTATCCTGCGCTTCTTCCAGTTCTTCGACTTCGGACAGTCACTCGCTTCTGCCCCCCTTCGACGATGACGTTATTGGTGCACAGTCTTCGTTACTGCGACCTCTATCCACGGAATTGGACAACAACGAAGGTGTTGCGAATGCGCCTCCTAATCGGGAAGCTGCGCACAACGAGGTGTATCTGCACGACGCGCCGATTTCTTTTGCGGTGTGCGATGAGACGAACATCTCTTTTAGCGTCTTGTCCGAGATGGATGAACTGCCTCTGTGCGTCCCGGACTTGAATGGGTTCTCTTATGGCGCACTTGCAAGCGAGAATGTGGAGAGCAACAAGCAGTTATCGGCTGATGACTCCGATTCGATCGTTATTCCCTCAGCATCTTGGATCGAAGAGAGCAGCTTTCTATTCCCAACTGTAGATATGTGGTAAGCTCCCGAGCCCTAATCCCTATTCCGCTCCAACACTGCAGAGTGGGAGAGGGAGTTCTTCCGGATGGAGAGTTCCATTCGTGTCTTTTTCCCTGTACGATGACCGTTTAGCATGTTTTGTTTGTCGAACACGCGTTTTTGCTTTCCTCGCGCATCACTGGGCGTTTCATCCGCGAGTTCATGTGTCATTTCTTCGTAAGCTCTTTATATGATCGACTTTTTCTGCATCTTCACGACGACGGGACTCGTCCTGTGGTCAAAGACCTTCTGTGAAGTGGTGGGACAACCGGTGAACAAACTCATCAAGAACGTCCTTCTCGCAGAGAGAACAAATGAGAAGCAGTTCTTTGATGGACAGTATGTGCTGAAATGGTCGTTGAACAACGATCTCGGCGTTGTCTTCGTTGTCGTGTATCAGCGAGTGCTGCAGCTGCCGTACATCGACGATCTACTGGCGTCCGTGAAGCGAACCTTCACGGCTACCTTTGAAGGGCAGTTCCCGCTTTCTGGACTGTTCCTTTTCGCTTCCGTTCTAATGAATAGCACGCACTTCGATTTTGACGACCAGTTTACGCAGATCCTCGATGCCGCGGAAGACGTATCGTCTCGCTCCAAGAAGCCTGCCGCTGTTGTGGAATGAGCGTCGAGTGAAATGTAGTTCAACATCTCGCGTGTTAGTCGTTTGAACAATCGGAGAAGGGCGAGCGATGTTGTTTCTGCGGCGGATTCGTCATGATTAGGCCGCGACGACAGACTCCGCCGCGAGCGAAGAGCCCGTATCCAGCGACACGGACAGCATCCAGGAGGAAGAGGAGGTGCAGCGCGGAGTGCCGCGATATATCAGCAAGAAATCCGGGAAGAAGGAGAAGGAGAGCAAAGCTCCGAAGAAGGTGAAGAAGAGCAAGTTCCTCGTGGATGAGGACGATGTCGATGTGAGCTCTCTGGATCGAAGCGCTGCCGGCGAGTCGACCGCATCGGACGTCATTGAGAACTTCGTCCTCCCCTCTTCGATCCCTGACGCGTAGAACGAGTCCGAAATGGACATGAAGGAAACCACCACGTCCTCGAATTCTTGGGGTCTTGGGAAGTTGGCGGGCTTCATGAAACGTCTTGTCGGCGAAACGCCCATCACGGAAGAGGAGCTGACTCCCGTGATCGATTCGCTGAAGAAGAAGGTGTTCCCTCCCAGTGGGCGTAAGACGTAGTTGGTGGAGAAGAACGTGGCGACGGAGATCGCGGAGGCGATTTGCGAGAACGTGAAGACGAAGCTGCTAGGGAAGAAGCTGGGCGGTCTGACGAGCGTGACGACGGTGGTGCGCGAGGCGCTGGAGGAGAGCATTGAGTCGATTCTGACCACCAAGTCGTCGATCGACATTCTTCGCAAGGTGCAGGAGTACAAGCAGCAGAACAAGACATACAGGTGGCGGTGCGTGTCGCGGTCTTATGGGTAGCATCGTGTTCTGCGGCGTGAACGGCGTCGGCAAGAGCACGTCGTTGTCCAAGGTGGCGTACTACTTCAAGAGCAAGGGACTGCGTGTGCTGCTGGCGGCGTGCGATACCTACCGCTCTGGTGCTGTGGAGCAGCTGCGCGTGCATGTGGACCGATTGGGACTGGACTTGTTCGAGAGGGGCTACACGAAGGATCCGGCTGATGTCGCCTACAATGCGCTGAAGTACGCCAACGACAACGGATTTGACGTGTGCCTGATTGATACGGCCGGCAGAATGCAGAACAACGAGGGGCTGATGCGCAATCTGGTGAAGCTGGTGAATCTCAACAAGCCCGACCTGATTCTCTTCGTGGGCGAAGCGCTCGTTGGAAACGACGGCGTGGACCAGCTGAAGGAGTTCAACCGAGTAGGGAAGGAATCGGGTGGGTGAGGCGTAGGCGTTGCACGACCTCTCGGACCTGGACGAGCCGCGTCTGGTGGACGGCATTGTGTTGACGAAGTTCGACACCATCGATGACAAGGTGGGAGCGGCTCTGTCGATGGTGTACTGCACGGGCAAGCCGATCGTGTTCGTGGGCACGGGTCAGAAGTACACCAACCTGAAGAGACTGAACGTGAAGGACGTGGTCAATCTCCTTCTCAATTGCTGTGTTTGTTGGAGAGGGGGTGTTCATGAAAAGGAAGAAAAAGAAAAGAGATGAACAGAAGGAAAAAGGAACCGCCCACCGGGGGGCTCGAACCCCCGACCACTAGGTTAAGAGCCTAGCGCTCTACCGACTGAGCTAGACGGGCTTGCTTGTTGTCCTCCCCTTGTCTCTTTAAGCGTCACGCTTCCCAACCCGCCTCATTCTATTCCTATCATCGAAGCGATCTCCCGATGAGCGGCACGCTGAAACGAATCAACGAGAAAGACATCGCCAAAATCGCCAGCGGACAGGTCATTGTCGATTTGAAATCGGTGGTCAAGGAACTAATCGAAAACGCGCTCGTATCTTCGTCCAAGAAGTGTGATGGACTAGGACGCCAAGGCAACGAACGTTGATATCAAACTAACCAACTATGGCGCGGATCAGATCGAGGTAAGTGATAACGGTATGTGCGCACGATGGACTGTCAGAGGTAGGAAGCGGAATCCTCCCGGTGGATTACCCCGGGATTGCGCTGAAGTATTACACGTCGAAGATCCGGTCTTTCGACGACATTCAGAGTATCCACTCGTTTGGCTTTCGGTGTTTTCTTCGCGCCTTCCGTAATGCGTAGAGGAGAGGCGCTGAGCTGCATCTGCGAGCTGAGTGGCGAATTCACCGTGGTCACACGTCATCAGTCGTCCGAAGTCGGAACTGTCCTGAAGTACAACCCGAATGGCACGATTGCCCAACAGCGCGAGCAGGCGAGAGCTGTGGGCACGACGATCATGATAGGCAACCTGTTTGAAGTGAGTGGCAGCTTGAGTGGTTGATTCTAGCGCTTGCCCGTCAGGAGGAAGGCGTATATCAAATCCAGCAAAACGCAGCTCTCCAACATGATCACGTTGGTGCAGGTACTCTTCCGTGCCGCAGTGAACCCTAGTCCTACGCAATCAGTTGTGTCGGAGTGCGCTTCTCTCTGTCGCACACGCTTTCGGCGTCGGGAAAGACGGTGACGATTCTTGCCCTTCCCGTTTGTGTCGTGGTGGGAAGTGATCATCAGGCGAATTACTCCGTGAAGCAGCGAATCCAGTCCATTTTTGGACTGCCGATGGCGTCCACTCTGTGCGAGTTTGGCTCCTCCTTCCACCTGTCTTCCATCGTTTCCCAAGAGACGTCGATTCCGGACAGCACACCGAGCAGCAGCGCACCCAGTCAAGAGAATTCGGTTCTTTCCGCCTCGAACGAGGCCGATCGCCTGGAGTATCAGTTCTCCACTCGCTGTGAGTGGAATCATGCCTTATCGAGCGAAGGAGGTCAGGAGCTGAGTGGGTTTGTCACGGGATTCACCTCCCGCGTTGGAAGCAGCACAAACGGAAGCAATCGAGGTGGTCAAAACGTTGTGGCGAAGGGGGGAATCACAAAGCAGTTGCTGTTCATCAACGGGCGTATGATCGAGGATAAGAAGGTACTCGATGTCTTTTCTATTGACCGTAGATTCTGAACGCATTCGTCCAAGTGTGGAGAGACTACGAGCCGCGAACGATGCCGATGCTGATCGTGAATCTGATTCTGCCTCCCTCCTATTATGACGTGAACTTGAGCACCGACAAGAAGCAGATCCTGCTGATGAAGGAGGACGTGATTCTGACCGCCATTCAGGAGATCTTCCGCTGTGCGATCGACGCGAGCAACACGAGTCTTCACGTGTCGTCCGTGATCGGAAAGGGGAAGAAGGAGGCGAGAAGGGAAGTGGCTTCATCTCTGCAGTCGCAGCGGATGGCGGCGATAACCCCGTCCGTTCAGCGCGAGGTGAATTCTCTCTTCCGCTCTCCGTCGTCGCAGGCGCGAGCAAGGGAGCAGACGCCGTCTCAGATTCAGTCTCAGACTCGGTCTGAAGGGAGAGAACAGTCCCGGGAAGAGGGACAGGTGAAGGAACAGGCTCGTGTGGAGGAGCGAGTGAGAGAGAAGCCTCCAGTGAGAGAACAGTCCCAACTTCACTCTCAAGTAAGGGAGAAGCCTCCAGTGAAAGAACAACCTCAAGGGAAAGAACAAGGGAGGGAACAAGGGAAAGAACAACCCCACTCCATCCTCAACGAAATCAAAGAACCCATCTCCGTCGTCGTCGACCGCTGCCGAAAGTCGAAGAAGCGACACGACCCTCTGCTTCTCTCGCCCATCAAGAAAGCCTGCGATTCGCCCGTCTCTCAACCATCCGCGAAGCCCTCTCCACTTCACTCCGTGTTTACGCGCACCGCGTCGAACGATTTGTCGCAGAGCACCAATGTGTCCCGAACGTCCATTCTTCAGGAGTTTCAGTCGCTTGTCAATCGCGTTCCTTCGCTGTTGACGATCTCGTCCACCCCTCTTTTCCCGGATTCGCAAGGGTTTTTGAGCTCAGATTTCGCGGGAGACGCGATTCCCTCGCAAGCATCGGCGGAACAGGAATTGACATGCATTCTTCAGAAAGTGTGCTTTCTTCTGTGTGGTAATGATTAGGCGAGTTTCACTCAAATGGATGTTGTTGGCCAATTCAACAACAGCTTCATTCTGTGCCGATTGAACAACGACCTGTACATTCTGGACCAGCACGCATGCGATGAAAAGTTCAACTATGAGGAACTGATGAGAGACGTGGTGATTCACTCCCAGAGGCTGATTCAGTAATGCTCCCTCCTTTGGATGAATCATAGACCTCTGTCACTAGAATTGTCTCCAGATCAAGAATTTGTGGTGATCCACGAAATGAGCCTGTTTCAGAAGAACGGATTTGATGTCCAAGTGAATGAAGAGAAACGGTTGGGGTCCCGCGTCTGTCTCACCGGACTGCCCTCCTCGAAGCACTACACCTTCACCGTGGATGGTAGGAGATGATGTGAGGCGTCAGTGTCAGATTTCATGGAGTTGTTGAATGTGGTGATGGAGTCGACGGGTGGTGTGAAGCGGACACCCAAGCTAGCCAAGCTGATCGCGACGCGGGCCTGTCATAAGTCGGTACGCGCTGGAGATCCCTTGACGTATTCCAAGATGGTTTCGGTAGGGGAAGGAGAGAGGGTGTGATTGTAGATTGTAAGGGGATTGGCCACGCTTGACAGGCCATGGTCGTGTCCTCACGGGTACTTACTCTTCGGCGCTGTTATGCATAGAAGACCCACGCTTCGTCATCTCGCGACAATCCCAAACAAATCGTATAGTTGATTCCGTTTTTCGTGTTCCTTGCTCCGTCCTCATCTACATCCTTTTCTTGTAGTTGTTTGTTGATTTGAGACGTAAGGAGCGATGGCATCAACTCGAGTGTATTCGTTGCCCTCAAATACCCAAATCCGATGGATGATCACGGAGAGAGAGGAAAATGCCCCGTGCTCTCTGGTTCTGACAGTGGGAGTGGAAGAACCGATTCGATCGTAATTCTTCTCCGTGAATTTGAATTGCAGATACGTGTTTAATCCGAATTCATTAACCCTGCGCTCCTGTAAGCAGATGGGACAGAAAGTGTCAAAGATCGTTGCTCTCTTCTTTTCGGCACCGTCCATCTACTACTGCTCTCCCTTTGCAGGCAAGGATTGGAAGGAAGTGTGATTTGCAGAGATGGTCTACAATCTGTCCGAACAGGGAAAGGAGTTCATGGATGTGGCACTCCCACAATCGCTTTTGGCTCCATTCCAGCTTACGCGTGATTTGACAAACAGAGCGGTTGATGTGCTCATCCATCCTCACCTCTAGTTCCCAGAGATTCTGTACCACACCTACGATACAGTCGGTGATTCTCCTCTCTTGGGAGCGATCTACCAACTCTATGACTTTGATGTGGTTGATCTGTCTCTCACCACCTCCTCGACTTCCATTCTCGTCCAAAAGCCGTCCATTCCGCACCCCTGTTTGTATTGCTCGTCGCCGAACGCGTGGAGCACGTCATCCCAGATGGCATTGAATCCGTCTCTGTGCTTCAACTGCCAGTTCTTTGGCTGTTCCTCTTGTTCCTCAGCCCACGACTCGCTGCCAATACCACTTCCCTCCCTCCTCCAACGCCTCCCGCCCTGCCACTTCTATTGGCTGAACGCACTTTCCCTCCAACACTCCTTCTGCGTCATCCACTTCGACAGCCACGCCACCGCCGCCTCCACCATCCACCCGCTCTGGTCCAGTCTCGCGCGAATGAGGCACTGTCCCCTGTGCCGGGAAAAGAGTGATATGTTGTTCTTCGTGCTCGTTCTGGCGGATTGGGCGGGAGAGGAAACAACTCTGTTGGAGGGAGTTTTGCCCAAAGGGAGGGTGATTGTGATCAGAGAGGGAAACGAAGCCAGCGCTCTGATGATGTCGATTTGAATTGTTGGGGTCACCCCTAGCTCCGAGATGAACCAGCTGTTGAAAATGGAGTGGTCCCTCCCCTACGCGCTTCCCCCTCCTTCTTCTTCGATTCCCGCGCATCTCGAAGGCACGCTCAACGACCCTGTTCCTGCCTCAAAAGAGGCCATTGACACGTACCGTGACCCATTTGTTTCGCACTGTTATTCCCTCCAACCGGACGCGGTGCAGGGACAGCCGGGTCTGTGCGTGGTTCTCGACCCAAAAGCCGGTTTCAGTTTCTCCTATCACGCCATTCATTACACCGCTGCTCAGCTCACACGAGACTTCTACCAGCAGTACGCGCAGTACAGGCATGTCATTCTTTCCCTCCATCACGCCATAGGCTGATGAAACTCCTCCTCTCCGCCTCGCCCTTCTTCGCCCTCGACCTTCAGAACACCCCACTGTACGAGTTGAACCAGCATCGACGTTACGTCGTTCGTTCGCTTCCCACGCTCCCCGATAGCGCGAATCACATGGCGGCACTCGCTTGGAGGGAGAATCTCCCTCTCTCTTCCGTGCCCATTTCCCTCCATCCTGACCCCTAGTCCCTCGTGGGGTACCACTCTTGTCTCGAAGCCACGAAAACCCCCAATTCGATCCCTGACCGTTTTCTCGTTCGTTTTCGTTCACTCGCAGAGTACCTGCTGTTTCTGGGCACGGGCGGGGGCATCGCTTCCTTCGAGCGCCAAAATAGCTCCATTTTCTGGAGCATCCACGACGATATGTGGGTTTGAGAGCGCGAGTTCACTTGTAGCGGAATTCTGTTTGACTGTGGGTGCAACGCGCCGCGCCGTCTCCGCGAGCTCCTGGGGGCAGGGCGAAGCGATCGAGTGCTCGCGCAGTTGTTGGCAGTGGTGATCTCACACAACCACTTCGACCACTTCGCGTATGTGGTAAATCTGATTGAGGCGGTGAAGGAGCGCGGGAAGAGTCGTTCTTTCCCTCTTCTTGTCTTCCTTCCCGCGTCGTTGTTCCAGTACTACACATCGCTGTATCAGAGTCAGCTCCAATCGATGCCTGTTCGCTTCGTTCCCATCACGGATTCGCTTCTTCGCCAGTCCACGCCTCTCTCCTTCTTCCATCCGACGCAGGCTGTGATGGCGTCGTTCAATTCGTCTCAAGCGTCTTTCAATTCTTCTCAAGCGCAATTCAGTTCATCTCAAGCGCAATTCAGTTCATCTCAGAACCAACTCAACTCTTCTCAAACACAACTCAACACCTCTCAAACACAACTCAACACCTCTCAAACACAACTCAACACCTCTCAAACGCAAGTGCAACTCCTCCAAAACCTGTCAATTCGCTTCGTGCGAAACAATCACAATAGTCAGAGCTATGCTGTTGTTCGTTGTTTGTTGAGGGCGTGAGGTGTAGGCGATCGACGCGACGCAGTCACAGCAGAATGTACTCATGTTTAGTGGAGACACGACGCCCTTGCCGCGGGTGATGAACAACACCACGATTCTGATTCATGAAGTGTGGGTGGTAAGCAGGTGTGAGGAATAGTGTTCGTTTGACCACGAGGATCGGAACGTCGAGACGAAGAAACACACGACGCTGAAGGGATTTGTGGAGTGTTGGAGACAGTGCCGACGGAAACCCGTTTTCTCGTTCCTTACGCACTTCTCGAATCGCCGGAGAATCAGTGAGGCAACGAAAGACAAGACGATTCGGACGGACGAGCGAATTGCGCAGCGCATCTTAGAGGACTATCCCGAAATGGTGAGCGAAGTGTCCATTGCCTTCGATGGAATGATGGTCGACTTTGCGAAGCTCTTTCCGTCATTAGCCTGCCAACTCGAACTGTTGTTTTAGTAGCGTGTTTAGTGCAAACAGAACGAACATCTATACAAATCCTGATGGAGGAAAGTAATCCTGCGAGTAAATGCTTCCTATTCGTGAACAACCAACCGTTTCTCTACTCGCACTTTTCGACACGGCAGTGGGTGTATTGGGCGTCACTCGCTGTACCTTGGGAATGGGAGAAAAGTGTACATCCGAGTTGTTGGGGTCCCCAGCAGGCGGCATTCCATCCTCGTTTCCGATCTTCGCTACATGTTACGAACGAAATGCAACACAACTTCGCTTGGCAATGTGAATCGGAATGTCCCCATTTCCGTTCTCAACAGGGGGTTGGGTCTGTTTTGAAGGAGGCATCATATTGTCGATGTAAGTAGCCATGTAATTGCCGCCCATGTGAGCACCCGATTCCGTGTGAGGATTCAGTGGAATCGGACCCTCCATGGACGGGTTTATCGAGGGATTCATGGGAGGGGTCATAGCGTTCATAGAGCTCATCGGAGGATTCATCGGGGTCATCGAGGATGAAATGTAATTCTCTTTCATCCCCGCATCGTTGTGGTTCCACTGGCTCAGTTGCATGTCATAGAGTGCGGCCGAATCCACCTTCGGCGCCATCTACCCATGAGACGAAGCAATAGCCACAACAGAGTAGTCTCCCTGCATCGGTTTCATGATATCCACTGTGTTTTCGTTCAGCAGGGACGGGTAACGCGCACACACATCTCTCTATCCATCAACCACCCCGATAGCACACACCTTCCATCGTAAAAGATCAGAAGTGAGGTTGTACAAGTACTGCAACTCGTTTTCCATTTGCTGTATCCTTGATTCCAAATCGCTGTCTCCGTCGTTGATCTGCTTCCTTCGGATTTTCACGAGCAAATCCTTTCGACCCCGAAGGAACTGGGGGTGCTTGAACTCCCAGGTTCTGGCAGAAGGAGAACGCTCTTCCGAATACCCATCTCGGGTTGACTTCCGAAAGCCGTAGAAGTTGAGCTGGCGAACAAAGCTGTTAAACTTGTTCGATTTGAAGTACTTCCCCATCACAGTTTGCGAGAAGAGACTCGGCGATACGATGATAAAAGCATCCCCGGTTGTATTCCACGTGATGATATGAGGCGACTCTTCCTCCAGAATGGTATAGAGCTTTTCCAGGAAATTCGACCCGATCTGCTTTGGAAGCTCTTCTTCTGACATCCTGTGATGACTCTTCCCAAAAGGAGAAACCTCGCTCTCGCTTAATGGAATGTGGAAACAAACACGCTTACAGGAGAGGAGAAAGCAGCTGTCTGCTCTCTTTGTCCAGCGTCTTCAGTGTATGGCAATGCATACAAGACTTCGGATGTCTGTTGTGGTGACAGACGAGCCATTCCACGCACACGGGGCAGACACTCTATGGGGCACGCACATGTGCATCGCATACCTTCGTCCACTCAACGCCCCACGGGATGTCGAAGTACATGAAGAAGGGCGTGATCACCTCGAGTGCATTCTACGGTGAAGTGGGGGAAAAGCACGAACGGAGAAGATATCGAACAGCAGGAGGATGTCCTTTCTCATGGGCTCCTTCACGATGCACTCGCTCGGAACATGCGTGGGATGAATGGAATCGTGGTGCACGAACGCCACGGCGAAGAACGAGGTGATCAGCTTCCAATGCTTCCGATTCGACAGACTGTCAATGCAAAGCGAGAGCACTCTGCCCGTGAGAGAAGAACGACAAGCCTACTTGAAGACAGCAAATAGGAGGGGCGCTTGGGGCGGAAGTGGGAAGTCCAGGAGCGATTGCAGGAGCGCGAATCGGTCTTGGGGAGGATTGGAGCGCATAGACATGCACTTCTGGAGTTGGGAGAAAGGAAACTCAACGGAAGACTCGCGATTCACAACGGGAGGAGCGCTTGCAGTAATAAAGGTGAGGTCACTCTGGTAGCAGTCCTACAAATCAAACTGAAAGGCAAGGAGCACAGAAATGAACGAGCTCAGCACAATCTGGTAATGGCAGAGAATCTTCGAAGCCTGGACCTCAGCTTGCTTAGAAAGGAGGAGCGGAACGAAGATGTAGCGATCGAAGAGATAGCGAAGGACATTGAACGAAAAGGGAGAGCCAATGGAAGACAGGAACTCGAATGAAACTGCCTGAGGTAACTGAAAAGCGGCGTGCTCGGAAAAGAGAGAATAGGGGTAATCGGGGTAATCGCTCAAATCGTACTTATTCGCGATTCGCACGTACTACAATTGAAGTAGCTAGTCTAAGAATACCTCTTCCGCAGTTCGTTTCGGATTCAGATTGGCATAGGACTGAGCATAGAAAGAGCGCGAATCTTCACCCTTCAGGTTTTTCGTGAATGTAAACACATCACCAAAAGACCGTTTGCGTCTGGACGACGGCAATTCCACCTGAATCTTCTCCACAAAGTCGTTTCCTTGCAGAATCACGGAAAAGAGATAGGCCTCGTAAGAAAGCTGATGATAGGAGAGAATGGAACGAAGCGAGTACACTTGCACGGATTTGGGCACAAGACTCAGCGCTATACATGAGTTTCGGGTCACAGAGCCACTCTCGCGCTGAAAGTTGCGGATAATCGAATCAAGCGAAATCACTCCCTTAATCGGGTACACGAAGAAGTCGCTATCGTTCGTCAACGCGTACGCGTCAAATCTCTGACAAAAACGCGCAACATCGCTAGGGGTGAGAAGCAAGGGGAGCGCAAACCGATCAGGATCCACCCCGCTGTTCACGAAGAGCATCTTGTTGCGCGTGTACTCCGAAAACGATAGGACCATGTAAAGAACCGAAATCCCAGGCAAATAGGATCCCGCTACAGTGAATCCAGCACCACATTCCTACATACACTCCTGAAACCAGAGTCCCACACCCTGGAGTAGTCCTTCTCTCTTCTTACCGCCCGAGAGTAATACTCCTCCAGCTTCAGCGGATCCGTCAGGGTGTCAATGCAAATGCAATCGATCACGATGTTCTTGGCGCTCAGGTAGTTCATAAACTGAAAGACAACTTGTCTCACGGAATCATAGTAGAAGAGCTTCTCGATGCCCTTGCGTCGGACCTCGAACGCCAACGCGTAGTAGAGAGAAAATCCGTCGACAACCACGTGCGCCGGAGCGTGCCTGCGAATGAGAGATCCAAACGAGAAACGACTCTGTACTCACCACTCTTGCATAGATGGAGGACGATTCAGTAATGAACTTCTTGAGACCAGAAACTCCCATAACAAAGAAATGAAACAAACAGGCAGGAAGGTTACATAAAACCAAGAGCACGCTAATTGCTCGCAAACTGGTTGTTTCTGTTGCCGTAGTCTGGACGGTAATAGCCTCCCCGTCTGTAGCGGCGATTGCCCTGAGAATCTACGTCTAAGCTGCACACATCACGGGAAACAGTTGTGGTTCTTCTGACGGTACTCCCGGTTGCGCTCCTCCAGCGAAGACTTGCCGAACGTCTCGATATCCGCCTGTCTGTAGCTGCGTCTCGGGATCTTTCTAACGGTGAAGCGGAATGAAAAGGGGAACCTCTCATTTCCACCTTCCTGGAGATTGTCAAAGAAGTTGTCCTTGTTGTAGGCCGGCGCAGCACTTTCCACCGCGTCCATTTCCTTGTCGAACAGCTTGTTGGACTCCTCAAAGTCGAAATTGTCCGACATGGGGATCTCGTCCTCTGCGGGCAGGTTTCGCAGAAGCTCGCTCTGAGACATCTACAATCAACGGAATGAAACGGGAGTACTCCCCTGTTGAAACGGTCATTGCCATTTCTTCTCTTTGGGTTCCTCTATTCCGTTAGAAGTGATATAACGCATGTACAGGATAGGAATTCAGAGTCGGTTCAGGACTGGAGGTAAAGGGCTACGAATAAAAGAAAGCATTCATGGACAACGACAGGGCCCTCGACGGAGTCCACGATGGAAGGATCGTAGAAGGAGTACTACCCGTAATCGCCAAATGCGCAAAAGAGACTTGAGGAATCAGATTAATGGCTTTGATACCGGTCTTCGTGAAGGAGATGACGGGCTTGATCTCCTTCAATACGCCAATAAACACGGAGCACTCTCGATCTTCCGTACCGAAGATGCGGACTAGGATTCATGACCAAATCGCACTCCTACCGTTCTTGAGAGTGATGGTGTCATTGTCGATCATATAGATCGTACCTTCATAACGGATATTGGAAGTGGAGATAAGTGAAACGATTTTGTTGATATATGAATTGCCGTTTGCTCCTGACATGGTTCAAACACGACGCGACCCAATCGAATAAGAGTTCTGGAATCCTCACTCCAACCAGAATCGCCCCCGTTTTTGTCACTCAGCCTATTCCATGTGATTCTGGCAGCGCAGTGTGCAGGCAGTAGTGTAGTGGATAGAAATAATGTCTACGCGAGGGAGGGGTGATGAGAGTGAAAACACGAAACCAGGGTTTGTTCCGTGCATTCTATTCGTGTGATGCAGTGATTTATCTCCGCAAATCCTCTTGAGCAAAAGCGACTGCATATGGAAGAATGAAACTCCCGTCCTAAGAATCACAATTCATCTTCATCGCATGGACTCTCGAGAGCATTCGAGTGTGGACGATATGTAGAAGCGGGAGAAAGCGATAACTCGCAGAGACGGTCCCCCGAGTTACGAGGAGCAAGCCGGCTGGTTTTCCAAAATCCTCTTCACGTGGCTGAACCCTTTGTTGGAGAAGGGGTACAAGAAAGCCCTGAATCAAGAAGACTTGCCTCAACTCTCGTTTTGCCTTCGAAATCTGTTCACTGCGTAGAACGTGCGATAGGTCCGATGTGATTTACGGAAAGGTATCGACCGATTGGAATCAGCACCTCGCCGAAGAGTGATTTCCGCAGCTGGAACTCATTTCTAGGCCTAGTCTCCTCAAGAGCATGGCTCGCTCGTTCGGTCTCCCGTTTTGTCTGGCAGCGGGATTGAAGCTGATTCACGATATCTGCCAGTTCATCGGCCCCGTGATGCTAGACAAGATGCTCACCTTCTTGAAGGATGCGGATGCGGACCAGTCCGACGGCTACAAGTTCGCGGCGATCATGTTCATCGCCGCTCTTTTCCAGAGCATCTGTTTGCGTAACTACTTCTATCTCTGCTTCAGAACGGGTCTCCGTCTCCGGTCGAGCTGCATCACCATGGTGTAAGTGATCGTCCCCCGCATCACGCTCAGCTACAACAAGGCACTGCGTCTGAGCACCTCTTCACGAGCCAAGTTCGTTCTGACCTCGTCTCACCACCCAGATACACCGAGGGCGAGATCATGAATCTGATGGAGGTGGACAGTCAGAAGTTCCAGGACATCACCTCGTACCTTCTTTGTCTCCTCCTCACTCCCAGCTACCTCCAAACGCTCTGGTCCGGACCCTTCCAGATCATCGTGTCATTGATCCTGCTCTGGCGCCAAGTGCCTGTGTGCTCCCATACTCACCCCTAGCTCGGCCCAGCAACGGTGGCAGGTGTGGTGGTGATGATTCTCATGATTCCGGTCACACGGTTCATCTCGAAGAAGCTGGCGGGCATTCAGCGTCAGCTGATGAAGGTGAAGGACCACCGCATCAACACCACCACGGAGGCGCTCGAGGGCATGAAGCTGATCAAGCTGCAGTCGTGGGAGAAGTCCTTCCTCCAGCGCATCTCGGGCATCCGCTGCGACGAGCTGTCGGTGCTGCGCAAGTGGGTGTTGTGACATAACTTCACCGTAGGTACGTGTGGGTGCAGACGTTCTCTCAGTGCATGTGGAACATGACCCCATACCTCGTCTCCACGCTCACCTTCCTCCTCTACGTCCTTCTCGGCAACTCGCTCACCGCCTCCACCGCCTTCGTCTCGCTCTCCTTGTCCGTCCCCCCTCCTCCTTCTCATGCCTAGATTCAACATCCTTCGTTTCCCGCTCACGCGCTTCCCTGAGGTGGTTCTCTTCCTCTCCACTCACCGCTAGACCATCAACAGCGTTGCCGAGTGCGAGGTCTCCATTCAGCGCGTCCAGCGCTTCCTTCTCGCCGACGAGATCGTCGTGCCCTCCCGACAGAACCGCGGGGAAACAGGCATTTCCATTTCCAACGGTAACTTCTTCTGGAGCGAGGTGGGCGAGGAGGAGAAGCGTGAGTTGTAGGCGTCGGTGAAGCGAGAACAGGAGAAGCGCAAGGAGAAGCGAAATCGGGGCTGTTTCGGGAAGTCCAAGAAGAGCGACGTCGTGAT
>ERZ1106923.354-NODE-354-length-18538-cov-17.709896_pt1 | contig 18538 bp, 30 predicted proteins | sample MGYA00403657_ERZ1106923 | MGnify/ENA primary metagenome ERZ1106923 (study PRJEB35170, sample SAMEA104062425) | human gut metagenome | biome: human gut; feature: human-associated habitat; material: faeces | place: Denmark | collected 2012-06-19 ...
GCCATCACGCCCCATTCCACGCGTCCTACAGCTTGTTCTCATCATCGATGTCGAAAGGCTTCTGAGAACTCAAAGCGGGATAGCAAATGTTCAGCTAGGAAGGAATGAGACTCGACTCGAGGCAACTCGGGGAATCGTCGTTGCGCGCACTTACCTTCATATTCCTCTAGAATAATAAAACCACAGAGTGTTTCTTGAGGAGAATGGAGAGAGGGCGGAAATCGGGTCGAATTTGGTGAGGAAAGGGGTGGTCCTGAATTCGCGAACCCTCGCGCCAATACACGACCCTTGTGGAAAGGGGGTATTCTCCTCATTCCATCCCATTCTCTTGACAGACGGACTGAATTGGAATCCTATTTCGTGTTTTGCCATCAGCATTCCCATACACTGCTTTGACTCCACGCTGGAGTGAGAATCAGTCCCAATCATCAAACAATCTTCCTGGCTCACCCATGAAATAGGACAGAATAGAGACGTAGAGGGGTGGGCGCATTCACACAATTGTTGTTCCATGCGAAGGAAGGATGCAGGCAAGCTCGAGAAGGTTGTTGCGCATCGCTCGTTCGTTTTGCAAGACGTCGCAGTCAGTTGGTCAACAATCAGTGCCGCGTGCTGTTCGGAGAAACGGGATTGGTTTGCCGTCAGTGGCATCGGGATTCGTGCAGGGCGTAAGTGCAGGCATCGAAAGACCGTTCTCTATCGCCCATTCGCAGCAAGAGCGGATATCAGGTAGTAAGTCGGCTGGAAGTGCACACAGAGTGGAGAGGAGGAAAAGTGACAAGCAGACACTGACAGAAAAGGAACGTCAACAATTGCTGTCGGATTTGAGTGATGCGAGTGTGTCAAAGCAACAGGTGCAGTGTGGATATGCATGTTCAGGGATAGAAACGGGAAGCCGTGGACGCCGTCATTTCCAAGAAGCTCTCGGTTCCGATTGACGTGCGCATTGAAACGTCCGTTGAAGGGTAGATTTGGGACAAGTGCGTGTTCCAGCTATACAGCAATCGACAGCTGGATCATGTGCTACAGATCCACTCCTACTTGACGAGCACCACCACCGTATTCTTCTGCAGTTGTCTTCACGGAATAGACACCCAACAGCACTCCCTCCATGCTTCGGTACTTCCTCCGCGCAGCCGCCGAGTCGTCAAATCTCTCCACGCTCTCCGCGATATGGGGCGAGTGCAACCGTCTGCAGTGGTTCTCGGAGCGCGAGTACTACCTCACCCACGGAATGTACATTCGCGGTCTCCTCCGCCTCGGCAAGCTGGTCGACGGCATGAAGGAGTACTCGCTGTACAACCGCTACCACCCGGTCAACAACACGATCAACACGCTCGTCCTGCAGGGACTCGAAGAAGGGGGGCGCCACAAGGATTCGCTCCTGCTCTTCGCTTCGCTGCTCACCAGAACGCGCTTTGACTGGAGCCCGTCGATGTTCGTGAAGGACGCGAAGGGAGAGCACATCGATTGGATGGAGGTCATAAAACGGGCTACTTCGGGCGCTGGCGTGTATGACACAATTTCGAACTATTTTGGGAAGGAGTTGAAAAGTCGGCTGTTCGTTCTGTCGGAGAACGAGGACGATGTGATGCGGAAAGCGCGGCGCGAACTGGGACTGGAGGAGGAGGTGAATCTTCATTTCCACCGAACGGATATTATCGGCGAGTACATATCAATGAACAAGAGGGCGTACCACTACGCCATCGCGGCGGCGTGTGCACTGCAGAATATGGACTATGCAAACATGCTGTACGACATCCTTCTCTCAAACCGGGTTCGGCCGCGAAAGAACACGTTCTATGCATTATTCGAGGTAGAAGTGTGCGTGTGGGTGTGATGTGCAGTGCATTGCGAATGCGGACTGGAAGCTCTATTGCGACCAGTGTGCGAAGGTCATGTACAGGCAGTACGCGGTGCGCTGCTCAAAACGAGAGTAGGGACGCGCTGTGGTGGTAATCGCCAGATTGTCCGTTCTTCGCTCCTATTTCCTCCTGCGTCTTTCCTCGGTTGCATCGCGATACATGGAGGATTACATATCCTTCTACGGAGATCCGATTCAGAAGTGCGACGACAATTCCGTAATGAGTGTCTCTTCTTCCTTCCTCTGATTTGCAGAGCTGGACTTGTACAGCGTACCGGAAGGAGCCGCGATCCACTTCCTGCTGCATTCGCTCACCCACATTGCCAAATTGGTGAATCACGACTATCTGTGGCTCAAGGGCGTTCTCTCCATCAAAGTCAACCTCAAGTACGACAAGCTGATCCACATCCTGAAGCACGACTTCTTTCCCTCCATCCGAGCGGAGCAAAAGGGCTTCATTTTCCGGATTCCGATTATCCACATTCACGACTGGTTCCAGCAACAGGGCGTTTTCGACAATCCCGAAATCGCCCAGATTCTGTCCACCTTCCGGTGCGACTTCGGTCTGAACGGAGGGCGAAACGACGAAGTCTTCCAGCTGGTCTCGTGTATGGAGAGCATTGGTCAGAGGGAGATTCGGGACCTGACGATCCCGTGCGATCGGAGGGCGTTGGAGATGGAGGAGATGGAGCGCTATCTGGAGGAGGGCAAGCTGGCGCTGGAAGAGGAGGAGCGGAAGAAGGAGGTGTCTTCGCTGAATGCGAAGTTGTCGAAACTGGCAAAGTGGTGTGTTTGTTGGAGTGTCAAAGTGAGGAGTCAGAACTGAAGTGAGTTTCAAACTGAGGAGTCAGAACTGAAGTGAGTTCTCTTTCAGGGAATGACACAACGAACGCGTTTCAAGAAAACACAACACATCTTGTGGAACTTGGACGGCTTCACCTCCACCACCTTGCCGATACCCAGCGTGATGCCCTCTTCTCGCATGATGAATCTGCCCAGCAGCGGAATGGACTGGAACGGCGCCATGTACACCTCGCGGTCCAGCGCCAGCTCCGCCAACGCCCACTGGTCGCCACGCACCACTCTACCCCTCACAAGCCCTCCTCGCCCTCACTTCGGCTTCTTCTGCAACTCCTTCCCACTCGCGTCCACCAGCGACAGCACGTGGCGCACCACGCCCGACACCATGGTGCCGCCCAAGTGCACGAGCACCGACAGACCCTTCATCATCGTCTTCTACTCTTCACACACGCCGCCACACTTACGCCCGCCGTCGCGTTCACGAAGATCTGCGCCACGAAGCGGTTGCTGCAGTCAATGTGGGAGTTGGTGGTGGTGATCAGATTCCCTCTCCTACGCCTCACCGCCGTGTCCCACACATCACGTGATCGCCGTCATGTCCGTGTTCGCCACGCCCAGCACCACGTTGTTGTTCGTCGTCGCCACCGTCGTCTTCGCGTTGTTCACCAGGATCGCTATCAGTCACGCCACACCCGCGATTGCCACATCGGATGGTCACCGGGAGTTTCGATGGAAGGAAGTGCATCGGCTTCAGCGCGCTCATGTCGATGAACCCGCGCAAAATCTTGGCGGCAACACAATCGCCCACGTAGTCGCCGTGATACGCGTCCGTCACCATCATCACCACATCCTTCGTGTTCTGCAGCGTTTCGTCGGGGTGCGGCGTTTCCATGGTGTCCAGACACTCAATCAACGACTTGCCCTTGTACCAGGGACACTTCTTCGCGTCCACCGTCATCAGATTCACTCCCTCCAACCCACTAACTGGGACAAATCTGCACATAACCCCATGCTCCGATTGCTACTCCACGTTCTTTCTCTTGTACCCCAAATGCTTCAAATAAGGGACGAGTGTGCTCCTAATCTCATTGTACCGTTTCTCGTCGTAACCGCACTATCCCTCACATCTCCCGCCAACTCGCACCGTATCCATCTTGTTCACCACCACGATCACGTTCTGAATCCCGCTTCCCGACAGAATCAACAAATGCTCTTTTGTGATTCCCGCCGATGAAACGCCCGCCTCGAACTCGCCCTTCTGCGCCGACACCACCAGAATGCCGCAATCCGCCTGCAGTCCGCCACTGATCATTGCCGCCACGAAATCGCGGTGACCCGGTGCGTCCAACAGCGTGATGTAACGGTGTTCCGTTTGGAGGGAAGTCACGCCCAGATCAATGGTCACGCCGTGCTCTCTCTACGCCTCAACCGTGACGGAAATCGGGACTTCTTCTGGATTCTGGTCCATCAGGAACGCGTAGTTGAACGACTGCTTTCCCAAATCCTTGGCTTCTTTGGTCACTCTAGGGTTCAAAGGATTGCGCTGCCCCCACTTGCGCAGCTCCTTCTCCGACACGAGGCTGAGCTGGTAGATCAGGTGTCCAGTGATCGTCGATTTCCCATGATCAACATGACCCGCCACGACCACTGTGATCGCCTCCTTTCCCTCCACCAGTGCCTGCGGCTACGCGTCAGATTCCTCGCCAACTCCTACACTTCGCACCACCTCCGGCTCCGTGGTCTCTACACATCATGCGTGATGTCCACTCGTACCCTCAATAGGCGTGCGCGGCGAGACGGATTTCGACTGCTTCTTCTCGCTTTGAGGAACTGGCTTCTCGCGAAGCGATTCTGCCAATTCGGGCATGTCAATGTGGAATGCAGACGGAACCTCCTTCTTGCGCATCATATCGCTGCGCACCTTGCCCGCGTCCTGCATGCTCTTCACGTACTCGTCAGGCGACTGCGATTTGAAATCGAAGCGCTTCCCCTCTGCCTCGTGATAGAGTTTTGACTAACACTACTTGGAAGAATGTCGTTTTCGATAGTGAATGAAGACTGCACCACCGGAGTCTGCTGTTTCTTGGGAGGAACCGCTGTCGCTCCAATAACACTGCTCAACGTATCTACGATCAATGAATAGGATTAATATCTACTTTTCGGGGGAGTAGTCTTAGGAGCCAGGGAAATCACCTTCGCCTCCATTTTGGGAATCACCGGCTTCTTGTGCAAGTCGTCCACGCTGATGCCGTTCTCGATAATGTAATCGATGGCTTCGTCCACGTTGTAGCAATTGCTGCGGAGGAGTTCGACGATGGACTCCTCATCGTATTGCATCTTTCCCTTGAAGTAGTCGTCAATTTGATCCAGGCAGTCGTTTATGATGTCTGCCGCGTAAAACGACAGATACGGCACTTACCGTTGTCGTCATCTGGAATGGAGGATGCAATGGACAGACCTAACCATGAGAGGCAATAGAGAACGATACCGAGTCCTGTGTCATTGGGGTTGTACAAATGATAGTCTATACATGATTCATTGGCATGCTGTGATTGTTCCTACTCTGTGACGCCGAATAGGACTCGTCATAGGAGTCCATGAAATCATCATCGTCTTCATAGTGATCCTCGTAACTGTACTTTGTTCCCTTTGCGTCTCTATGTCTCGCTTTCATATCTGCTCTCTTTCGATGAAGGAAAGAATGGCTGGGCTGGTGACAGATCTGCTCTCGTTGTGACTACCGTCACCGAATACAGCACTTCACGCTCTACCGAAACAACGTGTGCTCAAAGCAACAGGAACACATGCCAATCCACTGACCCTTTCCGTCCACATTGTGTATCTTCGTTTTAATGGGAGCGAGCACAGCCCATTCGTACCACACTCGCTTATCGTCCTTTCTCCTCCAAATGCCCACCCTGATCTGCTGTCCCTTGTTCACATAACTACACATCATCGTTTCCAGATGCATCTACAAGGGTGTGGAGATGGGAATGAAGAGAGGGAACCAACTCACCAGATTCATGGAGTGGCTGCGAGGCGCGATCGAGAGCATCACATGGTCTGACAGCTATTCATCACGCCACACACGCTCACGCACGTCCGACTCGAAATACCCCGAAAAGCCGTGAATCACGCCATCAGACGACGCAGTGAAACTCACTTCCTACTCTGAATTCCCCGTCAAACCACCCACCTTGTAGCACCTGAAGTCCCCGTGACGGCGGTCCGGGTGGTGGAAGGCGAACACAGGCTCGATCTCGCTCAGCAGCGTGGCGTTGTGGATGCGCACAACATAGGTGGATTCGAGAGGAAGAGGCGTGAACAGCGCGTTCACCTTCTTCACCTACACCTTACGCGGAGGGCGAGGCGTCACGTTGTTCCAGATGCGCGACGACATGCAGCACGCCATAAAACTGGAGGAATCCTGCGGAATGTACACACCGCCCGAAATCAGGCAGTTTTGCGTCCCCACGAGGCACTCCGGACTCAGCTCGTTGTCGGCGAAGGAGCCCAGTAATTCGGAGAGAATGATGTCGCTGTAGAACTCTGGCTTGTACACGCGCATGTCGGTCTCCACGATGTGCACCTGATCGCCCCACTGCAGCGACTTGTGCAGCGACCGCAGCGTCACGATCGCGTTCGGGTTTTTCTCGATCGCGTACACCACCACCTCGCGGCGCGTCTTCTTCGCCGCCTGCAGCGAGCAGAGGATCAGCGGTCCGCGACCCGCGCCCACCAGCGTGATCACCACACGATCCTCTTGTGAGTTCTTACTCTCTTGGGGGCTCTGGGTGCGTTCACTCCCCTGCATGTTCTGAATGCAAGCTGTGTGGGGCGTTGAAGGAAGCAACTGTCCGTAGGGTGTGTACTGCGCGCGGTTCGAGGGCACCTGACGACGATACTGCGACAGCACCTCTTCGAGGGCCTTCTCGTACTAGATGTCACATATGTCCTCTAATGCGCACTAATTGGTACTTGACGTGGTCCTTCTCGAACACCTCGTATGTGGCGCTCTGGAGGTTGTCCATCAGCGGTTGGAGGGGAATCTGTACCACGTCGCTGAACTCGCAGATCTGCTGGTGAAGCGAATCCAGCGCTGGGGCGTCTTCGTAGAGCTTCAGCAAGTACTAGCAATCAATTTGGGAGGAAAGGAGCACATTATTGATGATGCACAATTGCTGTGCTTCCGACTCCAAATCGCCTTCGATCATGATGCGCACCACCTTGTTGTACTTGAACCAGACCAGCAACTCCTGGTAATACGACGGCAGACTGACAATCGTCTTCTCCTCGTCCCAGCTGAACAGCGAGGCTGGAATGAGAATCATGTCGACGGGCTCTCCCTTCCACAGTGCGATCACCTCCGGAGACGGCTCGCAAGCAGTCAATCGCAAACAGGGTTGGACGCCGGGACAGAAGTCGAGCTGGTAGTGAAACTCGCTCCATCGTTTCCATGATGCCGTGCCTAGCAAGTGACAAGAGAAGAAGAGGACGACTTGATTCGTTTGCACGCTGAATGTCCACCGGAATCCAGTACTACGACGATGAAGAGACGGATAGAACACGTACAGGCATGTTGTACTTGCGGTTGATGAAGCCACTCACCAGAGAAGCGTAGTTCGCGTTCCCATTCAAACTCAACTCTGGACCAAACACGGAAGGCACGCCGAGGTAGTACGACCACTCCAGCTCTTCTTTGAATCGCTACGCATGATCGGCTCGCCAACAGAGAAAACATCTTCACTCTCCAACCGCTTCCACTCGTTTTCGTCGTCCAGAGACAGCGAATCGGATAACGCGCCCACAATCCTGTTCGTCCACGTCTTCACATCCAACAGGATAGCAGCCTCTAACGCCTATGATACGGTAACAACAACGCATACCCGTTCCCTGTCGAATACGCTTTGGCTGCGCCGTTTCCTCATCCCTAGACGTAACCTCACTACGAATACAGAATACACTGCCGTTTTAAACAGGGGAGAGATTACGAAATCGACACAACCAGGAAGTCCCTATCGGTCAATCCCAAGCACAGGAGTGAACAATATCAATATACGCTCTCAAATCGGGGACTGCCGCTGCCTTCCTCCCGTAGTAAAAGAACCGAGACATTCCGAACAAACAAGTGAACCCAAACACTAATCATACAAGAGATTCGGCAATCCATTATCATGATAGAAGCGTTCTCGACACATCTACGGATGAGACAGCACAGCAGCGCGCACTTTGCAGGGACCTGACTTCTTCATGTCCACTCCGTCAATCTTCTCCATTTGCTGTCGGAAAGAAGGGATGCGAGGTTGCTGCAACTACACATAACACCTTCTCGAATTCCGCACCAAGAAAATGCGAATCATATGGAGATCGGCTTTGGAGGACTTCCGGAACCTGCTTCTCAGTCGAGCCCAACACGCCTACAGCAAATACAACTTCATCGAATAAATGGCATCGGTTTCTGGGTTGTGCCAGTTTGTCTAGCAATCAGGAAGGAAGAGAGGAGGCACGTCAACGCCCATAAGCGACACGGCTTCTTGACGAAGCGAAAACGAAACGATGCTGTGGGATGGAGACGAAAAGCGGAACACCTTGAGGAGATCAATCTCGGAAGCGTAATCCACTCCCGCCTGCAGATGCAGCCAAAAGATATCTGCGGAATGAGACGAAGGAAGCGAAAGTACCGTGTCCGATTCCCTGTCCGACAAGAATGGCGTCTTTGGGGAGAATGGCGCGGATCTCTTTCAAAACGGTCTTCAGAGAGGGAGCGTTCTTGATGTCCTTCTCACTAGGAGTGAAACGAAGAGAGCGGGAGAGTACGTGATTCCGGTCAAAGGAGTGAGATAGGAAACAATCTCCAATTCGGGTTTGACAAACGTGCGATAGATTACCTCGCACATCGCATTCACAATTGCCACACGAGCAACATCACGGTCGCAGTGGCGGTAGCCTGTTGCAACACATTCTACGTCAATGCTGTACAATCTCGAATTCCCTAACCCTCACGGAACGCCAAAACCGTTACGAAGTTCCTCTTGTTGCTCCTGTGGAAGGAGATGGGGGTCAAAATCTAGGGGATCAATCAACACCGGTACTCGTACCGCGTGCGATATAGGAGTAACGATGAGGATCCATTTGAACTGCTTCCGTCTGCTTGTTCGCAAAATAGGACAACGGCGGTCCGTACATCTGGTTGGAAACGCCCTGGAGACCGGGAGTCAAGTTGTGAAGAACGGGAGTGCATTCTGAAACGCCCATGTACGGCGCTGGCATTACGGGGTAGTAGTACGGATTGCAAGGCACGTACTGATTCTAGGAGTCAGAAGGAGAGCACGTCCGTCACTGTATGAAAAACGAATGGTTTTGCATCTGCATTCATAATGTGCGCAGAGTGGAAAGTCCGATATACTCCACAAAGTATATAAGAACAAGAAAAATGAGAGAAAAGACATGACTCACGCGATTCGCAATTCGGGGGGAAGGTGGGATTGGTTGTTAGGACGAGTTCTGTCGATTTGGGGTGGGCATTATGTTAAGTATGGGAGTGCTGACATGCAGGTGGAATGTGACGATGGATCGATCATGAAAGAGGGATTTGGTGGTTGTGCATTTCTGAACGAGAATGGCATCGAATGGCACTCCTAGACGGCACTGGGAGCGAAGTGCTGTTGAAGAGACAATGAAAGGACCTCAACCCTGTCGGATAGTGAAGAGAAGCATGTCCTCCTTGCAAAGAGATGACAACTCAAATCCCACAATCCCCATTATTTCTCTACCACGTTGAATAGCAACCGAAATGAGAGCGATTCCGGGAATTCCACATGATCGTATCCGAAAACACAAGAATTGCTCGCTGCAGGATATGGCGCGCCGCATAGGCAAGTACGTGATACAGAAGACGCTGGGAGAGGGGTCATTAGGAAAGTGGGTATTGCGCGTGGACTGGACTTACGAGTAGAGTGAAGTTGTCAGAGAATACGGAAACCCACGAGCTCGTTGCCATCAAAGTGTTTGACAAGGAAAAGGTGAAGAAGCAGAACATGGCCGAGCAAATCAAATTGGAGATTAGCATTATGAACAAATTGAAACACCCAAATCTTGTAAACCTGATCGAAGTGCTAGGCTGCAAGAGCAAGGTATCGTGTCGCTGTCTTGTTGAATGCGTAGATTTTCATGGTACTAGAATATGTGCCAAATGGAGAGCTCTTTGACTATATACTGAAGAAGGGACGACTACAAGAGGATGAGGCGAGGAAGTTTTTCCGCCAACTCGTTACGGGTATCAGCTACATGCACAGCCACAACATCTGCCATCGCGATATCAAGCCAGAGAACTTGCTCCTGGACAAGGACATGAACATCAAGATTTCCGACTTCGGACTGTCCGCCTTCATCGGCGAAGACGCTTATGACACAAATTCCCTCCAGCATACAACGTGCGGCAGCCCCAATTACGTAGCTCCCGAAGTGCTGAAGGATTCGGGCTATAACGGGCGTTTCAGTGATATATGGAGTGTTGGCGTTGTGCTGTGAGTGTGCATCACGACGCTCACACCTAGATTTGTCATGGTCGCAGGGTACCTTCCTTTTGACGAACCGTCCTTGTCCACGCTGTTCCGACGCATTCAGACAGCGAACTACACGTGTCCCGCGTCGCCACTCCTCATGGTCCTGATCGATTAGGTGGTTCTCCAACGAGCTGGAAGACCTGCTTTCCCGCATCCTCGTACCAGAGCCCACTGCGCGCATCTCTCTGGCGGATGTACGTTCAGTGGTTCTTGATGATGATCAGATCACGCGCCACCCGTGGTATCTGGGCACCGATTTGAAGGCAGAGATCCCGCCCGAGCCGCAACCCGTGACGCCCTCCGTCGCGCCGCCCGTGAGCGAGGAGCCGGAGAACACGAAAGCCGCGTCGTTTGTAACGCCTGTAATCATGCGAGTGTGTGCTGACGGGTAGTACAAGCCGGTGTTCGGTCTACTGTCGCTGGCGATTCAGCGGTCGATTTCCCCTCTGTCCTCGCTGCTGACGCCGTGTCTCCCGTTCAGCGTGATCATCACATCATCATCACCGTCGGTGATCTACCAGCGCGTGATGGAGGTGTGTCGCGACTACAAGTGGTGCGTGACGACGAAGAAGAGCGAGGGCAAGGTGCGAGCGGCGTGGACGCCTGAGTCGTAGCTCATTATCGCGATGAAGGTGGTGGATTTCGTGAGCGTCGTGGAGATCACGGCGAATCGAATCGGAGAGAAGGAGTCCATGTTGGTCATCGAGAAGAAGGACAACGTAGTGGTAGATTGCGCGAATGAGGGTTAGGTCGAGTTGGAGGGATATATGCAGGTGGAGCGAGACCTGATCAGCAGGCTTGTGCGGTGCATTCCAGATACGCAAGGTGGGATTCCGTTCTTTGAGTCACGCGCAGACATTGGATTCAGTAACAAAGTCGTTACCAGTTTGAAGAATTCGTAGTTGCTGCCCTTCTGTTTGTTGGAACCGCTCCCCTGTCCACACGCACGCTCGGACTCGTCATAATGAGCTAATGGGGAAGTACCTTTGCAGTACAAACGAGAATTCCAAGTACTGGCTGAATAACAGTTGCTGTGGCGTGTTCACGTGCATCATTATTCACTTCATCTTCATTTCGTCGAACCTTCTTCTGACGGTGATTCTTTTCGTGCCCTGCTTCATCGTAGTTCGTGTCCATTCCGTCCATCACGGAGAGGAGCTGGAAGCGAGTGCTCCTTATCGTACTTCTGGAGGGGCTGTGTGTTCTTTCGGAATGGTCCCACGCAATGTGCGTGCTGACGGATCCCGGCTCCGTTCCGCACGATGCTATCCCGTTAGCCAGTGCCACGGAGGAAGAGAAGCTGAGAGTGTGCTTGAAGTGTGGACACTACAAGCCGCCGCGAGCCCACCACTGTAGCGAGTGCGGCCGATGTATCGTGCGAATGGACCACCACTGTCCGTAGGAGTGCGCTATTGGCTTCACGGTAGATGGATCAACAACTGTGTCGGCATCGGAACGATGAAGCCCTTCGTGCTCTTCCTCGTGTACACCTTCTTCTACTGTCTCCTTGCCATCGTCCTCTGCGCCTCCTTCTTCGTCCACGAGCTTTCCATCGAAGTGGAAGTGCCGTGGAAACTGTTCACCACTGCCATTGTCGCCCTGCTGGGTCTGTTTTTCTGCGTGTTCACAGCGTCGATGTTCGTCGACATCATGACAGTCATTCGCAGTGGCACCACGTGTTTGTGTCCACACTCCGTTTCATTCCTAGCGATTGACTCATTGAAGGGTGTTTCCTATCACTCCGACTTCGCCACGGGCTTACAGTGCGTGTGGGGTGAGTGTCTGACGAATAGGGAAGTGTTCGGAGGAAAGGGGTCGTTTTCGCCGGATTGGCTGATTCCCACCAAGCCGGTGTACATCGACAGGGACGACATTTACGGCTACAGACGCGAGTGTCTGGACGCTGTCGTTATCGGGGACCGCGGGAGCGACTGGGTGTCGTGATTCGCACATGTACCATACGCTTGACTGTTTTCAGCGAAACACGTCCTTATCGTATTCTATACTTCTGGTCCATTGTGATGATGTTGCCCTTCTGGTTCAGCGCCAGACTGAAGTGGACATCCAAATCGCGGGGATTCTTCTCCACCTTCTTGCACTCCACGGTGCCCTCCAGAACGTCGCCGCAGCAGCACCACATCTTGTCACGGAAATAGAACACGGTCTGCTTCCAGTGCGTTTCGCGATCATACGGCGAGGTGCTGAACGACACCTCCTTTCCGGGGAAGAAGATGTCGAAATAGCCGACCAGCGCGTACATGTAGTCGGAGTACTTGCAATTCAACTTTAAGTGACTCGTGAAGTTGAGGTCCTCCTTCTTCACTGTGTTAATGTCCAAATCCTACAAATCAGCACGCAAACACGCAACGACGAAGATGCAGCAGGAATCGGTGATGGGCTGTGTGTCGGGAACCACGTCCACCAGCGGCTCGAACAGCGCGATCTCCTTGATCGTGTTCATCTTGAATCCGTACACGTTGTCCCAGACTAAGCGTGAGATGGCGCGATGATGCCCACAATCGATGGTGCGGTGGTGGTAGTCCTCGTCCTCGATTCCCAGGAGCATCAGCTTCGCACGGTCGGGGAAGATCAGGCCTCCCTCCTTCTAGACGTGATCCTCGCGATGATGCTCCACCAGCCACTTGTCTCTCGCGAAGATGACCGTGTCGAGCATGGACTCGTAGAAGAGGAAGTAGCCCATCCACTCCGAGATGATGATGTCCACCTTGTCCACAGGAAGCGTCACTTCCTCCACCTTTCCCTTTATGATTGTGATCACGTTCTAGCGTTGAAGTCCCGCTACGCGCCTACCTCCAGGTGGTTCTCCTTGACGATCTCCACAGCCTGGTTGGCAATGGCGCTGCACTCGATGCCGTAGACGTGTCTATCACGTTATTCCAAACTCGAAGGAACGACTTCGCACCCGCCTGCGCGGCGAACATGCACATAATGCCCGTTCCGGCGCCGACCTCCAAAACGATCTTGCCCTCGAAGAGATCGCGGTTGTTCAGAATCGCGTTGCGGTAGGACAGCGTTCTCACTTGATCCTTCAGCATCTCCTACTCCATAACCGCAAACCGAGTGGGAAGCGATACCTCGTGAATGCCGAAGTGGGCGTAGGAATCAAAATAGTAGTCCTTGCTACATGATTAGCCAAACGAGAAGGGAAAGCAATACCAAGTCAAGTCCTTTGTGTCCGCAGACTGTGTCGGGTCTATGCGATGAGAATGCAATCGAGAAGGGACATACCCATGGCGAATTCTCGATTTCTTGGAAACCAAAACCAACCGAAATACCCCATTTTTGGGGAATCGCGGCTTTGGAGGCTCCTCTTTTGAACTCGGGAATCATCAGTAACAGCGATCGCAGCAATGTCCTCTCCTATGGATATGTGCAAGAGCATTCTTGCGGACATAATCGCCCTTCCGGAAGCGGGTAGAGTGCGCGCCTCCCGTTCTAAGCGAATAGAAGCCTTCCTTCAGCCGGTTCCTTGGAAAGAGTGGGGCCTCGAGGACTACCCCAAGATTATCAAGCAGCCCATGGATTTGGGAACGGTCAATGTAACAGGCTCGCGAAGGCGCCGCTCATTCCTAGACACGTCTGGTAAACGGCCAGTACAAGGATATATACGAATTCGCCTACGACATGCGTTTGATCTGGAGGAACTGCTGCACGTACAACCAGGAGGGCGCCGAGGTGTACAACCAGGGAAAGACGCTCTCGCAACTTTTTGAGGAGCGGTTCGCCAAGGTCGAGGAGTTGAGTGGCATTTGTTAAGTGGCTCTTACCCATAGTTCCAAAGGACCAGAGGTGATCGTCGCGACTCCGACTCACTCCTAGGGAACCCGACGTTGCGACGAAGCGCGATTTCGTGGACATGCTGTTCAAGCTCACGCCCGAGCAGCTGGCCAAGATTGTCCAGATTCTGAACGAGCGGTGTCCGAGCTCACTAGATAAAGTGGTGATGGTGAGTTCCAGTGATGCGTAGACAAACCAAGAACTGGTAGATATCATCGTGGACGCTATCGACAACTCCACCTTCCACTTCGTGTATGACACGGCGAAGAAGTTCCTGGCGCCCAGTGAGGAGGTGTCGAACAAAATGGAAGTAGAACAGTCATAAAAACGGTACACGTGTTTGTTGAACCCTCTACTGATGTGTTAAACTCATTACTGCTGCGTCGTCATCCTCGAACTGAGTAACATAGATAGTTTCCGAATCTGCTCCTTGCCCGCCAGCAGCTCGCTGTCGCGCATCGTCACCTACGCCTCACCGCCTCGCCCATCGCTCACGTCCGACCGCAGGATCTCGATCTGCCGGTCCTGGCTCTCGAAGATCTCGTTCAGCTGCGTCACCGTCTCGCGCATCTTCTTCGTGCTCTTCCGCTCCTCCTCCAGCTGGTGCGTCAGCACCTGCACCTGGTCGCGCACTCGCTTCAGCTACGCCTCACTTCCCGCCTCCTCGCTCACCTCCTCCTCGTACCCCTTCTGCTGCTGCCGGATGATCAACTTGTCCTTCTCCTCCATCTCCTGGATGCTCGCCGCCAGCTTCTCTCTCATCTCGCTCTCCAGCTCCAGCTCGCGCTTCTTGCTCACCACCACGCTCGACTGCTGGCTCGACAGCTTCGTCTGCATCGCGCGCAACTGCTCCGTCAGCGACGCGATCTGGCCCTTCAGCTGCTCCGTCGTCTCCTCGCCCGCCTGCTGGTTCGACTCGCACTCCGCCTCCTTCTCCAGCAGCTGACACCGCAGCTCCTGCGCCTCCGCCTCCGCCGCCTCCAAACTCGCCTGGAGTTTCGTCAGCTCGTCGCGGTGCGCCACGTTCTGCTCGTGCAGGAACTTCTCACTCACCGACATCTGCTGCTCCACCGCCATCTTGCGCGAGCGCAGCACCGCCAGCTCCTGCTCGTACTGTCCCACCGCCTTCTCCCACGACGCCTTCAGCGTCTCCACCTCCTCCTCCTTCTTGTCCAGCTGCGTCGTCATCGCGCCCATCTGATCGTCGCACTCCTCCTTCTGCTTCTTCGCCGCCGCCAGCGCCTGCTGCACCATCTCGTTGCTGTTCTCCTGCACCGCCACCAGCTGCTCCTGCGTCTGCATCAGCTGCGTCTCCGTCTCCTGCTGCTTCTTCAGCTGCGCCTCCATGCGCTCCTTCGCATTGCGCAATGCTGTGCGGAGACTCGCGTTCGCCTCCTCCAGCTCCGCCAGCTGGTCGTTCTCGTCGTCGTCGGAGTGAGACGCGTTGACGGAGGCCAGTCGGTGCTCGAGCGACTCGATCTGCGATTTGTTGTTCTCGAGGGAGGCTTCCATCTGCTTGATGTAGGACTCCTGCTTCTCCGTCAGTTCCTGGTGCTTCTTCACCGTCTCCTGCGCGCTCGCGGCCGACTGCTTGATGATCTGCACCTGGTCGAGCAGAGTGCGAATCGTGCTCAGATTCGACTCCTTCACATCGCTCTCCGACTTCTCGAACAGAGTCGCAGCAGCATCAAGCAACTGGCTCTTCTTCTCTTCGTACTTGGACACGTCGGACGTGACGAGGTCGGAAAGGCTCAAGAATGTGTTTGTAGCGTGATCCTGAAGGGACGTGAGGTCCACCTTCAGTTGTCGGTTTTCATCGGCAAGAGCAGCAAACTCCTTCTCCTTTGCCTCGAAATCGTTCTTCAGCGTCTGCATCGAGTTCGTGAGAGTAATGAACTCGTCCTGGCGGCGACTGAGCGTGTATTCCGCGTTGTTCTTCTCAATCTCCATCTCCTTCAACGATTCCGTCAGCGAATCAATCTGCTTCTGCAGTTCACGGTCCGCAGGCTCCGTTGTGGAGGAGGCATCATCCTTCGATATCTCTCCTTTCGTTTGCTTCTCCTTTGGCTACGCCTCACACACATTTCACACGACGCACAATTTGGTCCCACCACGCCTTCAGCGCGTCCGCATTGATCGCTGGCTGCTGGTTTTTGTCTACTCGTGACGAAACGGCAAAGCCACTACCACCGAACGGTGATGAGATGTATTCCAGGAAGGTTACGAGCGTTCTCTGCAGTGCTTCAAAACTCGCTTTCGATTCTATGCAATTCAATGCGCCTGTGATACGTCCTACCATTCAGCTGTGCTTCCAGCGCTTGGCATTTCTTGTTCAGCAACTTCGTCGCATTCTTGTATTGTGCTATCTGGTTCGTCTGATTGTTCATGTTCGACGCCTCGGTCTGGAAACAGACTTTTCTGCAATAACGGATGCACGCCGAATGGAAGGGATCAAGAGAGAAAAACGGCAGGAAAAGTGGAGTATGCAACAAAGACATCCTAAATGAGAGCGCCGTTCTTGTAGTACTTCTGCACCGGCAGGGCTTTCAGCGAAAGGGATCCATTCTACGCATCACGTCTCGGCATCACCACTACGTCATCGAGGTGAACATTGCACTCGGGGTAGAGCACCTTCATCATCTGATGAATCTCATCCAAATACAATCCCGGATAGATGGCGACCGTCTTGTTCCTGCACTCCTCCTCCGTGCACCCAAACTGGCTCGGAAGGTCTCCCAAAATGTCGACGACATTGATCTTGAACACGGGCAGCGACAGATTGCCCGCATTCACCACTATCCGTGAGCAGACACAGGCATCCGTACCTAGACAATTCGCATCGTCCTCCAGCTTCACAACGGCGTTCAGAAGCGGTGATTCGGTCAATGCGTGGGATTTGTACTCTCTCAGCGCGTGGATAGCGCAGTTGTACTGCTCAATAATCGCCTTTCGCTCCAGTTGGCTCCGATTCTCCTCGTCCGCAGATGCATCCACCTTCTCCTTCCACACCTCGCTGTTCTCAATATTCTATTCCTCACCTCAACGCATTCGCTGCGCACCGATATAATGTCCGAGTACGCGAGCGGCAGGAACAGCACTCTTCGCTTGAACGCGTCGTCCAACAGGGTACACACCTCGTCCAAACGACCCAATTTCGATTTGGCCTTGATCAGCTGCGTGACCATGCGCGCGTAGTTCACGCCGTCCAGCTTCTCGGCGTCGAACTCCGCCATCAGAAAGTCCACCGCGTTCACCACCTCCGTGTAGAAGCCGCCCGCGTACAAGCCCGTCAGGAGCTCAGATGTCACTGACGGGTTGTGGAGAAGGTAGTCGGGCGGGAGGTCCGCGTAGTCGTCGAGCGCCTCCTCCAGGTGGCCCATGGTTGCCAGGAAGCGGATGTACAGGCCTAGGATGGAGATGAACGCGCGATGCTACCGCGATTGTACGAGGAGACGGACTGGATCCTCTCCAGACTCGGCTTGATGATGGGGTACACTTCGGCGTCATGCGTTGCCATGCACATGCGAGAAATGGCTTCGGTGGTGCGATACGAATTCACGAGTGCCGGCTACGTTGTGAGACCAAATCAACAACGATCACGTTCACAGAATGCAGTTTCATGAAGACGTTCTTCAGCACTTGCAGCTTGCGCTTCTTGTTCAAGTTTGTTATCAATTTCTCAACGTCCTGTTCGTAAGCATGCTACACAGTACGACTACTCCCTTCTGGTACGCCTTGGGACTCTTTTCGAGGAGCTTGTCGAGCAGCGTGGAAATCTATTTCAAAAGGGAGAGTAATGTATTACCTCATCGTATGAAAAGGACTCTCCCTGCCGTTCGATGACGAGGGAGATTTCATTCACTTTCGCCTTCGACAGAAAGCTGTCGTCCAGGGCAAACTTCTGTGCTTCCGTCGCGGTTGCCGTTCCATTCGCTCTATTGGTAATTCCGTTGACCACCACCGAAATACGGCGTCTTTGCATCCCCTTGCTCTTTCATCATATCACTCTGACTCACATAGGATACAAAGCTTCTGGAGGGAACGAAAGGGGACCGACACAGGATGGGGAAGGACTGCCTCGCTTTTGCAATCGATGGGATCGCTAGGGACTGCACTCCACGCAAAGGAACTCTTCTGCAGCAATCCACCAAAAGGGCACTTCTCCCAAGCATTCTCTGCTCGTTTCCGCCGCGTTTCGCTCCTTTTGCACCTACACTCGTACTGCAAGAGAGGGAGATGTGTGTTCCGAGTAACTGAACGCTAGAAAATGGTTCGTCTCGAGGAGCAATGCGTCTGTGAGTGTGTTGCTCACATCGCAAGAAAGACGAGCGAGACACTGGAGGGTTTGCTTGCGTTTGTTGTATTCATGGTTGTAGATGAGTACACAACTCGTTTATCTCCCGATGAATTTGCTTTGTACACATCAGAAAACACGTTGATGTATAGACCACTGTGCACGAATTTTTCCCAATTCGGGAATAACCATATTATCCAATGTGTTTAATAATAC
>ERZ1106923.358-NODE-358-length-18372-cov-17.477644_pt1 | contig 18372 bp, 23 predicted proteins | sample MGYA00403657_ERZ1106923 | MGnify/ENA primary metagenome ERZ1106923 (study PRJEB35170, sample SAMEA104062425) | human gut metagenome | biome: human gut; feature: human-associated habitat; material: faeces | place: Denmark | collected 2012-06-19 ...
GCGAGAAGTCGATGGTGGAGCGTGTGAAGGAAGCCTTCAAGGAGCTTCATTGTGAGGGTCGTAATTAGCTTGTAACCTGGTGGTGTGTTTGTTTGAGAGGGAGTTAGTGAGTAGTGGTGGTGAGAGTGATAGTAGCGAGGAATGGAATGCGATTGCCCGTGATGAAGAGAATGCACTGCCACAAAGAATCCTCTTGAATCACTCCATTACGGGATTCATCTCAACTCCCTCCCACTCTACCCATGAACGAATCCGAAGTGGCTCTGTGCGACCTTCAGTACCATCTGCCCCCAAAGGTATTCCTCCCCACTCTCTGCATTCCCCCTAGGTCCATGCAGACAGGCAGTACGTGCTATCAATGAAAGCAACCCGAGTCCAATTCAATAGCAACTCTCTGCCCTCTTCTTGCATCGTTCTATCCCCACTACATCATCATTCATAGATTCGATGCCAGCTGTGGGGAATGGAACACGCCGTGTGTATTCCGCTATCCGACAACGAAGAGAGCTTTGGACACCAGGAATCGACGCTGTTCTCTCTCGATGGTTCCAGAGAGAATGTAAATCAGTATTGGCGTGACAGTACCTACCTCTACGTGGATGTTGCCGATCCATCCTCCTTTCACTGCTTTGGGTGCGGGTGGATCGAAACAGCCCTTCTGACTCGTTTCCCTCTCTTCTGTCATGCCTAACACCTAGTGGACTTCGATACCTACAGGCCTTCTACCACAGAGGTACCGCTGTATTCTATTGAAACGGGATTTCGGATCGGCAGTATGGACTTGTCATTGCGCATTGTTCCTTCTTCCGCCACCCACGGGTCGCAATGAATGGACCCGTTTCCCGTGTGACATCTTCGGCATCAGAGGGATCCGTCGTCTCTGCTTCCTTCGTGGATGCATTACGTGCTCGTATCTCCTTGCCGAATGCGGCTTGCGGCGTTCTATCCACTGTTAGGCGCGCCCCATCCCGCTCATCATTGGAGTGTTCCGTGGGTGAACAGTGCGGGGAATTTGAATTTCTGTTTGTTATGAATCGTACGCGTTCGTTTCCGAGTGTTTCGAGAAAGATCCGTCAAAGGAGGGAAGAATGAAACGCCCCATAACTGGATACTTTTCTTCGCATTTCATTATTTTTTATCTTTTACCTCGGAACATGCAGATTTTCGTAAAGACCCTTACTGGCAAGACCATTACGCTCGATGTGGAGTCTTCTGACACCATCGAGAATGTGAAAGCCAAGATCCAGGACAAGGAGGGCATTCCCCCAGACCAGCAGCGTCTGATCTTCGCCGGAAAGCAGCTTGAGGACGGTCGCACATTGTCTGACTACAACATTCAGAAGGAATCCACCCTCCATCTGGTCCTTCGTCTTCGCGGAGGCTATTAATTGCATACTAATCTGTAATCTCTTTGACTGGATGTTTGTTTGCTCACGCGCTGTGAACCCGTTCACGTGTTTTCTCTTGCCTCTATCGTCTACATCATGATAACCCAGCCTTGACGATCAAACGGAATCATTCCGTTTCTTCGAGAGAGTGGATTTCAGAGCGAGTGAACGTGGATCGGAGTTGCAGAAGGAGGGATGGCTTCGTTGGACGCGAATCAGCATCAACTGCCCTCCGAACGAATTCGCCGTTTTGAAAAGGACCTGAAGAGCAGAACCAAGATCCGGTTTCATCTGGAAGTGGACGCGTGAGTTCTCTCCCCTCCCCTCACTTCGTAGCGTCTCTTCAGTGAAACGGCTTTCCTATTCCCTTCTGGATGCGTTGGTGCAGGAATTATTGGAGAAGGAGGAGATTGCTTCTCCTACGCGAAATGGGAAGAAGCACAAGGTTTCCGTATTTCAGGTGGAGCAGGTGCTGGGAGGCGTGAAGTCGCTTCCCGGTTTCATGGACGTGTGCGCATCCCAGCCCTTTCTCACTCCTAGACCGAAGGCGCGAAGCTACGAGTCCGTTTCTCCATCCCAGCAGAAGGGTGAGGAAAGACGGTGGAATCCCCTTCTGTACAGGGACAACGAGAGTTTGCAACAAGAAGACGTATAAATCGGTTTCCATTCCGACATTGTGATAGTTTGTTTCGCACACTTCGGGAGCATTGTCCCCAATACGACTGCAGATGTACTGAATGAGGTTTCTCGTGTCGACACGCATGGACTCCCCATCGTGGAAGGAGGGGACCCAGCGAAGACGAGGCGTTTGGTCTCCCGCCTCCAGCAGCAGCTGATCGGCTTCGCTTCCACCGAAACACTCCCTTGCGTCGGCTCCATCCAGCCTGAACTTTTCGTAGCACATGCGCAGGCTCGCGTCAGTGTAATACCTCACTTCGTACATGCACTCCATTACGCGGATGGCGTCAGCGAAGGACGGAGAGTGGTTGTAGATGCACAGCAGCGCCTTGTTTCCCTTGCAGCCGTCCTCACCGAACTGGCACCTGAAGGACGGCGGGTCTCGCGAGACGATCGACGCCTTTCCAAAGATGTGCATGCGAATATCAACGAAGTCGAGCAGCTCGGGATGGAGCGTCAGGAACTTGAGTTCGTTGGCAACGAAGCGGTGGCAGTCTCCGCAGATGGATTCGATGTAGACATCGACAGGGAACCGATCCTTTGGAGAACTCTACATGGGAAGCAGAGCCGCGTATCGTACTTGGGCAATACAGTACACGCAGGAAAGGAGGAAGAGGGAGAGAAGGAGCAGTGGCATGGGAAAACAGATAATGGACAAGCCATTGACGGAGGTTCGTTTTCGTGTGTTCGATTATAGTGCAGAGTGCCGAAGAATTGGATATCGCCCCGAAGCCATGGTACCATAGTGTTATCGTAGGCGCCCCGTCTTTTCCCAACCGACTAGATTGCCCTGTTTGCCCTTCTGAGCATCACCTTTTCGTGTATTGAAATCGTCTCTTTCAAGAGCTACCTCGATTCAACGGGTTCCGAGTTTGCTCCTGTCATTCTCGTGTGACTGTAGTGGTGCCTCCTTCCTCCCCTTTGTGTACTTTTTGTTGCACTGGGTAATGAGCCGAGTCAAGGTGGAGATCGCAACGCGTAGTGTAACGGATTTCTCGGAAGGATGAAACGTAGGAGCACCACTTGATGGATGATTCGGAGTATCTGGTTCCTCCGCAGAACTCGTTTGCCATAGCCTTCGTCGGGTGCGTGTACTACGCTGTGATCTGCTTCATGACGCCGCACCTTCAACCCACGCACTTGGTGGTGCTGATGCAGTCGTCTTGCGTCTTCTCTTCGATTATGATGTTCTTCTTCAAGCTGATCGGCTGGTCGTGGATCCGTACGTGCCAGTTGCTTCTCGGATTGACGTCTCTCGTGCTCATCTTGTATTCCTCCCTGTCGCGTCTTATGGCTAGCGTGTCCCTCTTCGTGTCACGCCGCACGTGCTGCACCGTCGTTCTCGTGGCGACGTCTCTGTTTGTGGTGGCGGTGCTGCTCAATTCGTACACCATCGCTCTCTCCACGCACACGCTCCTCCAATACGTTTGCGCTTGTTGTTCTGTTGACGGACAGCCCTCCCTTCAGTCCCAGTTCGAGTACCACGTGTACAAGATCCAGTTTCCCTTGGCGTTCGTCGTCGTCTTCGTCTTCTATTCGATTCGGAATCCCATCCACATCCAGTTCGTCGACATGTTTACGTTCTTCGACACTGTGTTTACGGGCTTTCTTCGGACCTTTGTGCATTCCTGGGTAATGCGTCTTCTCGCGGGACTCACACGCAGAAATGGGTTTTTCTTGTTGCCTATATTATCAGCGGATTGCTGTACGACACGTGCTACTCGTATCTGGTTCTCTTCAGTAATGCCGTGTACACGTGCTTCCTGTCGTGCGCGTTGACGCATAGTTCCATCGTGCACGTGATCACCTTCTTCGGCACGCTCGGTTTGATGTGGGTGTACGAGGACGCGCATGTGGGTGATGAGGCATTCCGTGAGGGTTAGGGGATCCATGCGCAGGACGTTCTGACGATTGTCTCGTTTGTGTTGTTTAGTGTGTTGCTGTATTGGGAGGGCGTGACGATGGTTTGTGTGCGTGTGGTGGTTTAGGCGTAGCCTGTGTTTCGCACGCATAGGGGGTCCTTTTTCGAGAACAAGAGAGAGGAAGTGTAATCTGTGTTGTGTTTGTTGTGTTGTGCGAGGTGTTTTTCCTTTGAGTGTGAGTTGTTCTTCAATATGTAGGGAGTGAGTTGTTCCTTCAATGTGAAGGGAGTGAGTTGTTCTTCAATATGTAGGGAGTGAGTTGTTCGTCCTTCACCACTATGAACGTCAATTACTCTCCTTTCAACACACTGAGAGTCAACACAAACGAATCCACAACAAACACCCCACGGCTGATACACGAGAATCGACGGGTCCTTCTCATCGCGACTCAAATAGTCCTTTGAAATCAGCGACTCCACGCGCTCCTTCACGAACTGCTCCTCCGGAAGGAAGTCCAGAACCGTGTTCAGCTTCCCCAGAAGGGCGCTGAAGCCGATGAACTTGGCGTTCTTAATGATGCGCACGATCGCCGCGTCCACCCTCGTCTTGTGCATCTGACTCATGTCTTGCGCCGCCATCGGCGCTTGCGTGTGCGCGGACAGCACAGGAGCAGGAACCAGCCGCACGCGCGGCGCGCTGAACGACGGCGACTCGAACAGCGCGATGGTGGTCGCGTTGTCCGTCGCGCCCGGCGTCAGCGCCAGCAGCGGACCGTTCTCCGGCTTCGCCAGACAGCGCGCGGTCTCCAGCACCACGGACAGCGGCAGGTTGGTGAGCGTCTGCAGGTCGCCGGCGGTGAAGGCGTCCACGGTGGAGAAGGCGTTCAGGACGAGGTACTGCGGCAGACTCACCACCAGGTCCACCGCCCTGCGGTCCGGGAGCGTGTACTGCAGCGTGTACTCGCTCTTCTCGAAGAGGAACTGGAGCAGCCGGCTGGAGTACTTCTTCTGGTAGAGCGCGGCGAACTCCTCCTTCAGCTGCAGCAGCTCGGGGGGCAGCGCCAGGTCGGGGAACTCGTTCGCGAAGGAGGCATCTACGCTCAACGCCGCTCGCCACGCCCCACCCTTGGAGATGATGTGGAACTGCGAGCGCTGGAACAGCCGGCTGCCGAAGCACTCGCTCCGCACGTACGCGGCGAACTCGCGGCTGGAGATGGCGTCCTTGGCGAGCGCGTCCATCTTGGACACGAACACGTTGCCGCAAATCGCCTTCATCTCGTCGATGACGCGCATCTCCTCGGGCAGCAGCTGGTCGCGGACTACACGTCAGGCGCCGCGCCAGCCCCTACACGCCAGAACGTGGCGGAACAGCATCCCGCGATATAACGCCTCGAAGCTCTCCTTCTGGTTCATCAGGTTCAGCAGCAGCAGCACGTCCTCCACGAAGTGCGGCGGCATCGGCGCGCCCTCCCGGTGGTGCCGACACACGCAGTCGTCGATCCAGCGCACGAGGCGCTCACACACGCTACGCCTCACGCCACGCCCCCGAGCCCCACACGTCCATGTTGCCGTTCACCAGCGCCATCAGCGCGCCGCGGATCTCCAGGAGGAACTGCGCGTTGTTGGCGAAGCAGCGCGGCGACACGTCCTGCAGCAGCCCCTAGCCGTCAGCACGGACACAAGGAGCGACGAATAACCGGACGACTTCTGGGATGGAGCGTTGCGTGAAGACGCGCGCCTGGAGTTGCTACGCGTCAGTGAAGACCGTTTCGCCCACCGCGATGAAGCTCACCAGCGCCTCCTTCAGCACGTCCAGCTGGGCCACGTCCTCGTAGTAGGCGTACAGCTGCGCCAGCGCGTCCAGCTCCTGGTTCTCGATGATGCTCTGCAGTCCCTTGGCGACGAGCTCCGAGGCGAACAGGCCCACGCAGCACTGGAGTACCTGGTGGCGCACCTCCGCCTCCACGCGGGTCTTGAAGAAGTCGCGCGCCAGCAGCTTCTCCTACGCGTCAGCCGACCCCCCGGGCCCCACGTATTTCACGATCTGGCGGATCTTGTCCAGATAGACGGGGAGTTCGGAACGAAGGAAGAGCTCGTAGGCGTAGGTGCGGTAGAAGGCCTCTGCACATCAGACACGGAGCACAGACCGACGCATCGTGCTGAAGTAGCGCGCCTTGAGGTCCTGGAACAGGTCCAGACTGTCGATCATGTCGACTACATTCACGATCTGCTTCTTGCGCGACTCGGCAAAGAACGCCGCGCCTCCCTCTTCCTCCATATCCGTCTTCAATTGTTCCAGGAACGCATCCCGATACTTTTGCGACTCTTCCATGATGGAGGAAAAGACCTACGCATGGAGCAAGCAATTCTGCATCACGTTTTGGATGGACGCCATTTCATCGTCCTGCTGTCGAAGAGCGCTTTTCACCTCGTTCGTGGCGTAATCCAGCACGGACAGCCTTCCCGTGAGACAGCCTTCCCAAACCCACTTCTTGTCATACTGGCTCACGTACACGAGAAGCGAGGCAGTGGTGAGAATGCTCCGATGCAGGTGGAACCAAAAGGAGTCCATGATGGCGATGTTGTCTCCATTCGATTGCAGCAGCTGCTCTTTGAGGTGGCTGACATGGAGCGCGATGTTCTTTTGGACGCATTCCTTCACGGCATCGAATACTCGCTCTTGCTTCTTGTACATGCATAGCTCTCGTGAAATCTAACGGTAATCCATTTCTCCGAAGCGCAACGCGAAAGATATACTCGAAGCTGTCCTCAGCTCGTGTTTCGTGGAATGCGTGGTCCACAGCGGCAACGATGCGTCGAATGGAGTCTTCAACCCAGGGATTCGTTCTCGGAGGAATTTCTGTTCATGAGGAGAGGGAAGAGGCTACTTACTGCCTCGCTTGATTTGGATCCGTCTTTCTTCCATGCTTCTTTTCAACTTTTAAAAGGAGAAGGGTGGGTGAGGATGGGGTGAGAGTGGGGGTGGATTGTGGTGTGGTGTGCTTTGGGTGGGGGTGTTATTCAAATGAGAGAGGGTTAGGGGTTCTTTCAATGTGAGAGTGAGAAGACATCTCAAATGAGAGAGTGAGAAGACTTCTTTGAATGTGAGAGTGAGAAGACATCTCAAATGAGAGAGTGAGAAGACTTCTTTGAATGTGAGAGTGAGAAGACATCTCAAATGAGAGAGTGAGAAGACTTCTTTGAATGTGAGAATGAAAAGACATCTCAAATGAGAGAGTGAGAAGACTTCTTTGAATGTGAGAATGAAAAGACATCTCAAATGAGAGAGTGAGAAGACTTCTTTGAATGTGAGAGTGAGAAGACATCTCAAATGAGAGATAGAAAAAGAAAAACATCTCAAAACAAAAACACCCAATCAAACACTTAACACCGCATGGCTTGTCTCGTGTCAATCACCATATTACAATCAAGAGCTAAATGATCACTAGGATACTTCGGGTTGGGCAACTTCAAATCGCCAAACGAGCAAATCTCGGGCACGGACGGCAACATGGACACCTTCATCGGCTGGATGATCGGCGACGTCACCCAGATGTAGTCCAAGCAGCCCTGGTAGTGGTCCGTGTAGTTGGTGTACTGCGGCTCCTCGCCCATCGTGTCCTTGTAGCAGGAGTGAAGGTTCAGCTCGTGGTGGATCGTCTTCACGCCCAGCGCGGCAATGATGCCCTCCGGGTCGCTCAGCACCTCGGGGTGGTTCATCGACACCTGCCCCGTGCTCATGAACTCGTACACTGCGCTGTTCGGCTCCGAGTTGAAGTCGCCGCAGATCATCAGGATGTGCGGCATCGGCACCATCGCCAGCACGCTCTGGATCTGCGTCAGCAGCTGGAACGCCTGCACCAGCTTCACGTCGCTGAACTTGGGGTCCCAGAAGAGGTGGCAGTTGCAGAGGAAGAACGAGATCGGCGCCATGTCTACGGGAAACCCCACTCTCCACGCCCCACTCGGACCCGGGTAGTACTGCATCTGCAGGAGATGGGCGACGTTGCCGCGCTTTAGCCGCTGCAGCTGGCTCTGCACATGAGCGCTCCTCCTCGCACCCACCTGGCTGATGATGCGACGGCGGAACAGGTCCTCCGCCAGCTTGTTGAACTCCACGCTCATGCTCCACGTGATCGTGAACGCGTCCTCGCGGAAGAACGTCGCGCAGCCGTCCACGTGCTCGTCCGAGCCCTGCAGCAGACGCGTCTTCACCGTGAAACTATGATGAAGCTCCACCGCAAGCCCCACTATCCGTTGTAGCCCCGCTTCTTCATCTCGGGCAGCCAGAACTGCTCGAACTGCCCCTTCTCCACCTCCTGGAAGCAGAACAGGTCGCTGCTGCGCACGTCGATCTGCTTCTTCAGCCGGTTCCGGCGGTACACCCAGTCCAGCGCCCACAGCGGGCACTGTGTGTACAGCTCCGGCCGGCAGTAGATGTCCGCCAGCATGTTGTACGACGTCAGCGTGAGCTGCGGGCGGTTCGCGGGCGCGGGCGCCCCGGTGTTGCGCGTGTACCACTGGCGCTGCTTGGCGAAGGGAGGCGCTACACGTGAGACCGCCGCCGCGCACCCACGGTCGATGACTGCCTTCGTCTCCGTGGAAATGACCAGGCTGTTCGAGAAGATCGAGGTCACCTCCACCTTCAGCTTGTGCCCCACGTCCGCCTCGGTCGGCGTGTACTCTCTACGCGTCAGTGCGCACACACTCTTCCACCGGTCCGACGAGAGCTTCTCCCAGCCCTCGATCGCCGCCTTCTGATTGCGCGCGCGCTTCACCTGGAGGTCGGCGAGGTCCTCCACCGTCATCGACGGGTCGATGGGCAGTTTCTTCTGCACGTGGACGGTCGAGTCGCTCGTAATCTTGTGCGTCCTACGCATGAGCCCAGAGAGGAGCCGCCACTTGCAGTGCGCTTCCCACCCGCGCATCATGCACTCGGGCGAGCAGAAGTAGGAGTAGCGCTCGTGCCCAAACTGGAGACAGGTCAGGCACTGGCATTTCATTTCGGGAGCAACGTTGCTACGCGACACCATGTTGATACAGTTTTCAGAGTTGCACAAGTAGTACTTTCGACTCCGATACCACGTAAAACGATAGCGCGTGAAGGGATCGATGATCCCGTCGTCATTCTTTGTTCGGCACGAAAAGTACGGCTTGCTGACGAAACCGATCACGGGCTGGCTCAACCACAGGTAAACTTCCTCTTCCGCGCCTCCCGGCCTTGAGGAATCGATGCGAACCAGTTTGCTGACGCTCTTGTTGTCCATGATATTGCTGTCCTTCGCCTTTTCCTCGTCCGCGTCTTCCGCCGCGTGAAGGCTGGAATTCAGCGAGTTCTGGTTCCCAAGATAATGGCTCTGTTGCATATACACAAACGGCGATGACCTATGCCGGAATAGGGATAAGTTGAATCCGCGTTTGGTGAAAAACGAGGTCATTTTGGTGGGTGGGCTTGAATGATGGGATTTCTTGGTGAAATGGGTGTACTCGTCGTGCTGATGATAGGGTTCGAGTTAGGTGTTTGACAAGAAGATCGCGATTCTGGATGATCGCGCCGTCGCGTGCTCCAGTGGTTTTCAGGAGAGTAGGTGTGATTACTAAAGGATTGGTGGAGGCTTCCTGATTGGGATGATTATTGCAGCGAAGGGTAGTGAGAGTGGAACTCTACCCTAACACTCAGAAACAAACACCCGACTCATCCAAAGCATCTACAATTCTCTTCAGAACGGACTCCACCGTGGTTCCGCAAATCTGGATCTCCTTCTCCTTCGACTTTCCGCCACGAATTACACTGACCTACGCGTCACGGTGACAATCAGACACCACTTGTCCCTTTGGGACATCCACCATCTTGGCAATCACGTCGCACACCTCCTTGTTCGCCTTGTTGTCCACCGGAGGAGAGTTGAGCTTGATGCTCAGCTGCTCTTCCTCCCACGCGATTCCCGCCTTCTTGGCATTCGGCTTCACGTGCACAGAAAGGGCAAGCGCGTTCGGACCGACGACGCGAACAATGGTTTGCAGCTGCGAAACGATTTCCTTCTTGCTCATGTTGGAGGGCAACGACGGAGTGAACCAAGAATACGCACTCCACTGGGAGTCGGTAGGAATTGTGTATTGTACAGAATCGCCCAGTTTGGGATTTCGCCTCCTTTTCTCATACGGAGACGAAGGGGACCATTGCGGGGTCCATCGACAAGCATTCCATGGAGGGCGGATCGGCGTTTGGCGTTTGGCAGCGTCTTACGCCCCGCAACTCGTTCGCGTCTCTGTAAGAAGCATATTCGTCGACTCCTCGAAGTGTTATTGTTCCGTTGGAATCCGCACAGATTGATCCGTTTCACTGTTCCAGTTTGGTTTTGAGGGGGATAAAGAATCGGGTCCAATCCGTTGACTTTTCACTATTCTCAGAAATAGTTTTGTTATGAATTCTCTTGTTGCACTTGCTGTTCTTTTCTCCATTGCCACGGCTCGTAATCCCTACCCGTACGAGCTTGTTGGCGGAATGAATCCCGACTACGGAACGTACATTCCTCCCACCCCTGTGGTGAAGGTGGACGAGGAGGGACAGGGTTCTGTGGATAACTACCCCCGTACGTGCGATGCATTCCCCTCATGGCGTAGACTGCGGTGTGTACGAAAGCCAGTGCTTCTCTGGCCTTATGGGGGCCTGTAATTGTTCATTTCTCCTATCACGTGTAGCCAAGAAGATCGCTTGGACGTTCTCTGGTTATGAAGAGAGTGTTCCTTCTTTCCTTCAGCTGAATGTGACGTACTACAACAACAGATACTGCAACGGTACGATACAGCTCCTGCAGTTGAGTTACACTTGGTTTGTGACGAGCATCTCCAACAACTGGCAGGATTGGGAGGTGGCTGGAAACAACCTCTTCATCAAGGTTCTTTCGGACGATACGGCCAATGCCCTTCAATGTGATAAGGGTGTTATTGTTAAGAAGGAGATTATGAGTGTCCGGTACTGTGCTTCACGCACTCGTAAGGGTTAGGGAGATGCACTGCGTGTATGCCGGCAAGGGTGGAATTATGTACAACTACCGGAGACATTTCAACAAGACTCGTCTTCTCCACCTCCGTTTCAACACGGGTTTGACTGCGCAGTGGGGCTGACGTGTAGATGTTGTGATTTCCTACGACGAGGATATCATTCCGTCGCTGCTCGTTGTTAGCCTCGTGGACACGGCGTCTGGAGGCAATCCGATGGGCGAAAACATCGAGTACAAGCGCACCCAGGATTTCGGTTGCTGCCAGGAGGAGAAGACGAACGTTACGTTGATTGTCGTGATTTGTGTGGCTGCTGTCGTGGTGATTGGTGCCGTCGTGGCCGTGATTGTCGTTATGAATAAGAAGAAGACGAATCTTCCCAAGAAGCCTACCGTTTCGTGTGTTTGTTACAAAGAGAGAAGAACTTGGGAGGCTTCATTCCGTTGCACACTTCCTGAGGCTTGACCTGGGGCGTTCCGGGAGTCTGGATCTCGTGCGTCAGGTCTTCGTTGACGATGAACGTCTCCATCTTGAAGTCCTTCTCGTAGAAGCGGAGAACACGGCCTCCGCGCTGCATTCTACTCGTGAATCACATCAAGCGCAGCCAAACCCCTTCGGAGGACCGTAGCAGCCGTAACCCGTCTTACGACCGTAGCCGAGAATCATGCCCTCGAATTCGTTTACGTAATCGTTGCTGTGGTCGTGGCCGACGAAGACGGCAAACACGTCGCCTCTACGCGTGACGAAGGACATTTTCATACTACCTCTCCTTGAAAGCAGAGATGATTCCGGAATTCATGGAGGAGCAGCCGGAGAACTCGGTCTTGTTTCCCCACGAGGGGTAGTGCTACGTGTAACACGTTGAAGCCACTCCAACGTTGTAGGCGTACATGTACTCGGGAGGAGCGATGTGCATGAAGGCGACGCCCGGGATCTTTCTTCCCTGCTGCTTTTCGAGCTCCTTCGACTTCTCGCGGTACCACTGAATCGTGTTGAGACCAACACAGCCGTAGCCCTTCAAGCCCATGCAGTTGTAGTCGTTGCTATCGAAGAACCACAGATTCATCACCACCTCGTGACTGTTCTTCGAGGAGTACACGGGGATCACGAAGGTGCTCGCCCCTTCCAGGTCATCGGCGGCCATTTCGGTGTAACTGTAGGGGTTGGTCATATCCACCGTGACAATCTCCCTTCGGGTCAGATCGGCCTCAGAATCGTGATTGCCGAGCGTGTATCCGTAGGGCACCTTCTTCTCGCGAATCACAGTGGTCCATCGGTTCCACATGTCCTCGTACCACCCCTTGGTCTTGTTCCAGCTGTATCCTAGCGATGACACGAGATTGACACGGACCACCTGCCACCATATCACCGGTGAAGGCGATGAAGTCGGGATCTTCCTGGGACACGATGTTCATCATGAGACGCGTGGTGTTGACATCGTTCTCGAGCGTTTCACCATAGTGAAGATCCGTGAACTAGGAGTGAAGGGCGTGTGGAGAGAAGAACCTGCAGCACATCAAACACGCCATTCTCTCTGAACTGGAGAATGGGTTTTGAGCTCACTGCGAGCGCGCAGGCGAATAAAAGCGCAAAAGCGATCATTTGGTTGACGGTGAGATACAAAGAATCTGCTTGAGTTGAAAAAGGGATCTTGGGATTCCCGCGGGAGTTTCAGTGTGCTAAGAAGTGGGTGATTTCGCGAAATGGAGAGGAGTTGTGAAGGAGTGGGAGGAGTTGTGGGGTGGTTATAATGGAGAGGAGTTGTGGGGTGGTTATGAAAGAGTGAGAAGAGTTATGGAGTGATGAAAGGGAATACTATGTGATGCACGGATAAGCATTCGAAAGAGAAATGCATTCGGACCGCAAGTAACAACCTGAAATAAACGAATCGGACAATCCACACACACTCCGGAAACGCACTCTCCATTCGTTGGCACAGTGAAAGTATATTCACTTACCACACTTATACGCAATCATCCATTCACTCTTTCCTGAAATAGAGGAATAGTAATACTCACTTTGATAATCAACAAACCACTCAACACTCGACAATCGTCAACACAAACACTGCCAAATGAATTCTTCTTCCTGCATGCCCAGCTCCAAGCAGCATAGGAACAGCCCAGACGCAGTTTTCACACCCGATTCTGTGTATGCTCTGCCGAATCGCTATTTCCTATTCGCAGATAAACAACAAACGCCGACGCTAGCCATTGCTGACGAAGATACAATCATATACTTGAGGGAGCAACATGGAAACCAGGTTGGATTGCTTGTCGCTGCAAACAAGAAGAACAAGCGAATACTGTCCATTCAGTATTTAAAGAAGGACAGAAGCAGAGTTGCTGTCGATTTTGATCAAGAGAGGAAGGAGATTCTGGATACAAGTGAATTCGGAGATCGTTGGGAGGGGCCAATCCTGAACGACATGCCGTTAGGCTGGGGCCTATGCTACGACCGAAATGGCGAGTTGGTGTATGAAGGCTTCTCCGTGTTCGGGAAATGCTCGTTGTACGGTATGGAATATGACTCGAAGACACATACGGTGCTCTATCAGGGAATGATGTGCGACGATCGTCGTTATGGAAGAGGCGTCCTGTACGACAAAACGGGGGCTGTTGTATACGACGGAGAATGGGTGGATGATGACCGTTTCATTGAAAAGGTCGTGACCGTTCCTGAATCGGCTGCTCTCCTCCCGCCGATTCATTCTCTCGTCGTTTCTCTCCGCATCGACGACTCTTCTTGTAACGATGAACATTCGTTGATTCTGCACCGCTTTCCGCGCTTGAGGGAGCTGTACTTGGGGAGTGAGTCCTTCAGCCGACAGAGTGAAGAGGAGTCGGTCTTTTCGTGTGTGGATTGCCCGGAATTGAGGGTCATTGAGTTTGGGGGTTCGGGTGTGATGATGCATTTCAACAGGATGATCATCACGGGTGAGAAACGACTAAGTGAAATGACGTTTAGACAATCCCAAGCTGCGTTCCATGAATCTGCGCTCGGGCTGCATGTACAGTTTCACGGAGTTGAGAGTGGAGAGTACGCTTTGATGTCCTCGTTGAGCGAATAGGAAATGCGAGGTTGGACACGATTAAGGTTGGAGACGGCGCGTTCGCTTCGTTTTCCAGTTATACTGACGGTGCAGCGGGGTTCATCTACTTCTCTGATCTTCCGTCGTTGCACTGCCTTCTGATTGGCAATAGATCTTTCTCTCTTCTCAGCCACGTTGACTTCCGAAGTGGATGAATGATGCAACGATGACGAGTAGACATCAGCGATAACTTGTTCTGTCGTTTTGGAAGAGGGAGTTTCCATCCACTCACAATGGGGCATTCGAGTGCGTGAACTGGGCGAGAGTGAGGTGTAGACGCGGATGCGATTGCTCAGGCAGTCATGCCGCGCATCCCCTATTCTCCCAGCCATCGAATAGGGTTTACGTCGGATGTGGAGTCGATTGTTGTGGAATCGCTGCAGCATCGCTCGTGCTCCCACAACGACCAGTTCTTCTTGAAACATTACACGCAGCTTCGCGAGATTGCCATTCACGACTACAACTACTGTCAGTGTCTCTATTTCTCTCTTCGCTCTCTCCCTCAACTGCGCACTCTGGTCGTGGAGGACAACTCGTTTTATCGCGAGAACTTGGATGTATCAGGAGGTACCTTCTCAATTCGCGACTGTCCGTCCTTGACCTCGGTGACGATTGGCGATTCGTTCTGCGAGTATACGCGATTCGATATCTCAGGTGCGGTTCTTGCTGCTTTGTGAGTCGTAGCCTGTGACGCTTTGAAGTCAGTCACAATCCACTCGAAGGACATTGGTGCATTTCTGCGTGCGGAGGCGCTGCGCTTCAGGAGTACCTTCCCTCTGTCACGCATGACGTCTAGATCTTCCTTCCCTGGAGCGCATTTCCATCGGAGACAAGAGCTTCCGGGATGTAACGGACGTTGTGTTTGAGAGTGAATTGCGATGTATGGTTGTGATGACCAGACTTGCCCTCCCTGCGCTCCATCACATTGGGACGTGAGACACTGGAAGGTCAGGGAAGTGGGAGAGGAAGGCTGGATCACGCTCCTTACAATTATAACACATCATTGAAGATGAAGGGTACTGGATTGCGTATGGATGACAATCAGACCTCCCTCTTCTTGAAGAAATGAGTTTTGGAGACGGATGCATGTGCTGTATGAATCGCGTTGACCTGAAGAGTGGGATTGTGTGAAGCGTGTCATGGGGTAGACATTCCCAAGCTCCACTCTGTTCATTGCTTCTCTTCATTCAAGTATGTGACCCAATTGGTAGCGGAAAACGCGGCTGTTTTGGCGGCGGTATTCCAAGAGCGAGCTCCTTGGTGCAACTATGAGCCCTCGCTTCCGTTTACTGCGCTGGATAACGGACCCACCACGATTGAAGCCTTGACGATTGCGCGGGGAACAGGAAACAATGAGGAGCTGGAGGTGGTGGACTTGTCCGCTCTTGTCAACCTTCACTCATTGCACATCGAGGAGCGTTGTTTCCTCTACGCTAAGCAATTCATCGTTCATGACCTTCAATTCCTCAAGTCCATTCGCATTGAGCGATTGTGTTTCCTTGATGATAGATTCAGTGATACGAAAGGCGGCTTCTTCGTCAACAACTGCCCTCAGCTTGACTCGATCTTCATTGGCGGTGGTAGCTTTAGCAGTTGTTCTGATATGGAATTGGAGGGTGCATGTGAGAGGAGTGAATGATGAACTAGACCTTCCTGCTCTCTCCTCCTTCTTTGTCGAAGGAAATCACTCTGATTACGATTCCTTCTGTCTTACAGACTTGGTGTTGAATGGTGCGTCTCTCTGCGTCGTGCTCAGTCACAGATCTTCCTTCTTTGAAGTCGGTTTATCTGGGAGACGAGAGTTTCAGTTATGTGGCTCATATGGAGATCACCAGTAGAACCGGGGCGGAGGGATAAGGAATAGACCTTCCTCGATTGGAAACGCTGCATATTGGAGTCAACTGTTTTCGGGGGAATGAAGAGAGAGATGATCGCGATGGCTATGAGTTGTATACCCCCGTGTTCAAAATGGAGAGTACGTCTTGAGTGTTGGATGAATGGCAGATTTGCCCTCCTTGAAACGAGTTGAGTTTAGTAATGGGGAAAGCCTGGTTTGGGTTGGCGTTGTCGTGCTGAGAAGTGTGTGCTTGTGAGGGGGAATGAATGATAGACATTGGTGCCTTTGAGTGCGACTACTGGCCTTGTGAACTGTTGGAGAATGCATGGAGTGTGACGATTGAGAGTGAGTGTTGGTTTGTGTTGTGAACTGTAGACGCGCCTGGATGGGCTGAACACATTTCACTGTACAACAACATGTATTGCTTCACCAACCCGCAGCCGTTCAGCGTGTCGTCTTCTCTCACTCACTTGGATTGCTGCCCGCACTGTGGAAGCGAAGTGGACGTGAAGGAGTTGTGTTTGAAGGAGTATCCGTGTCTGGAGTCCATCCACATTGGTTCCTATTCCTTCCCTCACATTCTGAGCGTGGAGGTGAGTCATCTCCCAAAACTGAAGCAGTTCGTTGTGGAGGATCACTGCTTCATGCACTCAGCAACCCTTATTCCCGAGAATACGTGCTGTGTGGAGGACTGCCCTCTTCTTGAGTCCATTTCGATTGGCGTGGGATCGTTCTATGAGTATTCTGGCTTGTCGTTGAGGCGTGATGAGTTGGGAGGTGAAGTGATGGTTAGATTTGCCTCTTCTGAAGTCGCTGTGCGTGGGAGGTGAAACGGACTGTGGTTGTTTCTTGAAAGCGGAGTGTTTTGAGTTGCGATGTGTGGTTGATGGAGTGGAGTGATGGAATAGACTTGCCATCGTTGCAGTCAGTGATGTGTGGGTCACAAAGTTTTGAGAAGGCCTTGTCGATATCGTTTGTGAGTAGTCGGATGAGTTTCTGCTTCACGTTCAGATCTCCCTGCCCTCACCGATCTCACTCTCCATAAGGATGCTCTGGCGGGATATCATGAGGAAGCCGCCTTGTTCCCTGGAGAGAAGCATGAGTGCTTTACCAACACGCTCTCTATGATCGATTTGCCGTCGCTTCGTCATATTCGTGGAAGTGGGTCGCGACAGTTCAAGAACATGAACGTGGTTACGTTGAAGAGTGAGTGTGGTTGAATGAATTGAGTTGTAGACGTCTCGAACGACCTCGAGATTGGCATTCCCGAGTCTTTTGGATGGGTTCACTCCATCACAATAGAGAGGGGTAAATCAGACTCCTCCACGCTGGAACAGTTCATTCTCGCCGCCTCCTATCACTTCTCTCACTCCTCCTATCAAGACTGTCTCTCTCACTCTGTGGAGGAGATCGATGTGAACATCTCTGTGGCGAGCAGCACTGAACTCGATCTCTCCTCCTTCCCTCACCTCACCTCCTTCCGCTGCGCCTCCTTCGCCTTCCCCAACGTGCGCGTGTTCAAGTGTGAGAACCATCCCAACATCCAGTCCATCTCGATCGGGAAGAGTTCGATGTGTGGGAGGGAGGGTCATTTCACCGTGCGTGGTTGTGCGGCGTTACACACCTTGTGTATTGGAAGCAGGAGTTGTGTTCAGTTCGTGGAGTTCGTTGTGCGAGGTGTATTCTTCTTCTTCTTGTGATGTGTAGATTGTGATGCGTTGAAGACGCTGGAGGTGGGCAAGGAGAAGGAGTATGGTGCGTGTTTCTATGGCTGTCATGAACTGAGGATTGAGAGTGAATGTAATGAGAGTGAGTGATGGAATAGACTTGCCTGCTCTGGAACGCATCGAAGTGGGAGAGGAGTGCTTCTATGAGACGCACATGGCATCCATTTCGAGTCATTCCCCTAACTCATGAAGTAATGAATAGACCTTCCAAACCTCACTGAGATGGTGTTTGGTTTTCTTGCTTTCCAAGGAGAATCCTTCAGCTTACAATACAAGGAGAATCTCTTTGGTTTGCGTGACGATAACGTATTCCTGATGCGAAGTGCGTGCGCTGAATTGCGAATGATGAGTTAGACCTCCCAAAGCTGCAAGTGCTGAGAATGGAGAGGAACGGGTGTAACATGCACAGTCTCACTGTTGAAAGTGTTACCTATGGTGTTGGCTGACGAGTAGATGTGAATGTGGACAGCCAACGGTCTTCTTGCATTGACTGCTTCTTCCAGTATCTGTTGTGTATCAGTGGGAATTACTTTCGTTCATTAGGAATAGACTCCCCAGAGATGAAGAAGTTGGTGCAGAGTGGAGTAATTGCGTTGTACTGTTCTGTGTGTTGAACACGTTCCATGCGTTGAATAGGGGGTCTTTGATTTGAGGATAAGCATCTGACATGAGATGAAGGAGTTACTGCTAACGCCCACACAAACTTTCCTCGCGTCGTTTCGCTCACCCAGGAGGAGTTGCACTTTCCTATTTCACCGTCGTAATCTCCCTAATGAGGAGTATCTCCA
>ERZ1106923.361-NODE-361-length-18269-cov-16.925936_pt1 | contig 18269 bp, 37 predicted proteins | sample MGYA00403657_ERZ1106923 | MGnify/ENA primary metagenome ERZ1106923 (study PRJEB35170, sample SAMEA104062425) | human gut metagenome | biome: human gut; feature: human-associated habitat; material: faeces | place: Denmark | collected 2012-06-19 ...
GCTGGAGGACGAGCAGAAGGCGATACGGATCGAGGAGGTGCACCAGCTGTGCGAGAAGTTCCGGTAGGTGTGATTCGCCGTCGTAACGCGCAGATCGAGCGAGATCTGCAGGAACAATGCCGCGATTGCTGAGTCCCTGCCGTCCCAGTGCGAGAACCAGCCGATCCTCCAGGAGATCGACGCGCTCGAGGCCTTCGAGAAGAAGAACGTCTTCGCCAAGTTCTGGAGCTCCATGTTCTCGCGCTCGTACCCCACGTCCTGGTGGACGCAGTTCGCAACGCTCGTCAACCGCAACGTCCGCGTGATTCTCCGCGACCCGCGCCTGACGATCGCGCGGTTCTTCCAAACCGTCGTCCTCTCCGTGCTGATCGGTCTCGTGTTCATGCGGCTGGAGACCTCGCAGTCCGTGCGCGTGGAGAGGCGTCGTGAATCGTAGGGGATTATGAACCGGCTCTCCGTCATCTTCTTCACCATGATGACCGAGTCCTTCTCCCTCCTCTTTGCCGAAATCCAGATCTTTCCTTTTGAGCTGCCCATCGTGTACAACGAGGTGGCGTCAGGACTCTATCGCGTGGACGCCTACTACCTCGCCAAGACGATCACCGGGCTGCCGCTCTCCGTCCTCTTTCCCTTCGTGTCGGCCGCCATCAACTACTCGATGATCGGACTCGACCCCAACGCAGGACGCTTCTTCGGCTACGTGGGCATTCTGTGGCTCGTGAGCAACGCAAGTGGCGCTCGGGGTACGCAATGATGCGTAGCGGTTGCCATGGCGTACTTCATTTCCGCGCTGACGGGCGACTTCGTCCTCGCCAACGCCATCGCTGCCATGATCATCCTTCCTTTCATCCTCTTGGGGGGCTTCTTCCTCCAAGACCAGCAGCCGCCCGTGTATCTCATCTGGCTGAAGGAAATGAGCATGTTCAACTGGGGGTTCAAGCTCGTCGTTCTCGACCAGTTCTACGGGAAGACGTTCGAGTGTCCCCCGCCGCCTCTTCTGTGTCCGTATCCTGATGGAGCTGCCGTCGCTTCGCGCTTGAGCGATCATCCATAGGTCATGGAGTACACGAAAGTCAGCACAAGGGATATTGCCTTGGGGATATCCATCCTCATAGCGATCAACGTGGGGTGGAGAATCGGCGCGTTCGTGTGCCTCGAAATACACGCCTACCGCCATTTGAGTAAGATATAAGAAACAGATGAAAAGAATACTATGTTATGCACTATCTTGGTTGTTTTGAGCCATTTCTTTTTCCTTCTGTTTCCGAAGATACACGAGACCCGCTAAAACCACGTTGGTGCCGACAAGGAGGAGCACCATGCTCTTTATCGAAATCTTCTGTGAACCACGCTTCACGCGGTTAATGACCGACGGGTCGCGCTTGACTCCGGAAGTATTCTTCGACGCAATGACCTTGTCTCCAAAGCTCCGATTCAACGACAGGGACGAGTACGGAGACGAGACACTATGGATAATCGAAGGACGAGGATGATACGCTAAACGACGGACAATAAGACTCATATCGCGAATGGAATGAAACCTTTTGTGTTTCTCTAATCGTGTTGATTGCGTTTACAGACTCTGGGGAATGGATTGGAAGTGTTGCAGTACGGAAGGGACTTCCAACATCACATCTCTCTCATTCCTGAGTGTGGTGTTTTCTCATGATATACTATCCTATTTCACAGTTTCTCTTCATCCCTAAGGCTTGATGAATCCCATTCGACGATCAGGAGAAGCCACCCTTATCTATTGTGATGAATGAGCACATATCCGGAAATTCATGCTTTTTGCAGCACGAAAACCCATTCCCAGAATGGATGAACGAATGTTTCGTTTCTCATAGTGAATTCATAGAGAATATGAATTATCATTTCGGATGCGCGCAAGAGAAAGAACAATGGACCATTCTCCGGAACGGTTTTCTCCCTTAGAGCTGATTGCTGCACCCGCTCCATTGAAAGGAAGAAGTCACTGTCCTTGTTCCACGGTCTTGTTCCTCTTCTGTCTCCCGATGCTCGACTCCACCGAACTCTTTTCACTGCGGGAATAACTGCAATTTGCGACTTGTTCCAAATCAGACACGATGTGTCTGTATCCCCATCGCATTGTGGGATTAGGGATTGGGATATTGAGACCAAAATGGGTCATGTCCCAATTATTCACAACACAGAAGAATCGCTTAAGGAGGGCTTAATCATCGATTTGACGAAGCGCTATGGAGCAGGGTGATGCTGCCAGGCAGAATGAGACGTGTTCCACGATTACCAGCCCCCGCGAGGTAAGCAGAGCGCATTTGTTGTTATCTGTAGGAGCTACCATTAGAGGATCATGGCCATGATGTATTCGCCACAATACATCCACATGATACATAGAGTGCGCATGATGAGCCCGACAGTGATAGAGAGACGCGAAGCAAAGGTTGCCTTGTGTCGCTGAAAAGCATTTTTGGGAAAAGGAAGGGCTCGCCCAAGGGCACCGGCGCGATGGACAGTTTGAGGATAGGGAGGCCCGAGGGATTTCTGTGGCTGACGCATATCAGCGTTGACCCGTCGGCACCCTTCGGTTTGTTCTGTGCTGTTTTTCTCATTTCAAGGGCTGCAAGGGTTACCTCCGGAATGGCAGAAGGCGCTCGAGGAAAGCAATCTGGAAAAGGATGCGATTGTGAAGAACATTCCCGTTGTGCTGAATTGCCTCGAGTATGTGTGCAGGAATCAACTGGGAGACGACTGCGAGCAGGACATCGACTTTCCCGATGCGGCGGGTGACAGTTATGCTCTGCACTCACCCACAGACGTTTCGATCATTCAAGACGACCCCGCCAAGTACTACCGTCTGCAGGAGGGCAGCATCGGAGAGGGCGGGTACAGCAAGGTGTAGGAGATGGGTGTGGTGTTGAGCGTAGGTACAAGGGAACGAGCTTGACGGACGATCACCCGGTGGCGATCAAGGTCTCGGGGGACACAGAGATGAAGCAGATCTGCTTGGAGCTGCTCATCCAGAAGTCGGTGAAGCACCCGCACGTGGTGAGCGTGGAGTCCTCGTATCTGTGGAACCACAACATCTACGTAGCGGGATGGAGGGCGAGTGAGCGGTAGATCATGACGGAGTTCATGGACCGAGGCAGTCTCGCCACGCACATCGGCGAGTCCGTCCACTACGAGGAGTCCGCCATCGCCTACGTCTGCAAGTGCGTTCTGGAAGCCATCGCGGTCATCCACGCCAAGCAGTTCATCCACCGCGGTTCTCCTCTCTTGTCGCTGTGACGCCTAGACATCAAGTCGGACAACATCCTGCTGAACTCCAAGGGCGAGGTCAAGCTGGGCGACTTCGGCAACGCCACGCGCGTGGCGGAGTCGGGTCAGCGCACCTCCAAGGTGGGCACGCTCTTCTGGATGTCGCCGGAGCTCATCCAGGGCGATGGCTACAACAACAAGGTGGACATCTGGTCGCTCGGCATCACGGCGATCGAAATGGCGGACGGCGCGCCTCCCCACAACAACGCGCCGCCTCTCAAGGCGCTGCTCCTGATCCAGTCCGAGCCCTCGCCGTCGGTCAAGCAGCCCGAGCACTGGTCACAAGATTTTTTGGGTTTTCTTAGTCGTGCTCTGGACAAGAATGTGAGGGCGAGGAGCGGGGGTGACGCGTAGGTGGAATCGCGAGCTACCGCCGAAGAGCTTCTAAACCATCCCTTTATTCAGTGTGCGTGTTCTGTGGATGAATTTGCATCCTACATCAATAGTATTAGCTAATGTGCGAGTTTTCAGCCCTGTTTCTTGCATCATTCTTTCCTCCTCTGGATTTCCGTTCTTATATGTTCTTTGCGTATATTCTGGTCCTTTTACTTGTCGCAAATCCAGCGCTGGGCGATCCCTTCTTCACGAGTCTTCTCTACCAGACGGTTCCCCACCACTTCTGCAGTCGCTATTATCATCGCAATGGGGGAATGGGGTGTAGAACACCGCTTTCGGGCGTTTCTGGAATCCTTCTTCCCGTAGACAGCGCCGTATCCCGTTTCCGCGAGCTCCATTATGTATAGGACGATGTGCAGTCCATCGCTTCCAACAGAACGCAGGATACAGTTGTCATTCTTCTCAACTCATCCATCTTAACAAGCACTCTTGTCTGTGCACCCTTATCACTAGATACACTTATCCAACGCATTGTCGATGCAAAACCGATCGTGGGCGTTGCGATCTTTGGCTCCTCTGTCCCTGTCCTCCTGATCCTTTGTCCTCATGGTTAGGAAGGACCCTACTCTCCGTCTGCGCCGTCTCCAGAGGGTATCGCGACTCCATCGGCAAACATCTCGCTTCATCCCGACTATGCGTGGAATCCCGAGGGTTCCGGTCTCTTCTATCACGACAACCTTCTTTCCGTCGTGCACATAGCCGATGAGCAGTCGTACTCTCTGCTGATGGAAAAGGCGGTTCTGAACCAAGACCGTTCCAACCGAAAGCCGTACATCATGGAAATGGGATCGTTTGCTCCATCGTGCGAGATGACGCGTAGGTACATGGGCCCCGAAGCGATGACCTCGGTGAAGTGTCTGGAGCGCGGCAACTGTCTTCCTATGGGCGGGCAGTCCGTCTGGTCCTTGAGTCCCTCGGAGGAGCCTAAGCCCGTTGTTCTGATCGCGACGGCTCTGGATTCGCGCAGCGAGTTCTACGGCGAGTCTGAAGACGGTCTGAACGCTGGCGTGCGCGCGTCCGTGCTGCTGGCGATCGCAGAGGCTCTGCGCGACGTGGAGTGGAGTCTGGTGGGCAAGCAGGTGATGATCGCATTCTTCGAGGGCGAGCAGTGGGGACGCGTCGGCAGCCGAGCCTTCCTCACCGACGTGACGGACTTCAAGTGCCTGAAGGAGGTGCCGCACTCCTCTTCGCCCTTCAACGACGCCATGTGCTCGAGTCCGCTGCGCGTCGTGGTGACTCTTCCTCCTAAGCCGTAGCTCTCGCTCCGCTTCACCAACCTGACGCTGGAGCGCTTCGAGCAGGTGATCGTGCTCGACCAGCTGCTCCCGCTCAACCACTCGCTGTTCTTCCACGCCGAGCCCGAGCTCTCCCTCTCTCCCTTCGCAGGCACGCTCTCCATCCAGCCCAGCTCCGGGCGCCATCTGCCTCCGGGCACGGGCGAGTCCTTCTACCAGGCGGGCGTGCGCGCCACTGTCGTGATCACGGGCTACGACGCCTCGTTCGCCAACACGCACTACGGCAGTGTGTTCAGTCCGGAGGTGGTGAGCGAGGAGGTGGAGAAGGTGGCGTCCACGGTTCTTGAGTACGTCGCCCACCAGCTTGGCGTGCCGCAACCGCCCTCCATCAACGGAACGTATCTCCAAGGCGTGCTGAACTGCCTCGCGATCAACGGAACGTGCGACGTGCTGGAGCGTGTTCTCGACTACGCGGAAGGAGCCCTCACGAAGCGACTTGACGGCAAGCCCGTGGACAAGGACTGCGGCGCGCTGGAAGTGAGTGCTGGGACCCGAGGTGACCCGTAGAACGGCCGCTATCCCTTGATCTCCGTCACTGGGTCCGGCTATGTCACCGAGACGACGGACGAGCTCCACAAGGAGAAGAGTGGGAAAGGACGGCGGAATTGAGGCATAGGCGGCCTCTACTTCACGCCCTCCATGTACGAGTCGTTCCTCCACGCCAGTCTCTCGCTCGCCTTCCACGCCAACCGCTCGTCGTCCTGCTCCTCCTTCAAGGACTGTCGCTCTGTGCCCAACGGCTACTGCATCCAGGGCACGTGCTACGCCTCGAACGCGTACTACCACAACGCGATGGACCCCGGGCTGCAGCGTGGTCTCGTGACGGGCGTGTGATCCCTAGTGACGGGCGTGAGCTCCTTCGCCGTGAACCCCAACGACACGACGAGTCCGCTCTACACGGAGCCCTACTGGGGCGGCTATCACGGCGAGATGCCCTCGGTGAAGGTGTACCAGGTATATGCGACGTCTCCCGGTGAGTCGTAGAAGCTGTCGGGAGCGGAGGACTGGGTGACGTTGTTTTGCGGCGTGGTGGTGACGGTGGCTGCGTGGTTCGCCACCAGATATGTGTTCAATACGTATGGGTCTCAACTCAAACTCGGCAAGTAGTCTCGTGTTTGTTACAAAGAGGAGCAACTAGATCAGAGGTCCCTCGGCGTAGAGAGCGGTCATCACCTCTTTGTAGACCTCCTGCGTCACGAAACGCTTCAGCTTCATGGACGGAGACAGCATGTTGTTGCTCACGGACCACTCTTCGGGCTCCAGGTGGATGTTCTTCACGCGCTCGAATCCGAACAGCTACTCGCTCACGCCCAACCCCTTCGCCTACGTTCGTCTTCAGAGCCGTTTCGTTCAGCTTTTCCAGAACCATCTTCCGCACCTCCTTCCTCTCGCAGAGATCCTTGAAGCTCATGTTGCTCACGTCCACGTCGTCCAGACAGTGCGACTCGTCCACCGCCTTCATCAGCTTCTCCTTCGCGGGCACCACCACGCACACGATGTAGTTCTGCTCGCTGTTGCCGTACACGAACATCTGGTCCACCAGCTCGTTGTTCTTGTACACGTTCTCGATCTTCTCCACCGCGATGTACTCTCCCTGGCTCAGCTTGAAGATGTTCTTGATGCGGTCGATGATCTACGCCTCACGCGCCCTCCTCGCCACCACCTCGATCGACCCGTTCTCCGCGTTCACGAAACCGATGTCGCCCGTGTGGAACCACCCGTCCTCGTCGATGCTTCCCTCCGTCGCCTCCTGGTTCTTGAAGTACCCCTTGAACATGCCGGGGCCTCTGAAGCACAGCTCGCCGCGACCGCAGATCGGCTTCCCCACCTTGTCGTCTACCCCTAAGCCCCCACGCTCAGCGCTACCCGCGTCGCGGTAGTGCACCTTGTCCGTGTAGTAGTAGTTCTTCTCCGGCACGCTGATCAGCTTGCCCTCGATGCCGCACACGGGACCGCCACAGTGACCCACCGTGCAGTAGTCCATGGAGGAGGAGCAGCAGGTGCCGCCGCCCGACTCGGTCATGCCGTAGCCGTTCAGCACCGCGCAGCTGAAGACGCACTTCATCATGTTCACGATGGAGTCGCTGATGGGGGCGCTGCCCGTGAGGATCCAGCGACAGCGATCGAGTCCGCACTTGGCGGCGATGCGCTTGAACAACAGGTGGTCCCAGAAGAAGGAGGTGCACGTGTTGTCCTTCAGGTAGTACAGCTTCGACGCGAGACCTCTGTTGAACAGCGACTGCAGCAGACGCCCCTTCTCCTTCACCGAGTCCATGATCTTCGACTCGATGCGCTGCAGGATGCGCGGCACGGCGCAGAACGCGGTGGGACGCAGCACGCACAGGTCGCTCATCATGTCGCGCACGGAGCCGCGCCAGTAACCGATGCAGGCGCCGTTCATCAGCGCGTTGGCCTCGACGAAGCGCTCGAACATGTGCGCGAGCGGGAGGTAGGCGATGATCACGTCGTCGGGCGTGAAGCTGATCTTGTAGTGCTGGTTGATGCTCAGCTCCAGCGACAGCATGGTCTGGTGCGAGATGATCGCGCCCTTCGGGTTGCCCATCGTGCCGCTGGTGAAGCAGATGGTGCACACGTCCTGCGGCGCGGGCGCGCGAGCGGGGAGGACCGACTCGCACTACACGTGACGCTGGAGGGAAAGAGGAACCGAGGCGATGAGCTGCGACAGCTGGTAGTGGCGAATGCCGCAGGCGTCGAGGTCCGCGAGCACCTCGGGGGCGAGGGCGTCCATGTGGATGATGGTGGCGAGCTTCATGTCGGTCGGGTGACTCTTCTTGATGGCGAGCAGCGTCTTCACGGCATTCTCCTCGCCGCAGAACACGGTCTCGAGGGAGGTCAGCTTCATGATGTATCTAGCTGTGAGCAAATAAAACAGACAGAACGTCGTTGCGTCGACGCCCAGCGAGTCGTAGAGCGTGACCACCGTCGCATTGCAACGATAGCAGGCGTACTCGGCCACCACCCACTCGTAGCGCGTCTTCGAGTAGATGCCGACGAGACGCGCCTCCTTTCCGTCCGACACGGACAAGCCGCATCCCTCCGTCTCCTTGCACAAATCCAAGCGCATCATCTCGCTCGACAGCTTGTCGATCATCTCTTTCACTTCCTGGTAGCTAGAGATCACGACAGGCGTTTTCACCTACCTGAACCACTTGTAGGGTTGCGCCACACCGTCCACGACGGGACGGTACCCCAGGCAGTTCCCAGTCTTCGTCAGCTTCGATCCCCGCCTAGACTGACAGCATCGCCGGAAAACGTACAGGAAAGCGTCATACAACGATTTCTCTTCTCCCTCCAGACCCGTCTTCAGACCATCCATCGCCAGTGGGTGTCTGAAGATAGCACTCTAGGAATGACAGACGCGGAGAACAACGGACAGATTTCTTTTCAGGATCCTCCGTTCCTTCGATGAACTGAGAATAAATCGTCAGCTTACTCATGGATTATGCAATCACGACAAATTGAACAGAGTTGCGGCTCTTGGAATCCCGAACGGAGACCGATTTTGAACGTGTGGCGTGGGTCGGAATTGTTGGGATGTGGGGGCATCTTTCCCGACGTCTTTGCTGCTCAATGAGCGGAAGACCACTTCCAACCAATGCTCGCGAACAAACAGAACACTATAGACTCTTCAGTTTCCATGTTGTGTAGTCGAACGACCCCGTCTTCGGCGATGACCAGCTCTTCGACGAGGGGTTCCACACCCACCCCTTTTCGTTCAGAGCCCTTTTCACCTTCACTTTCTCCTCTTCGCTCCCAGCATAGGCGAACGCGAACAGCAGCGTGTTCACGTCCATCAGCTTCATCACGCTCGGCGAGCGGACCTCTTCGCACACCGTCTGCGGGAAGCACTCGGGCACGGGGACGGGCACCGCGGGGACGTACAGCGGACTCCAGTCCTTGGGGGTGGTGGCGATGAAGGTCTTGTAGGCGTCGTTCACCATGACCAGGATCTCGTCCTGCGACCACGCGGGAATCCCCGTCTGCGAGAACATCGGCGGAATGAACGAGGGGGCAGAGAGGGTGACGGGCGGCGCGGGCGGCGCGGGCGGCGCTGAGGGCGCAGGCGGTGCAGGCGGTGCCGGGGCTGAGGGCGCTGAGGGTGTCGATGGAGCCGGCTTGGGCGGCGAGGCGACGGCGTTCTTGGAGGAGGCGCGCTGGAGGACCTGAGCATAGTTGATGGGCGCGGGCGTGACGGGCACGACGGACTCTACTCGTCACGGGAGACAGAGGGAGCGACTGGGCTTGGGGGCTGGCGGAGAGAGGAGCGTGGGGAGAGGGGGGATCGGCCGCGTGGCGGGAGACTTCACCTCCGGCTCGGGCGTGGCAGGTGTGGCAGACGCGACAGCGGGAGGCTCGGGCGCGCTTTCGGTGTCGGAGTTGTCAATCGGGGTGGTCACTCGGGAGGAGTCGACAAGCTCCAGATCGTCGAAAACACTGCTGTCGAAGAAGTAGTCCTTGTCGCGATAGCTGGCGATGTAGTCCTCTACCATTCCGAGACAGTCATCGAGGACGTATGGATTCAGGATTTCGTTGTCGAGCTGTCTTAGCACGATTTCCAGCTTTTCGATGTACCACTTGTGGTTTTCAATGTACTCTTCCAGCGTCAGAACAAGGGATTGGTTCACGTTCTTCTTCTTCGTCTTCTCCTTGTGCTCTTCCATTTCGCAGTCTTCGATCTGCTTATGCAGCTCGCTCAGAAGTCGCTTCACGTGGGAGCACACCTCATCTCGCTTTTCCTATCCAGTAATGGACCATACGCAATAGAAACGTCCTGTGGGCTCTGCTTGCTCGGCTGTCGCAGCCCCTCTTTGGAATACGCCTTTGTCTTTGTTTCCTTCTCGCACTTCTTGAACTCCTTCATCTTCTCCTCAATTTGCGCTCGGTAATCCGCAATTTGGGCTTTGTATTGCTAGGACTCACAGGATCGGAGAACACGCACTGATATCGCGCTGTCCGAGCTCTTCTCCCACGTCTTCAAGTTATCGCGCAGCTTCTGCAACTTATTCAGCTGGCGTTTCAAATCCGCTTCATAGCGCTCCTTCTTCGCTTGCGTGTCCGCGCTGTACACCTACGCGGTCAGACTACCGTTTCGCGTCCTACGCAGTTCCAGAGCGCATCGAATTCCTCGAAGCCCTCCTTGATCTTTTTGAAGGTGTTGTCAATTTCAGCTACGCCGTGATCGTCGAATAATGACCGTACTTCTAATCTTCCGACTCAGGCTCATTTCTGCGTTCTATCTCTGGCGATTCTCTTTCCCCTGTGGTATCTGACGCAAAAACGAAAGCGGGTTTCAAAAGAAGAAGAATGTGGAGCAAAAAGGAATGCACGAAGAGGGACTCGAACCCTCGAGTGCGAACACATTACGGCCTTAACGTAACCCCTTGGACCACTCGGGCATCCGTGCTTTGCGATGTCGCTGTTCTTCCTCACCCTTTATGAGACTCCTTTATGTGAAGAGACACGCCCGAGTCAAACAAACACACGAACACATTAATCCACCTTGATGTTTTTGAATATACGTTTCACAAAGAGTTCGGATGCTAGAGAGGAGATGTATCCACAGAACAGTGAAATGGCTAGGACGAGCAACAGCTACACGTCAGTACCCACTTCAATACCCACCGATTCAGCGAAGAAGTACACCGACTGCACGACGCCCGTCATCTCGGTCTTGAAGAAGTAGAAGTAAATACAGTACATGAACGTGTAAATGCCGATACTGCACCCACTCAGCATACTCACCCATCGCCAGTGATAGTTCTCCGCGTTCAGGAGCACGTACGTGCCCACGATGCTGACGCACACGAGAATGATGATCAGAATCACTACCGCTCACTCCGCGCTCCCACACCTACCCACCACCGACGCGAGGAAGCCGTACACGTAGTAGTACTTGTAGCTCCAGATCGACGCGAAGATGAAAAAGATCTCGATGAAGATGGCGCCGAACGGCAGCAGGCCACTCACGAGGATGATGAACCGCGGCTGCGCGTAGAACGCGGCGGGCGCGATGGGCGAGGGCAGGCTCGCCACGCGGCAGGGGTTGCAGGGGTTGCCGTGGAGCGAGCGGCCGAGGATGGTGCCGAGCGTGTGGAGCGGGAGACACACGAAGGTGCAGAGCAGACACAGCACGAGGACGTTGCGGAGCGGGAAGGCGGCGAGCGTCCCGTAGAGGATGCTGATGGTGCAGAGCACGAGGTACCCCACGAGCACGACGGCTACGAGTCAGGCGAGAGCGTGGGACGCACAGGGCAGGAGCACGCAGCTGAAGAACATGGTGCGCTGCCAGCCGGGCGAGGTGCGCGGGAAGAAGGCCTGCTTGTACACGGAGCCGGAGACGAAGCCGTTGACGAGGAAGCCGATGATGTAGGTGGTGAACATGATGGTCAGCACGCGGTCGTCTACGCCTCACGCCAGCGAGGAAGCCGCACGGCCCACGTAGGAGGAGGCGAGGAGGATGACGAGGATACACACGACGATGGTGAACGCCAGGTGCGCGCCATTACCCATGAGGATCGCGTACCAGCTGAGGTGGTCGCAGGGTCTGAAGACGTCGCCGTGGACGCGCTTCCAGCCCGTGTCCTCGCGCACCGTCATCTCCACCGAGCTCTCGTCGTAGTCCTGCGCGTACTTGATGTAGTCCATCGACAGCGTGCGCATCATGATCAGCGCCACCAGCCCCGCGAGGAACACCACGATCATGAACGAGTTGAAGATGCTGAACCAGTGGATCTGCGACTCGAAGAAGTTGTACTCCAGGTAGCGGTCGAAGCGCTTCTCGAACGGCACCTCCGACTCGCGGAACTCCACCGACGTCGTCATCGTGATGGGGCTAGCGATGAGGGGACGAGGACAAGACGACGTGTTGGCCGTGACTACGACGGGATTCGACGATGTCATGTTCACGCTCACCACGCGGTTCTTGTTGTAGTCAATGACGAAGTGGCGGTGCGTGTAGAGACGCGCCTTCCCGGGGATGACTTCGTGGTGGCTCTACAGGGAATCGAGACTTGGAGGAGCGTACGCCCTTCTTTTCCATCTCCTCGATCTCGGCGTCGGACATGTTCAGGTCGCCCACCTTCGCCCAAATGGGAAGCCCGTCAATCTCCAGCTAGGGAATGAAGGAAGGGAGACACAGCCACTTGGTACCAGTAGTGGTTGAAGATGGCCTTTTGCAGCTTCAGCGCTTCTTCGTCCGTGAGTTTCCTTCCGGTCAAAGAAAGAGAAAAGCGCGTACATCTCACACAGCAGCACGTTGTCCACGTTTCTCTTGAACTGAAACTCGATTCCGGAGTTCTGCAAGCTCGTTCCTTCGAGCACTTCGGAAATACCTCCCTTCTACAACGATAAGACGCGCACTTCGCGGATCAAACCTTCGATTTCAACTCCTCAGGCAGTGAAGGTCTGCAAAAAGGAAGGGAAAAGTAGTCGTAAGTTTCATGAGGGTTATGATACGGTCCAATCTAGCGCGTGAAACACGGATACCGCCACCCACTCTATTCGTCCAAGCATAGAATTTGTCACCATCCATATACTACGAAGTGATCCACTTCTGGCAATCCGTTTACCTTCTGGTCTCTCTCATCGCACAAGCATAGCGAGAAGAGGATAACGAGTAAAACTGAAAACACGCTCATGCCAGATTTGAAGAGAACAGACGAGGAATCATTATGCTTCCATTCCCGCGGCAACTGTATCGCGGCTGCTCTTCGCGCTCCGTCTCACCCAGGGAATAGAGCTTGACGTTGTCTTGCACAGGGGAGGAGGGGAGGGAAGAGTCGCCCATTGGGTCATTCTCAGCTAAACCCTTGTCATTTCGTACCACTGTTTAAACCCCAGAACACTGCCGCACTCACCCGATCGAGTCGCGTGACTGTCATTATTCCGTCATGGAACACTCTCGAATCAGTCTTGACGAGTCGTTTGAAGAGCCCGTGCGGGAAAAGGAGACAGAGCTGGAGAACAAGCCCATCGAGTTCCTTCTTGCCTGCTTGAGTTTGCATTGGACGGGCGTGTCAGAGGATAGATTTGGGACATGTTGCCGAGGCATTTCACTCCGTTGGCGTCAACACGATCAGAGACTGCTTTTCAAGGGGAGAGAAAGCTGTTTTATCTTGTTGATCTTGTGAAATGCGTGTGATGTAGACGGAATCATAAACAAAGCACAGTATGCGGCTCTAGCCGAAGTCTACACGATGGCCAGTGACTCTGTATGGATTTTGAATCGTGGTTAGGATCGTAGAGCCGGACTCTGGATAACGTGCCCGTGGAACAAATGTCACTCCCGCCTATCCAATCTCACAACTAGTCGTGATAGTATTATGGAGTCCCAGAGAGGACGCGATATTCGCATGTCTATTATGCAGCCCCAACCGGAGCATCGCTTCAGCCGTGAAGGCGAGAGAAACAGTCTCAGCTCAATCGAATCGTCCCAGCAAGATTCGTACCACCATTCACTTTCAAACGAGGACGAAGAGCTCCCCGAATTGCCGACTTCTCAAGGACTGCGCGACGATGAGATTCCATTTGAGTCCATCGACAGAATGAGTCCCGTCCAGCCTGCTGCGCATATCGGCTAGTCTCCGCCTTCGCCTTCTCTTCATGCGTAGTCGTCACACTGTGGACGTGTCGCGTGCCCCCATGGTCTTCAACCCACGCGCTCTCCCTACACAGACAGTCCCATCACAACCTATGCTCCGTCCTCGAAGCACCGTGAGCGTCACACGCATCGGTCCCGACAGCGCCAAGTCCCCGTTCACTACCCCCATGTCAGCGAAGTCCTCGTTCACCACCCCCATGTCATCAAAGTCCTCGTTCACCACCCTGCCCATGATCACGGAGTCCTGCTTCTGCGACGGCATGAAGGAGATCAGCGGCGGCGTCTACGAGGACGGCTCCCACAAGTCCGTAGGCACCTGAGAGCGACGTGAGCACTAGAGTCTGACGCAGGTGCTGTTGGTGTCTCTGTCGCTCCCGCCAACCGTCGTGCACGACTCCTCCTCTCTCGTTCTTCCGTCCGCCTCTCGCGTCTCCTCGCGTCCTTCGCAGCCCCAGCAACTTGCCTTCAACTCCATCGTGGAGGGAGAATCCGTTCCCGCCATCCTCGACGCGCTCCGGGAGCAGTTCCTGACGCAGCTTCCCTCTCTCTTCCAGGGCGTTTCACTGACGTATTGTCTGTACGGCTCGTTGGCCTCTCTAGCGCAATCCCTATTCCTTGACTATCAAGACACATACGAATCACTGGACGCGTCACTAGGATCCTCCTTCGCCTCGCTTCTTCTTCAAGAAGTCTCGAACCAGCAGTGGTCGTTGGGCGTTTCATCCTTCATGATTCAAGACAACGCCGTGTTCGACGTGCTGAGCGGGAAGGAGAAGCGTTCCGTGATGGACAGTGGCTCCATCCTGTTCATGAAGGGCATGAAGTGCTACGAGGTCGCCAGCGAGGAGGAGTTGAAGAACGTGTTGCGCACCGTGCAGCAGACCGTCACGCCGCCGCTCCCGACCAACGCGGCGATCGTGCTGCTGTTCCAGCTGATCACGCCGCAGAAGGAGTACGCGGTGCGCATGACGGTGATCCTGCTGCCGCCGTGCGACAAGACCACGCCGTACATGGTGACGCAGACGCGCAGCGGAGCGAGTCTGCGCTTCTGCAAGAACCAGGACATGACGAGCGCGCTGATGGTGGGTTTGCGGAGGCGAGGTGAGGCATAGACGCTGTCGCACGTGCTGACGCCGCGCATCCGGCCGTCGTTCCGCGACCACAAGATGATTCTCTATCTGCGCCCCTTCCTCTCCCACGCCTCCGTGGTCCTCCTCGGCTGTCTGCCTCCCTACTCCGACGCCGTCTCCTCCGTTCCCGCGCTCTACAAGACGAAGCCCTCGGCGCCCTCCAGAGGCGTCACGGCTCGTGAGCAGAAGCTGATGAGAGGAAGCGAGGGGTTGCGGGAGTGCAAGAACACGGAGAACTTCACCAGCATTGTGAAGTACTGCAGCTCTGTGTATACGAACAACTACGGTCCCAGGAAGACGGTGCTGTCGTGGGGACTGTGCGGTGGCGTGATGTCTAGGCGTGTGAACGCGCCGTCCGCACACTCCTCCTTCATCGGTGGTGCCTCCACTCACAGCTCATTCATCGGTACCTCCTCCACACACACCTCCTTCATCGGCACAACATCCAACAATCTCGACACACAGTCCATCTCGTCGGAACACCACGACTACGGGAGCGACACAGAGTCGAGCGAGGCGCTGGTGGCGGAGTAGGGAAATAGGGTGGGACTGAGAGATAGACTGCAGAAGGTGAAGCGAATGGCGCTTGCGTTCCAGAATCGGTGTAGCCCTGGCGGACCTTCCATATCCTTTCCTTTTGAACCCACGGCTCCTTCATTGCAGTCTGCTTCGTTGCGGATGGCGGCGGAAGAAGCGATTCGCGTTTTGCGTGGGATTGTTGATCATCTTTAATCTGGATTCCTCGTTGTTTTTTGCATATGAGTGGCACTGCGAAGGAGTTCGTTCTCTCCTATGTGGCCTTCGCTTGGTTGAACGTGAGCGGTAGATATTCCAAAGAGATGAGCAAGCGCAAGAGCTGACTCAATATTTCAAAATGCGCTATCTGATTAAAAATAAAGGTACCTATCTCTCCTATGGACTCATCTTGTAGAGGAGGCACAATATCGTCTCATCAATTATGCCCAAGACTGCGCGAAGGACAGTTGCGTACCGTGCTTCGATTTGAATCCGTAACGGGTAGAAGCCTCTCACTCTGCATCTGGACGACGAAACGGACGTGTTCGATCTTTCCAACCTGTACACTGTGCGCGAACTGTTCAATCCTTTTAACATCGTCCACTTTCAGACCATTGACTCCACACAGCGGTGGCTTCTCGACTTCGACGGACCTCTCTCCTACGTCGTGTGCGTTGGCGACGAACAGACAAGCGGAAGGGGTGGAAACGGACAGCGGGCGTGAACTGTAGGTCGTTCAAACAAACGGTGGGAGTCGCCTCTCGGGTGCCTGATGTTCTCTCTGAAGATCCCGACAAATCAGTGCAAATACAACCTTCTTGAGATGGCTCCGCACCTGAGTGCCCTGGCGATTGTTCTTGCGCTGGAGTCCATTCCGGAGTTTCATGTTTGGCTGCGTGTTCTTGGCTCACGAACAGGAGTTGCATTTCCGCATTCGGTGGCCCTACGACGTCGTGACGGATGCTAACGAAAAGCTATGCGGAATCATAAACGAATCGCACCAGAGTTACGAAGAGTCCTACGCGGTGATCGGCATGGGTTTGCATGTGAACAACAGCAACGCTAACTGTCTCAAGAAGCAGATCAAGAGCGACGCGCTGCTCTCCCGGTCCTTCATTTTGTCGAAGTATCTCTTTGTCTTCTCTACACTGCTGCGATCCTTCTCCGAGTTCGGCTTTGAAGCCATTTCTTCGTTGTATCTGCGTTACTGGATGCACACTGATTCTGTCATCAAGGTAACGGGGACGGATGGCAACGCCTGCTCTGTCACGCTGAAGGGCATCACGGACGACGGGTATTTGAAGGGACAGGACCAGCTGCATCGCTGGGTGGAGTTGTACCCCGATCACAACTGCGAAGACTCCCTGGCGAACATGATTGCTCACTTCCCCTAACTCGTTGTTTGTAACAAACAGAACAATCGTTCTCGAGAATGTCGCTAAGCTGCTTGTCCTTTCTGGGCAGCAGATCGTCCTCTTCCGCCTCATCCAGCATCGCCGGAGCGAGGGACGCGCGTCTGTAGTTGGGAGGCATTTCCATGGGAGACTGAATGCCGCTCTGCTGTAGCTGTTTCCGCAGCTTGTTTTCCTTCTCCTTCTGCGCCAGCTGGTTCTGGATGAGATCCATCTTCTGCTACACATAAAGGGAATGCGACACAACAACCTTTAGCTCCAGAATCTGCTGTTGAATGTAGTCCTCCTTGGACACCTTTATAATATCTACGGTTGATGTGCGAACGACATAGCGAACTTGAATCTTCCTGAATCATGTCGTTATCCTCCTCCTCATTCTCATCAAGATACCTCTTCAGCTAGGCGCTCATTTTGAAATCAGAAGCCTACCTCCATCCACCGTTTGTGAAAATAGTTCCCCGAAACGACTTCAAGCACGCTCTTCCCGACATTCTCGAAAACAATCATATTCTCGGCGCAGAGCTCCTAACTTCATCACACTGCGTGAAAGAAGTCCCACCATCAGCTGGAAGTACAGCGAGTTGTGTCTTTCCATTCGCTTGGCATGCTCGTTCTTCTTCTCCTTCATGGAGTGGAGCTGCTGCAGATCGGGTCGTGTTGCAATTCCTACGCGTCAAACTCGAGGAGGAGACAAGGGACTTGTTGACGCCGAGCGAGCACCAAAATTGGACGGCAGATCAAACGAGTCGCTCATTCTCTACACGTGGACAAAAGAAAGGCCCGGTGGGAAGGATTGTCTATTCACTCAAATGTTGAAGACTTGTGAGATCTGCTTGTGTTTCCTTCTTCTGGGATCGGCGGTGGCGCTGAGCATCCACTCGCCCGTCAAAGAGGAGCTGAATCGAAAAGTGTTCCGTCTGTGTTCTCTCTGACGCAAAGCTTTCAAACGGGGATATGCCGGCGAACCCGGTGAAAGACAACGGCACGATCAACGTCTGGATCCACGCCCACACGCACAACGATCCGGGCTGGTTGGTGAATACGGACCAGTACTACGTGAAGGTGGGAATTGTAGAAATACCGATTTACGTGCTAGCAAGTGCGCTACATCCTGGAGACTGCAATCGCTGCTCTTGCCGTAAACCCGAACAGAAAGTTCACGTATGCATCCGTTTCGAATTAGTAATTCAATAGGTACGTCGAGCAGGGTTTCTTCCAGCGCTGGTGGCGTGAGCAGGACGAGCCGATGAAGCGACTCGTGCACAAGTTGGTGGAAAATGGCCAGGTTTGAGGTCATTGAGTGTGTAACACGCAGTTCGAGTTTAACCTGGGTGGTTGGGTGATGGCGGATGAGGCGACGACGCGCTACGAGGACATCATCAACGAGATGACGCTCGGAATCAGGTTCATCTACGACGAGTTCGGCGTGCGCCCCACGGTGGGCTGGAGCATCGATCCCTTCGGTCACTCCAAGGAGGTGGAGGCGCTGTACTCCGCGATGGGCCTCGACGCGTGGGGCATCAACCGCGTGCACTACGCGGACAAGGCGGAGCGCACGAAGAACCAGAAGCTGGAGTTCGTGTGGCGCGGGAGCGCGAGCCAG
>ERZ1106923.362-NODE-362-length-18219-cov-17.204636_pt1 | contig 18219 bp, 22 predicted proteins | sample MGYA00403657_ERZ1106923 | MGnify/ENA primary metagenome ERZ1106923 (study PRJEB35170, sample SAMEA104062425) | human gut metagenome | biome: human gut; feature: human-associated habitat; material: faeces | place: Denmark | collected 2012-06-19 ...
AGAGAGTGGTGGAGTGAGAGAGAGTGGAGTGAGAGAGAGTGGTGGAGTGAGAGAGGAAGTGGTGTTGAGGGCGCTGAAGACAGTGAAGCCATCATTGAAGAAGGAGGAGTTGTGTAAGTATGTGGCGTTTCGTGACGCGTTTTACAGTGTTTGATTTGTTTGTTGGAGCTCTTATACGATTCGAATAGCTGATGAATGAGTAGCGCAAATAGCATGGATTTTGACGAAAGGAAAGCGCTATTGCTAGTGAAGAGCGAGAAGGGTAAACTTGCCTACAAGAATGGTCTAGAGGATAAGGGGAATAACATATTGATAGAGAAAGGCGTGAGTGGCTTGATAGCGGTGGCTGTTGATAGAAGAGAGTTGCTGGAGGTGGAAGGAGTGGATCTAAGTGGATTAGAGTACAATCAGATTGTAGATTTGAGTAGTGAAGGAGATCGTTGGGAAGGTACTGTACTGAAGAACAAACCGTGTGGTTGGGGTGTACTGTACGACAGAAATAACCAGAAGGTGTATGAGGGCTTTCGGGTTGGGGAACTGAATGTGTGCTATGGAGTCCATTACTACAGTGATATATCCCAAATTGAGTATGAAGGATGCTGGTGTGATGGGTCCAGATGGGGCCGCGGTGTTCAGTATGACCGAAAGGGAGATGTGGTGTACAGGGGCGAGTGGCTGGATGACAGGCAGTTGGAGACGCGAGTTGTGATGAGTTCGGAAGTGGAGCCGCTTCACAACCACATTGAGGAGTGGGTAGTTAGCGATGCCTGCTGCAATGGAGAGGAGTGGGGCATACTGGATCTGAGTGTGATGCCGCTTCTCCGATCGGTTGTCGTTGGAAACGGGTGCTTTCGGCATGTGACTGTATTGAGGTTGACTGGGTTGGAGGAGTTGGTGAGTGTGTTGGTGGGCTCTGATAGCTTCGTGAGTGGGATGAGTGGAGGTGAGTTCTATTTGAAGCACTGTCGGAGGTTGAGAGAGTGGAGGGTCGGAAGTGGTTCCTTCAAGGAGTTTTCTATGTGTGAGATCGAAGACGTGGAGGCGTTGGAGGTGATTGATATTGGAGGCGTGATGGAGGGATGTAACAGCTTCTTTTGCGCATCGCTGGAGTTGAGGAGTTGTTGTGTGGCTTCTTGGATGATGAACAGACCTGCCTTCGCTCAAGTGTCTGAAGTTCGGTGCCTGTGCGTTCTCCTGCTGCACTCGCGTGGTGTTCGAGAGTGAGGGCGATTCGTGTGAGTGATTGAATAGACTTGCCGGAACTGGAATCGATTGAACTGGACTACGCTGCATTCTCCTTCAAAGACCATGACGAAAGCACGCTGATCATGCGAAGTGTTTCTTGTTGGATAACGTGATTGAGTAGATCTGCCAAAGCTCACTTCACTCACGAATGGGGCGCTGGGTGCGTTCATTGACCCTCATCACATCGTTGTTGAGAGTAATAGTAGAGAAGCGTAATGTGATGAATAGATATTCCCAACCTTGTCAATGTGGATATGATGCTCGCGTTCGTCTACAAGGATGACGTTACAATGAACAGTGTTCCCTCCCTCCTTCTCTCACGAGTAGATGTCTCTGATTGTCTCCGACAGTTGCTTTCTAAACCTCGTTCCCCTCTTTGTTCCTTAACCACATCGGGAGTCACACTTCGTTTGAACACTGGTCCCACAGCAAGAGAAAACACAAATCGTTATGCCCACCACGATGCTCCGAAGACTCGCAATCATCAAGTCGAAGCCAAATTGTATCACCTTATCCCTTATACACTCCTCCACATTCTCATACTCTCTTCTCGCCTCGTTTCCGTGAGCACTCTCACATTGGAGAATTCCCGCGGGAACCGACAAATCTTGGACAGCATCATAGGCAAAAACGGCATAACCGATAGAGTGCAATGGAAAAGGAAGTTGGAACCCTGCTCGACCGATTGCGATTTATGCAAGAAGACCTCCATTTGGACATTCCCGAGGGCGTGACTGTTGAAGAAGACGAAAAGGGATTCCAGGCGTTGCAGTCGAAGATTTTGAATCAGATTTCTGAAGTGAAGGACGTAGGGCGGAAAACGGCTTGGAGTCTGACGTCGTAGCTGATCGAAAAGCGAAATGAGCTGACCGAGCGTGGTGCGAATCGCAGGAAGGTGATCGAGGTGAACGCGTCTGTGTTTAAGAAGTTGAAGGATATCGCTGGCAACTACGAGAAGCTGAAGGAGAAATATGAAAAGGACAAAAAGAAGCGCATCGTAGGACCGCTTTTGCGCGTTGAAGCCTAATGGTCGTAGAGAAAGCTATCCCCTGAAGAGCTGAAGGATCGCTTGGACGCGCTTGCGGCCATCCAGGCCCAGATTAAGCAGGTGCAGGAAAAGAGCGAGGAGGGACAGAAGGCGATGACGCTCGACACGACAATTGGTTTTGCCGAAACAACCTCGTTTGAGATCAAGAAGCCTGAGACCGAGCAAGGCACGCAGGAGAAGAAGAAGGAGCTGTTCGGCGAAGTGGAAATGGCTGTGGGAGGAGGTCCGGACCTGACGGAGTCCCAGCAGCAGGGCCTGGTGCAGATTGAAAAGAATCAGCAGGAGGTGGACCAGATTCTGGAGATGATCAGCTCTGGAATTGATGATTTGCAGGGAATGGCCGAGGGCATGGGCGACGAAATCGCGAAGCAAAATAAAATGTTGGACGAAGTCGAAACGACGGTGGATCGGACAAATGAGCACATGCAGAAGGTGCAGCAGAAAATGCACTCCACGCTGCAGAAGACCCGAGGCGGAGACAAGTTCTGCATGGACATGGTCCTCATTTTCGTTATCGTGGCGGTGGGTCTTCTGATTGTGAAGCTGTTTACATTGCGTGTTTGTACCGAAACAAGTGCATTACTCCGTCTAGTGAAACAAGTGCATTAGTCCGTCACACGACCCTGGTTCTTCAGCGTTCTCCATCGGTCCTTCAGGTTCACATTACTCCGTCCAGTGATGTGCATGCTGCTGCGAATCTGGCTCCAGTTGCCCACGCCCCACTTCTGCACTCCATAAATCAAAAGCTCGTCCTCCTCCAACGTCCAGCGGCGGCGCGTCTGCTGCTTCGTCTTCTTCACCTTAATCGCAATCGTGTCTCTCCTAACTCTTAACTCCCACAACAATATTCACTTCCTTGCCGCCTCTCGAATCGCGTCTCGCTCCTTCTCGCCGTCGTCCGACTCAGAATCCGAAGAGAACGAAATCTACTCCTCAACACGCTTTCCCGCCAGCCACCTCCTTCGCGCTCTCGTGCGCCTCGTTCAGCTTTCGTCGGGTGAGCGCTCGGGTGATGTTGGTAATGCTCACGGGCGCCTTCGGCTCGTTCAGATTCGATGGTTCGTCAGCGATGCTCGACTCGTTGAAGGTCAGAGAGGTTTCGGAGGGCAAAAGGGTGGTTTCGTTGGTGAGCGCGGGAGTTTCATCGTTCATCACGGGATGTGTAGGATCGGTGAGGGTTGGGACTCCGAGGAGAGAGACTTCCGTTTTTGTGATGAAAGAGCACACGGTGGTGATCAGGGAAAGGACGCTGGGCGATTTCAAGAGAAGGGAGATGTGGGCGTCAACGTAGTTGTCGTCGTCGTCGAAGCAGTCTTTGAGTTTATCGATTATGTCGTTCAGAGCCAAGGAAGTGAATTCTACACATCACACACGTTACCAAAGGAAACGGGAAGGCGGAAGCGCGTCTACGAGTAGCCGCATCGCGTAGCTGCATTGGTTGTTCCTGATCAGACTCACCAGTCTCAACACGTTAACCATTGCGCTATACTCCTCAAAAGAGTCGTCGTTCTCTATGTGCTTTTTCTACGATGAAAGCAAACGAGAAGCATCACGATTTCCTGAAAAGCCCTCACAGCCGGATTTGGATTCGTAGCGTCAAGGATCGATGCAACCTATAGAGTGACTGTCGAACAACAACGAGTACTCCTGTGTATGCCGAAAAGAACTCCAAACGCGTCCACTCCGTTGTATCTTCCCGAACGACTAGACTCAGTTTCTCTAGCGTTTCCAGTACGACTAGACGTCATATTGAAAGACCCGGGCGCCACCTTTCACATAGTCTCGCTCGCGCTTGAAGCAGTAATACTCGAGCATCTTCTTCAAGCATGTATTTCTAGAAATGGATGAATGCCTGCCCATTCTCCTCAAGTTTGAATGGGAACGATTTGAATCGCCGCCAACACCAAAAGAGGGGGTCCCAACAAACAAACGAAAGGAATAAAGTTACCAGCCACCCGCGTCACTCATCTTTCTCGTCCTCGTAAAGCTCAGCTTCTGGAAGTCCTTGTCGTCCTCCTCCTCAGTATCATTGTACGACAACGGATTGCTCTCAAAAGCGTGCGTCTCCTGCACCTCGATCGACCCCTCCTCGTAAAACATCGACACGGACAGCGCTCGCTGCCTGTGGGCCTCCTCCTTGCCACCCTTCTTTTCCCGCGGTTTCTTGGGCACTGTGATGGGCGTGGACGACTCCAACGAGCCGTGCGACTCGATCGACATGCTCAGCGAGGACGCGGAATCCGAAAGCTCCAATTCGTCGGAATCATCATCTTCATCCTCATCCTCGCTCTCCTCCTCCTCGCATACTACATCCGACCAGTTCACGTACAGCGGCGTGATATACTTGGAGCTCGCCTGCAGCAGGTACGGGTCGAAGGGGAAGAACGAATCCAGCGGGTTGTATCCGCTCCCGATCTCAAACCGGTGCGCACCATCTACCCATCACACTCCCACCCAGATTCCACCGTGGTCGGCATGCTCACTCATCTGTGCAGTGATCAGGTATTGCGCATAATCACTGTTCAGCACGCTCACGTTCAGCAGACACAGGCGTCGACACACTCGCATGAACTCGCTCGCGATCGACCGGATACAGTACTAGTCATGATCACCGCCCTCGTCGCCCACGCGCAGCGGGTCCAGCGGGCTGTTCAGAATGCGCGTCCAGTCCCACTTGCGCAGGAACCCCACGCTGTTGCTGTCCTCGAAGCGTTTGCTGGTGAAGCACAGAATGTAACACACTGCCTGCATATGCGAGTAGAACACAATGTGACCCGGGTCGCCGGGGTTCAGCGGGTTTTCTTGCGTCTCGTAGCTATGATTATGATCATGGATCACTGAACGTACATGTCGATGTACTTGTTGATCCAGGTGAGAGAGAAGTACAGCACGCTGCGAATGATGTCGACGCTCACGAAGTTGGCGCGGCAGATGAAGGACGCGCAGTACGCCGAACAGGTCTGACGCGTGATGGTCGGCGCCTCTTCGGAACAGTACCAGTCGACCAGTCTGCCAACGAAACTAGGGTGAATGGAGTGGCAAAGAGGTACCGCTCGACGAAGGAGGGATCGAAATGGCAGATGTAGAAAAGGAGGAATTGCGTATATTTGCTGCGGTGCGTGAGCATGATGCTCTTCTCGAACACCTTCTGGAGAATGCGGAATAGGATCTTCGCATTGTCCGCATTCTCCTGAATCTGCGTGTCGATGTACTCGAACACGAGGAGCAGGAGTTCGTCGAGCTTCTCCGACAGTCCGTCCTATCCTTCACAACAGACGACGAGGCGTACCTCAGATTGCACATCGCCAGTGCTGTCGTCGTCGTTGTCGTCCACAAGGATTTCAACCTGATGGTTACAGCGAGACTGGGGGAAGTACGTCGATGGAAATGAGCTTCTCCACGAGGAGAGTCAATCCGCGCTCCCGAAGCACGGGCGCGTACGAAAGAAGGCGGAGCAGCTGCGAAACGGCGTGTCTGTGCAAATAGGTCTCTTTCGTGATGAACGGGAAGTTTTCCTTGTAGCATGTCAAGCACACCTGACCGCTCAGCGGCGAAATGCGGAGAATGGCTTGGATCGTTGCGTGGATGAGCTGGAGCAACTTGGATCGCAGCTGCTCATCTAATCGTGAGCACGCTGGCCACTGTCTCACCTAGCACCTTTTCCGCTTCCACGGGGTGATTTGGAACAGCCAGCTCCATCATCTCCCGAAACAGCATGTTGAAAATCAGCTTGTTGAAGCTACTGCTGATGGAGGCAAGCGCCTTTGAAAAGTCGGTGAGAGCAACCGCGATTTCGTAATTGCCGTGAAAGGGGATGTGCAAAACGATCGACACCAGATCGAAGAACTGCTCGACGTTGTTGCAAATCAGGTTAATGCAATGGCCGATACTCGCAGACATCGATATCACTGCTTCCGTGTCCTGAGGATTCGTCAGCAGCTTCTTTATGATGTCATAGGCCTCCTTGTCACCCTAAGCCATCAAACGCATAGAAAAAGAGCGAGATACACGCAACTTGCATTCAAGAGCGTTTCGGATGAAACGGGTTGTCTCATCCTCCACGACTTTGTTATTACGCAGCTCATCCAACTTCATCCTAGTCTTGTCTCAAACCAGAGTCAGAATGCTCCTTGCGTGGGAAGAGAATGAAATACGAGTTGACAAAGGAATACCGTGATACCGGAATAGTTGGGATTGTGGGGTCATGGGGAATGATGGAAAGGGAGTGGATTTGGTGAGATTAAAGGACGGAGAGATGATAGGATGAATGGGAGGGTTAATCGGGGTTTTGTGGGAATGAAGCTCATAGTCAGGGAAATGAGTTGTTGCTGTCTGTACTATCCGATTGTGGATTCGTTATCGCAAGCGAGTGGTAATCAAACACGAAGACATGCAAACAGATCCATGTGAATGTCCTATCGCAACCAGTTCAATAGTGGATTCCATAACATCATAATCCCCTTCATGGGTCAAGAAAATGAGAATGGATAGAATACGGACTAGGGCGCATATCGTTATCGGTACACTCCTCATTTATCTCGCGAACAAGAAGGGATGGCCGAGATTGAGCAAGGTATTCACATTAATCCTTCCATGACTGTTAGTAATCGGGTTGCTTGATCAGACTCTGCCTCCTGTGGATAAGGTCAAACAGGATTACGCAGAATGGATTCAGTATTCTCCTTATCTGTTAGGGGTTGCGCGCTGTGCATGAATCATAGCTATGATTATCTGCAATTGCGAGAGTTGGAGTACAACTGCAGGAACGTTCAGTGGATTGCTGGAACCCAACGGTAGTACTCTCCAAATACGGTTGAAAATAGGGAAGCAAAGAAGGATTACTCGATTGAGCGGTTCTACGTGTCCTCTACTTCTCCAAACTGTCAAAATGACTGTATCATTCAAATGTCCATGCAGGTGCCCGATCCCCGCGTCGAGGTCGATTTGAAGAACTTTGACGAAGAGGGACTGAGTAGCGTTATCTGTGCTGAAATGAGCATGTAGCCAAGACCAAAACAAATGGCGTGGATGGGCGGTTTAGCACAGTGTATCGCGTGTACAGTCCTGGAGAGATTGTGAAGTTCGCGTTGCCCATCCTCTCAACAGTAGAATGCGTTCCTGTCCTCAAGTCTCCGATCTGATTGCGACGACTGACGCCACGGGCAGTGTGTTTCTGTTTGATCTTGCACGACACCCATCGTCTCCGTTTAACACGGACGCCCATCCGCAATACACGCTTCGCTCGCACAAGGCCGTCTGCCACGCTCTCGATTGGTCGATGATCCGCAAGGAGTATCTTGCATCGGGCAGTAACGATCGCTCCGTCTGTGTGTGGGACATCATGTCCGCGACAACGCCTTCGAATGTGCAGCCCACGCGAGAATTCGCAGAACAGAAAGGAAATGTGAATGTTGCTGTTTCCTATCCTTTCTCATGGATAGGGCGTTGCATGGCACCCCCACGACAGCAACACGCTCGCCGCCTGCGGTGATGATTGCAATGTGTTCTTCTACGACCTCCGCGAGGCGCACAGCGCCTTCTTTTTCCAAGCGCACTCGCGAGAAGTGAACGCCATATCGTTCAACCCCGTGGAGCGGTACTTGTTCGCCACAGCGTCGAAGGACCACACGATTGCGCTCTGGGATCAGCGAAATCCGGGAAAGCCGTTGCATTCACTGATGGGTCATTTGGACTCCGTCACGGGATTGAGTTGGAATCCGTTCAGTGCGTGCGTGTTGGAGTCTCATAGTGTGGACCGTCGTGTCTACATATGGGATTTGAGCAAGGAACGCGTTTTCGAGGGAAGGGTCATGATTAGGTGGGAGCGACGAGAACGCAGGAGGAAGACCCCGACGCTCCAGAGGAACTGCTGTTCATCCACGGAGGTCACAAGGCAGCGGTGAACGACGTCACGTGGAATCCGAATGTGGGAGGGAAATGTTGGTTTGATGGATAGGACGAATGGAGCTTGGCTTCGGTGGGGGAGGATTGCTTGCTGGAGATGTGGCACCCGGCGCACTCGATTCTATACGAGATGGAGAACAAGGGAATTGCCCTATAGATGACGGTTGTGTTTGTTTGCATTTCATTCGTGTTTATCCTTCGCTTTGTCATTTACGCTTTCCGCTCAATGGCTGTTCCGGGGTTCAAATCGGTATTGTTTTTGTAGGAGTCAGGCGGGGTTGTCAAAGTGTAGCTCTCTCTGCCTTTTTGCAATATTCTCAACCAACTATCTTTTGGGCACGATCCGAAGCATTTCGAGCGAAGGGAGGACTGTGAATATTGCGTACTTCAGTAACACGAGCGGTATGCCGTTTATCGCGGTAACTGATGAGCAGAAGTGGAAAGCGACGTGCAGCAGACGCAATCGTTGCGGAAAGAGGAGAAGGATGCTTCACGTGAGTCGCGCTGCCCCTCCTCAATGGATAGCCCTCGTGCAGTACATCAAGGATCACCCTACTGTTTTCCGTGAATGCAATCCGAATCCGGCGCTGTACGAGTACTGCCAGCAGCATTACGAGATTGCCTGGGATTCCGAGACGAAGCAATTCTCGGAATACAAGGCGACGGAGTGTACGCGTTTTTGTTCAGTCCAGCCTAGTCCTTCCCGAGGGTACTCCTGATTACTCGATTACGACGCACACATCGTGATTGCTTGCTGCTTGGTGTTATGCACAGAGTGAACCGGCTTCATTTCTTCCCTCAGATGCGTCAGCGATGGACGGGGTGTGGGATGCGTCTGTGAGTCACGCGTAGTCCGATTTCGATATCCATTTTCACGCTGTGGTCCGAGATTCCGTCCGTCGAAGCATTCCTTTCTTCTCTCGATGGCCATGGCATCCGCATTGTGCTCTACCTCGTGGACGACCGCAACCCGCTCTCCCCGAAGGACAACTGTGTGTACAAGCCCCACTGGGTACGCATTCCTCCCATTTCACAACATAGCACTCGGAATTGAATCGCAATGTGACCGAGTGCGACCCGCTCAAAAACCCCATCTATCCGATCAACACACTGCGTCGACTCGCCATCAACAACATCCGCACCTCCCACTTCGTCAACCTTGATATGGACCTCTGGCCCTCCTGTCCCTTTTCCCGCCAACTCTCATGGCTAGTCCGGCTGTACGAGAGTCTTCAGCGCATCGACGCCGCCACCGCCAACGCCGACCGCGTCGCCTTCGTGCTTCCCGCCTTTCAGTTCACGCCGAAAGTGCGCGAGATCTGCAAGACGCAGCCCGACTGCTTCGCTCAGTTAAAAGGGGAGTTACCGTCGTCGAAAACGGAGTTGTTAGCGTGCATGCACAAGCAGGTCTGTCAGATCGCCAACGCGTTCCTGCCGACGCACGTAAGTGGCGGGAGATCTTGCTCACTCGAAGCGTTTCGTCGACGCGGCGTGGTGGCGCGAGCAACGCCCCGTGCAAACCCTTCCCTGCATTCCGTACGCGATCATGGAACCGTACGTGGTGATGCGCCGCACGGCGAGCAGTCCGATGTACAGCGAGCACTTCATCAACTATGGATACAACAAGGTGCAGTTTATTGACGAGTTAGAGCACCGAGGCTACGTGTTCGCGGTGCTGACGGTGGGCTTCGGCTTCGACATCCCGCACAAGCCGTGGGGGTGTGGGGAGTGCGTGAGGCGTAGATCGGTGTACGCGGACGAGTACGAGGAGAGCTGGCGAGTGCATAACGTGATCAACAAGGACGTGTACACGGACTTTTTGGAGCACTTGAAGGAGGTGAAGAAGGAGAACCGACAGCCCATTTGCGACTATGCGAAGGCGCTGGAGCAGTACAAGGGTAGTTTCTAGCCCGTGTTTGTTCAACATGCCTCAAATAGTTCAATCCTGTGTTCAACAAAGAGATCACTTGAAGCGATTCGCGTCCAGTCGGATGGGTGTGTGCGCCGCTCTCCGCTTGCTCTTCTTCGCCTCGCTCTTCTTCTCCTCAATCGCCTTCCTCAGCAGCTCCTGAACAAACTTCACCTCACTCTTCTTCATCCTCGACAGCACGCTCTTCATCTCCTTCGCCTGCTCCGTCGCCACGGCGAGCACCAGCGTCTTCATCCTCTCCACGCCCTCGCCGCTCGCCTGCTTTCTGAGAGCCGCACACACGTGTACCGCCACGTCCACCATCTTCTCCTTCTCTCCGTTGTCATACAACAGCGCAACCACACTCACCGCCGTCGCCACGTCTTCTTCCGTCTCTGGCTCCAGCTGCGCAACGACCATCGCCACATTCAGACCCGTCGTGCCCACGAACACGCGTCGGTGGCGCGGCTGGAGACAGCCGACACTGGCCACGTATTTCTTCAACAGCGTTTGATCGAACACTTTGTTCTCTTCAGACAGGGGTTTCGTTGGAGTTTCACTGGAGAAGGCATGGAGGTAAACAGCGGCCAAATCGGCAACGAACGAGTCGTCGCCCCAGTCCTGATACAGCGCTTGCACGACATCAACGCACTGTCCACAGCACACGCCATTCTTCTCCTTCACTGCGGATATAACAGCGTTCACGCAGGTATCGCTCACGCCGCGCGCTAGCACCAGGTTGTCTGCCGTCAGCTCCTTCAAACACGCGAGCACGTGGGGCTCGTCGTCCAGTGTGGTGGTGGCGACGAGCGCGAGAATGTGGGTGGCCACCACGCACATCACACTCACGTCGTGGTGGAAGAGTTGGGATGCCGCTCGGACCACGGAGAGCGTGTCGGACCAGCAGGCGTTGGCGTCGACGGCGGCGAGAAGGGAGCGAAGGATGGCGGGAAAGAGAGGCGAGGCGTTGGTCACAGTGAATGTGGCGGGAACGGGCGGGAGCGAAGGCGCGTTGAATTCAGATGGTTTCTCTTGCGGAAGCTCATCATCGGATGGGTTCTGAGGTGTTTCCTCCTCCGGAGAGCGTGTTGGTGTTGTGGCCTCGTTCTTCTCGTCGGGTGATTCCCGTTCGCTCTCTGTAGGGGGCTTCTCTTCATCGCTCTCTGAGTCTTGGGTTACTGGCTTCTCTTCCTTCACAGTTTCAGTCTCTTCTTGTGTTGCTGACACCTCCACAGTTTCCTCTTTCACACCTTCTGGCTTCTCCTCCACCTCTTCTTGTGCTACAGGCTTCACCTCCTCGCTCTTCTCTTCCACAGTTTCCGCCTCCTGTGTTCCTGGCATGTCCGTCACACCTTCTGGCTCCTCCTCCTTCACACCCTCCTGTGCCACCGGCTTCTCCTCCTCGCTCTGGTCCCACTCCACATCCCAATCACCCCCACTATTCTCATCCTTCTTCACCGTCTCCCACTCGTCATCATCACTCCACGTGTCCTCTCGACTCGCGCCCAGCTTCGCCTCCTCCTTCACAGTCCACTTCACATCGCTCTGCGGTGCTGCCTGCTCCCAGTCGTCGTCCCAGTCCTCCTCCGCAGCCACGCGTGTGACCTTCACAGGCGTGGTGGCTTCAGTTATGGTGGCTTCAGTCATTGTTTCGGGCGTGGGGTTTGACGATTCTTTGTCGTCGGCAACGAACTGCGTTAGCAGAGAGTTCTTCTTCCCGCGTCTTCGCGTGGCTATTGGCTTCTCCTCGTCGTCGCTGAATCCACTCTGCACCACCTTCTCTGGCTTCACTTGCGGTCTGCGAGGTTTCTTGGCTGTGTTCTGCTTTGCCTCCACCTTCTCTCCCTTCTCTTCTTTCTTCACTTCCTCCTTCTTCTCTCCCTCCTTCACTTCCTCCTTCTTCTCTCCCTCCTTCACTTCCTTCTTCACTTCTGGCTTCACACTCACCTCCTCCTTCACCTCCTCCCACTCCTCGCTGGACGCCTCCACCACCTCGCTCACTTCAAAGTCACACTCTCTCACACAACACGCTCTCATTTCACGACTCACTCGCTGTCCCTCGTAACACACACTCCCTCCAACCAACTCCACTTTTCCCTCCAACGCGCCAGCACACTCCAGAACACACGTCAGAAGACGGAGGGAATTCGCATGGACGGACACAGAATCGGGTCGATTTCTGTCAACGGGTCGGGAGAGTAATGAAGGAATCAGACCTAATACGGTTTCGACGAAAACACGACGAATCTCGTCATTCCCCAAACACTCCAGATTCTTGACGATATTGGCGATTCCCGTGACTGTGACCATCAACTTCGAGTCCTCTTGGGTCTGCTGGAGGTTCAGCAACCCTTGCTCTATCAGAAGACACATATCGCACACATCGGAATCGGAATGGAGGAATGTCGTAAAGGGGTAGAAAAGAGCCGAGTACTGCTTGGCCTCAATGGACTGAACAAGCGACTGCTTCCACAGAGGCGCGAACACATCTTGGTGGGCAATCCCAAAGTTTTGAATGGTCGATGCCAGCGGATGGGCGGTCGTCTGACTCACCAACTCGGCGAACGCACGACTGCGTTGCAACGCAATGGACTGGTGGAGGGTTGTTTTGGGATCGCTTTCTGGCAAGAAGAAGGGAAGGAGTTTCACTAGAGTTTCTATGCATGATCACTGAACGGACGAAACGACCCTCATCCCTCACAATCTGTTTCAAGATCAGAAGAATAAGCACCTCCAAACACGCCTCCACGCTGCGGAGATCACAACCATCCTGCACCACACGGCGAATCGCGCTCACAATCTGACCCTCACACTCACCTCCACCACCCACCTGCACGGCGTACTGTTCCAGATAGCGCCGACTCGCGTCGTCGTTGTCGCACACGTCACCGTACTTGTCCAGCAGCTCCTTCAGCACTGTCACACTCATCGCCTGAATGGTCTCGATCGCCGCACCCTCGTAGCTGATCGTCGTGGAGTGACAGCACAGCCGCGTCAGCTCGCTCAGCACACGGTAGACTTTTGGATCCTGCGGCTGAGGGGTGGTAGAAAAAACTACCTGCGGAGTGAGGATGTGGAAGAGTGATTGGAGTGCTGCGTAGGTTCCCTCCAACGACAAAAGAAGTGCCTATTTCTGACACGCGTCCATCACCACCACTTGCCACATCCACTCTTTCTCTTCCTTCGACGAAACGCCCCTCGTCAGCACGGCGGAATCTGCCTCCAGCGGCACGAGCGGCGCGTCCATCATCACAGGATTGGAGGTGACGATCACGACGTCCCACACGGCGCGCAGCGACGCGGACAGGGTCTGGAGACGATGGTTGACAAGGTCAACGAAGAGTTCGCCACAAGCGTTGATGGAGATGGAGTCGTCGCAGCTATGGTAAGAGTGAACGAGTGGCCAATACAGGATGCACTTCTGGTAACAGTGCAGCGTCGTCTCGAGAAGGGTGGGGAAGGGCACGACCGTTTCATCGGCTTCGCCGAACAAGAACCGCGGGGAAGACCCGACGATGCGTTTCAACACCATAAGCGAAGTGACTGTGGATAAGAAGGAAGGAATGAAACGACAGCGAAACTCCTTGTCGTCGTGCGTCATGGAGGGAAGAAGGAGGGAGATTAGGAAGGAGGGAGCCACGAGAGAAGGAAGCGTTGCAAACAGGTGAGCGTAGAGTTGGAGGCAGAGAACGCGCAGATGCGGATCCGTGTAGTGATTCCATGTCTATCAATGACCACTATACAGACATCGATACAGAACGAACATAGGTTAGCAGGAGCGTAAAGTGGTTCTTCATCATCATCAACAACTCACCACTGCACGTCTCCGCCAGCGTCGTCACAACGCTCAGCCACACCGACACGTTCTGAACCGCCTCCACGCTCTTCTCCTCCTCGCGCACCAGTTCCTTGTTCAGCCAATCCATCGCCCATTGCGTCCATTCCGGGCTGCCGTCGCACGCGCCGACCACCATGCCCAGAGAGCGCAGACACCAGTTGTGGAGCGGAGGGCGAGGGTCGGTGAGCTCGACATCGAGCACTTGTTGGATGTTGTGTTGGAGCGAAGTGCCCTGACGCGCCGCCAGCAGACGCTGCATGAAACAGAGCGAGTACACGCAGCTGCTCATATGGACGGGGTTGTTGTCGTCGTTGAACACGCGCTGTGCGTCACGCTCACCTCACACACCCACTTCCAGGTTTCCCAGCACTTCGCGCACGAACTCGATCTCGCCCACCACACACAGCTGCGCCAGCGCCTGCGCCGCCAGCAGTCGGTTCCCGCCATCCACGCTCGCCATGGCGCTCAGAAGAATCGCCTTCACCGTGCTCAGCCACTCGTGACTCTCCACGAAGAGCCCGTACTCCAGCGCCGTCTAGTCATCACTCATGCCTCGCACAGCCACGTCCGAAATCATCCACAACACGTCGCACATCGTCCGCGCCGCGATGCGCTGCGTCTCCGCGGGCTTCTTCTCCACTACACTTCAGGCACTCCGTCGCGCGTACAGTCGTCCATGTCGCACAACACGATCTCGATCATGCGACTGCGGTCGCCCGGCGTGTGGTTCACGAACAGCGTGCTGAAGGCTTGAATGGACGCGTTCGCCACACGCGTGAAGAGGAGCGGCGTGGAGGGAAGCAGCATGGAGGGAAAGGGCGCCACGGCGCACGGCGTCACGAGGATCTTCTGGAAGAGGATGAAACTGCCCATGAATGTGGAATTCCAGAATTACAAGGACACATCTTCGTAGTCAGAAATCGTCATCTTTTCTGCAATCGCGAACTCCTTCTCCAATCGCTATCCCTCAGTCGTTTCATCCACACCTACCTCCAAAACCTCGACTGATTTCTGCCGCGCCGGGTGTACCAGCACCCTGTCCTCTGCCTCCGTCACCTCGTCCACCAGCGTGCTCGCTTCGCGTCGCTCCATCACAGCCAGGAGCGTGAGTGGGAGGTAGATGTCGATGGCGGGAACGAGGAGGTGTGGCGGGAGAGAGACGATGATGTGCTGGGTCAGAAGAATCAGTCGCCAGAGCGCGGGCTGGGCGTTGGAGGAGGCGAGGGTCTGAAGGGCGGAGCAGATCGACTGGAAGTGTTGGAGCTACGCGTGAGGTGAAAAGAGGGGGGCCACAATGCCGTGGAAGAGTGGCGTGTACTTCTCGAAGAGGTCGCGACGACAGCGCAGCAGGAGCAAGCTACTCCTCATCCGCCTCCACAGCGCCATACACCGTCTCCAGCAGCGGCAGCAGTCGTCTCAGGGCGAGCGTCACCTCCTCGCTCTGCAGCAGCGCCCGGCGACTCGTGCCGTTGCCGTTGTTCGCCTGCTCGAGCACGCGCGAGACCGCCTCCAGATGCTCGTTGCACAGGTCCAGCATCCCGGCCAGTTCTGGCAATAGCCAGTCGTCGTCTAGTCGTGAGAGAGAGGAGGCGTTCGCACCTGCCATCACCAGACCATGCAGGAGGAACCAGCCGCCCTCCAGGCAGCAGTGGAAGGTCTGTTGCTGGATGAGCCGGGTCTCGCGGTCGGCGGCGGAGGTGAGTGTGATGAAGAGGAGGAAGAGCGCGTGGACGTGGCTGAGCAGCGCGGCGAGCACGTCGGGACGGACGGTCTGGTGTTTGGAGAAGAGAAGGAGGAGGAGGTGTCCCGCGACGCGACACAACCCCGAAATCACGTCGGTCTGAGCGTTATCTCGCACTATGAGGCACACCTCGCACATCGTGGTGGACTGCAGCGTCTCCACACGCTTCCGGATCTCGTCCGACAGTCGCACCAGGAAACTCTCGATAAGCGAGGCGTCGACGGTGCCCAGCACGAGGAAACAGCGTTCTGCGACGACGGGCAGCGCGGGGTTCTTGCTGGTGAGGAAGGAGAGAAGGAGGGCGAAGTGCTCCTGCCAGTCCGTCTTGACTGCCTCGCCCAAAATCGGGATGATTTTCGACAGCACCTTGATGACGGAAATCAGCACGGTTTCGTCCTGAGTGGATTGGAGGAGGGACACAATGTGCGTCATGGCTAACGAAATGTGGCTCTCCGTCAGAAAGGCGCACACGCCGTCCACCACCACGGTCTCAAACACAAACCGATTCATCGGCGAGGGCTTCGCTACATGTGAGACGGAGCGACGGGAGTTACATTTCAGTTGGTTGGAGAGAAGCGTGAGCAGTACGGTGAGGTCGTGCTCCCCGATGCGCTCCTTCACCAGCTCGAGGAAGCGCAGCAGCACTTCGCAGTACCGCAGCTGAAGCGATTCCGACGTGCTGTCCATTCGCTCGAACAGCCACGTGAAGACCCACTCAATGGTGTAGTCCTTCGCGGTGGAGGGAGCCGCGGGCGTTTCAGACTGCTCGTCATATTTCTTGACCTTTTCTGTCTTCTGCTGACGCGCCTGCGTTTCCGCGATCAGTTGGTGGAACATGGAGGCGGTTTCATACGCGACGATTCCCGCGGTTGCGGAAGAGAGCTCCTTTTCGCTCTCCAGCAGAGAGAAGAAGCACTTTTGAATCGAGGAACCAGCCTTCTCGCCGGAGGGAAGCCAGAACAGAATGGCGGGAAGAGACGCCAGGAGAGACAAGCAGGGCGATTCGATGTCTTCTCGCTTTGTCAACACACACTTCTCAAGCGTGGTTGAGAGCGAGGACAGAGTGCTCACGAATTGAGAAGATGTTGCGAATAGTTGCTTCTGTGACAAGACACTCGATACATATGCAATGATGCTGCTGATTTCGTTGTCCTAGCCGTGAGTGCCCTAAAAGACTCCCCACGGTGAGCGATTTACTCAGCTTGGAACACAGACTGAGAAAGGATTCCGCGTGTTGCTCGCAGAACGCGTGGCTGCTCTGAACGAAATCGGAGAGGATGTCAAAGCACAGAATGCGGGTATTGGGGGCGTATTTGGACGAGGCGATTTTCATGCACTTCGCTACGCGTGACGCACAATCGATAGGAGAGAACGGAGGAAGGGCGAGGGATCACACGAACCATCAACGAAAAACGCGTGAACGCATTGCAGAATCATATGACGGACGGATCGAACGAAGAACACGCTGTCTACTCCTCAAACCGAGCCAGCATGGCACACCCGCCTTCGTTTTCATGGACGAAACAAGCACTCTTTCAAATCTAATGGTTAGCTCCATGTTCGTCGCAAATCCCACTCCAAAGCAGCCGAGCGCCGCGTTTCGTAGTTGGAGGAGGCGATAAGGGCGCTCATTGTGTTCAGCACATCGTACAATTGAAGCTTGTACTGCTCCGCGAGCGATGAGCTCTTTCCGCTCTTGTCTGCACATCAACGAATCGCAACACGAATACAGCTCGAGAAGATCGACTCCATCCTCCCCACGGTTTCAGCCAGTTCCGAGCTCATTCTGTTCCAATGACTCCGAAAGAATGCGCTTTCAAACAAACAACCCACTTAGAAGTCAATGATGGGAACGCCCCAAGTGCAGCTGCTCTCGATGTCCAGGTTGTCCTTGTACATCTGGATTCTGAACCAGCCGTTCTCGCCCCAGTACTCGCCCCACGAGTTGCGACCAATCCAGTACTCCTTGCCGTCTTCAGTCTTGCCCCAGCCCGTCACCTCAATGATGTGACCACCGAGACCAGAGTGATCGTTCTCCACGAAGAGACCGCCCGTGTAGTCCAGGAACTCCTGAGTGACCTCCACGAAGCAGGAAATGGGACCACGCGCGAAGATCTCCGCCTTCATCTTGTCGGCGCCCTCGACGGAACCGTACTCGTTGATCTTGTATCTCTTGTAGTCCTTGATGGGGAAGCAGCCCTTGTCGGGGTCGCAGTCCAGGCAGCGGTTCAGATCGTTGCACTCCTTGTTCTTGGCCTCGTACACCTGGCACGTCTGGTCAGGAATACCCTCGCTGTGCGCGTAGGAGTACACACCGCTGTCCCAACTACCCATCAATCTACTTACTCACTCCTACCCGCCGTGGCAGCTGCCGCTGTGACCGCAGTTGATCACCTCCTGCACGGAGAGCTCAACAGAGGGCCACGCGCCCTTGCGCATCAGGTTGAAGCGATCGGCGATGGCGGAGGTGGAACCCTGAGCCCAGCAGGAGCCGCAGTACTGAGGGATGTGCTGGTTCTTGTTCCAGGTGGCGT
>ERZ1106923.364-NODE-364-length-18181-cov-16.126007_pt1 | contig 18181 bp, 23 predicted proteins | sample MGYA00403657_ERZ1106923 | MGnify/ENA primary metagenome ERZ1106923 (study PRJEB35170, sample SAMEA104062425) | human gut metagenome | biome: human gut; feature: human-associated habitat; material: faeces | place: Denmark | collected 2012-06-19 ...
GAAAGACGCTCAGCCATTCTCACACACGAATACTTGGAAGATAAAGAAAATGTGAGAAAAGATACAAACGGAGAAACGGGGAAGGAGTGACCCGAAACTGCCGTTCAGCTGACCATTCTACTCCAGGAGGACCCAATTCCTGTATTCCGACCTAGAACAACGAAGTCATTTCCCCTCGATCTGTCCCGAACACCCTTCGATTCTCATCGAACAACACGGTTCTTTCCAGGCGCGCTGCCAAACCGGATGTAGGTTGCACTGCATCGCCCTATGCATCGCGTTCTCCCTTTCCCAGAGGTAGTGAGCAGAAACGCACTCCATGCTCGAGGGGGCGCGGATCCACACGAAATAGACTTGCTGACCGTGCTTGCGTTGAGAGAGAAAGAGATTTGCGGCTGATTGCGAGATGATGTGCTCGGACAACGCTACGGGGTTGCTTTTGTGCCACGGAATGGACGTCGCTTCCCCCACTCCACTTTTGAGAATTCCATTTCTTTTCTGGAGAATCGCCTCCCGGGGTCAATGAACGCTCCACAGGGCGCAACACACATCGTGCGAATCGTGAATGTGAACGTTTTGGACAACCCGACCTCATTGACCAATCCCTTCCAGTTCGAGATCATTTTCGAGTCCAGTCGCGATTTGGCGGACGGTACGACAGCGGGGTCGCGATGAGCCATAGATTTGGAGTGGAAGCTCACCTACGTCGGAGACCACCGAACCGTCGAAGGCGACCAGGTTCTCGACTCCGTGATGATCGGGCCGATCGCGAGGGGGACTCACAAGTTTTGTCTCCAAGTGGGGCGCGATGGCGGTGTTTGATGTAGACGAGTCCGCCCGATGTGTCGCGGATCCCCGAGGACTGCGTTCTGGGGCTGACGGTCGTGTTCCTGTCGGGTTGCTATCGGTCGCAGGAGTTCGTTCGGATCGGATACTACGTGAACAACACGTGCAGTTCGGGCTGGAAGCAGTTTTCGCAGATCCAGCGTTGTATTCTAGCGGAGAAGCCGCGTATCACCCTCACGCCCATCCTGTGGGACTCGCGCGTTTGTTACAAACAGAAACAACTATGACGCGACTGCACGTGCTGTCGGTACGCCGCCTCTCCCTCAAAGCGCTTCGCACACCCGCAGTACTGGCAAATCACCTCTCCCTCCTTCAGCTTCTTCATCGATCGCACGCGTCGGCGAGTCAGCAGTCTGTAGTCGTGCTCGAATCGCCGGTTGTGCACACAGCGGAACGCCCGGAACAAGCGCAGGTAGAACTTCCTCCACACCCACCCCTCCTCGCAAAGGCTCTTCATCGCCGAGTCCACGCACGCCAGCTGCGTCAGGTCGGTCGGCGCGCAGTAGTCCGCCACACAGCGCCACACGTCCCGATTCAGTCCTCGCATCAGCTGCTCGCGGTCCCGAATCGCCTGCTCGATGTCCTTCAGCTCCACGCACAGTCGCTTGGCTTCAAACGCGTCGCTGGAGTCGCTGGAGTCGTCGCTGATGGAGTAGTCGTAGGACAGCACGAAGCGCCCCGTTGCGCAGTAGCAGGCTTGTAGTTGTGTAGAGTGGTTGGAGGGTGTTGTGGAGGGTGTTGTGGGGTCACACGCGGAGGATGTCGTGGAATCACACGCCACAGCACACTCCCTCTCACACGCGCGGCAACAATGATGCTCTCCTGCGCGCCAGCCACACGCATTCCGCTTCACGTTGCACTCCTTGTGGAGGATGAAACTCCCTATCAACGCGGAGGGAGGAGTCATGCACACGACACACTGCGTGTCGGCACCCACTCCGGCGACGCGCTGCACGCAGCTCGGACACACGTGGAGTCTCCACCGTGAACAGCACAGCGACAGCGAGGGACAGACGTGCGCGAGCAACGTGCCGACGTCGTGGACGAGAAGAAAGGGCAGCTCGGACCAAGTATCCGCGTCGACGCTGTTGAGGGAACGCACAAGAGAGAGTAACGCGGGAGGGTCCAAGGGCAGCGAGCACTGCGAGAGACGCACCCACAGGACGTGGAGGGTGAGGAGAAGAAGAGAGGGCGTGGGACCCCCCTCTTTCCACAACTCGTTGAGAATCGACAGCACTTCGGTGTGGTGGAGAGAAGGGGTGTGCGCCAGCAGACAGGACAGGAGAGCGTACACGGAGGGCGACTGGCTTGTGTTCCAGCTGTGCTCCACGACATCGAGAACGCAATTCTTCCCCGACCACGAGAAACAGGACTGGAGGAGCTCGATAACGAACAGGGATGGCGGAATACTCATTTGGATGACGCAGTCTGTGATGAGGAGAAGCACGCGCGGAATGACGCGTGGCTGCGAGGAAATGGGAAGGAGTCGGATGACATGATTCCACGCCTTCAAGTACTCAGTCACGTCGGCGTGCTGAAGACGGGAGAGCGCGAACACACGGGGTTTGCCCACGCACTTGGAGCACATACAGGAAACGCGGCAATCTTCTTGCTGGAAGACGGGAGCGAAATGGAGAAATAGAAAATGGAAAAAGGACGACAACAGCTTGTCCATGTCGGGCTGCTCTGCACAGATGCGCAGCACTCCGTACAGACAGGAGGGAGACGTGTTCATGCACGTCTTGATGACCTTCTTCTGTGTGTGGTGGAAGTCGCGGATGAAACTAGCATTGATGCTTCTCTCTGATAAATTACGCAAATAACGCCGCGTTCAGCTCGCTCGGAAAGGAAGTCGCGTGTACTAAAAGGACGGGGATAATGATGCCGGCTACCTTCTTCTTCGATTTGTCCGGCTTTGTAGAGACCAGTCGAAGCACGTTGGAGACGATGCCCGTGTCGAATCCCTCTTTTGAAATCCAGGAGGTTGCCATGCCTTGCAATAGAGTCAGCAGCGTTCTACACGTTTGGGGAGACAGAGGGCACATACTTGAAGCGTTCTTCACTCTCAGGGGCTAATTCGCAGTTAACGAGGGACTTGTGGATAAGCTGCAAGGAGGGTGACATTTGGGAGAACCATGATTTCACCATGCCATTGCGGAGTGAGGGGAAAGAATGGATGTGGTGTGGGCTGTTTTCAGGGTGTGTTGTTGATGGCGACTCACAAGTGAGTGATACAACTTGTGAATGATACAACTTACGAATGAACAACTACTCACAACTGAACGACTCAAACACAACTCACAACAAACACACCACAATGTGTAATTATTCTCCACCTTCCACTGCTGAATCTTCTGCCTCAGCTCGTCCTCTACGCATCACCACCACAAACGACGCCAACGCGGAATCAGCTGCTCCTTCGAGAGGGGCGTGCGGTCGTAGGGGTCCACCGGCTTCTCCATCAGCAGCCGCTCGATCGTCGAGCGGTCCAGAATCATCTTCGAGTTGGGCAGCATCACGGGGTCCTTCATCAGCTCGTTCGTCATCTCGTCCAGGAACTCGTCGGGCGCGGAGTCCAGCAGCTCGTCCAGACTCTGCAGCCGGTTGCCCTCCGCCTCCAGCTTGGCGATGAACGCCTGCATGCGCTGCTGGTCGTTCTACGCGTCACAGCCGCTCGCCACTGCCACATATTCGAGGAGATTTCTGGACTTGCAGATGGCGGCCGCCTTCTTGAAGATCGCCATGTTCAGCGTGCCCTCCTCGTTCATGCACAGAATGAACTGCGCGGACTCGCTGAACACCAGGATCACCTTCACCAGCAGCGACAGCAGCTCGTTCGGGTCGAAGTGGTACTTCTCCGGATTCGCGATCTTCAGCGAAACGCCCTCCTTCCCCACCAGCTGCGTGACCAGGCGCGGCAAGGAGACGGCGAGGGGCTTGATGGTGGTTTCCTCGAGCCAGATCTCCTACACCTCACGCATCAGCGAAACGCCCACTCCCCACGGCTTGGCGGCATCAAGCAGCAGCTGCAGCGTCTCGTGCGTCAGGTCGAAGGAGAAGCGCACGCTGCGCTCGAGCTGCGTCAGGCGCAGCTGCTTCTCGTCGCGCTCCTTCTCCTCCAGCTTGGCGAACTCGGGCGCGAGCATCTGCGCGGTGAGGCTCTTGATCTCGGGGATGGCGGCGAACGCGTCGTCGGTGAGCTTGCTGAAGGAGACGATCAGCGCCTGCGCGAAGCGCTGCACCACCAGCGCGTGCGTCTTCATCTGGACGACGACGTCGGTGGAGCGCGGGTCGTGCCAGAGCACGCAGAGCACCGACAGGATGTACTTGCGGTACTGCGTGCTCTCCATGCCCACGGACTGCACGTCGCTGAACAGCTGCACCAGCAGGAAGAGCAGGCGCGAGATGCGCTGCGCGTCGTTCAGCAGGATCTCCGAGGCGTGTAGCGACTGGCGCCCCAGACTGAAGGAGGACTGCTCCTCGGGGAGGAACACGCAATACAGGCACTATTGCTGACGCGAGGGAGTGAAACGCACCTTGGTCATGTCTGCCTTCATGTGAATGCTGATGAAACTCCCGATGGTGTGGGGCTGGTCGTCCAGCGCGTCGAGCAGGAAGGCAAAGACGGGCTGGAAGAACGCGGGCAGGAACACCGAGTCGGGGAAGGAGAAGCTGCATCTGAGATGAAACGCCCTGACCCACTATTCAAATACGGACAGCACGGACAATATGTCCTCGATGCAGAACAGGGGCATGGCCTCCACGTGGTCCTTCTTCAGCAGTAGCTCGCTCAGGTACCCGCACGTGCGCAGCCAGCGGTCCACGTTCTCCAGACGCCGCAGGAACGCCGCCGAGCTGAGCTCGATCGACACCATCATGGCCGTTTCGTTGTAGGCCTCGGGCAGGATGGCGTTGACGTACTGGTAGCCGTTGGGGAGCAGACGGGACAGGTTGCGCACCGCCTTCTCTCGGATGTTCTGCAGCCCGCCGAGGGCGCGACGACAGCACGCGAAGTAGAACCACTGGCAGCGCGTGGAGAACTTGTAGCTCTCGTGGCTCTGCGCGCACGGCGGAATCTCCACGTCGTGCTGAATGCGATCCGCGTCCTTCAGCAGCGGGTCGTCGGAGAGCAGGTACGTGGAATCGGGGAACTAGAGGTGACCCCCCAAAATGGAACGCACGTTCTTCTTGTTCATCATGGGAAGCGCGAGGTTGTAGAGCACCGCCTCGAGGTTGAGGAACACGGAGGGTCTGCGAGTAAGCGGGACGCGAATCCCTCACGATAGCGCGATTCCGTAATTCGGGTTGGATTTGAGGAGTTCGTCGCCGCCGAGAATCACGACCTCAAACCAGCGTCGAATGACCATCTGCGACTCCTTGCGTTTGAGGAGCGCGGTGCAGAGGCGCGTGAGAGACAGCTACGCGTGACTCTGCGCGGGTGCACGTACAGTGGTGGTGTCGATGGCTGTCATCAAGGAGGTGAACTCGGTCTGCATGACGTACACGGCTTGCGGGGAGGACAAATCGGGGCGCACGAGTTTGGGAGCGAGGATGAAGTCGGCGGGGTGGAGGGAGAAGAAGGGCAGGAGGTAGTCGGTCTGCGCGGCGAGCTTCAGCGCCAGCCCGGACTTGGCTTCGGTGGTGAGACGCTGGGTTCGGACGAAGGATTGCGTGCCCAGCGGTTCGGAGACGATGGAGACCAGTGTGGCGAGCGTTTCGTTCATGGCGGGGAGGTTGAGGTCCTTGAGAGCTTGGATGGCCTGTGCGCGCAGATAGTTGAAGATGATGGCGAGATGATCATCCAGTTCGCCCATGGCGGCATCGTACTCCAGGTACTTGCTGATGATGGACTGCGCGTTGTTGGACGCGAAGATGTGGAGGAACTGCTGAATGAAGGTGGAATCCGCGCCAGGTCTGCCATTCACGCAAAGACTCGATTCTTACTGGAAGTAGTTGTCGATGGTGGTGCACAGCATGCCTAGAATGAGGTCGCTGTTGTTCTCGAGAACGTTCTTCACATCCACTTCTATTCGTGAAGGGACAAGAGAAAGGAGACCGGAGTCGCGAACATCGCGAAGGTGATCGACGTTGCGGTCGTAGCACTCGCAGAGGTACTTGACTTCGTTCATGCCGAGACTGACTTGGTTTTGCATTTCTTCGTAGAGATAGTTGTCGAAGTTCTCTATGGATATGGATTCGCCGAGAGGGTCCTAGAAGTGAAGGAAGGGGCGGAGTGGCACAAAAGGACGGCGCATCGTGATTCCGAGGATGTGGGTGCACATATCGTGAATGCGTTGTCGTTTCCGCATGGAATCGTCGAAGACAATGCGAGGAGAGGAAGATGGAGGCGGAGTGGGCGGGGAAACGGGCTCGGGCTCTTTTGGAGGCGCTGTTTTGTTGAGCAGGATGAGTTGTGACCTACCCGCTTTTAGGACTCCGTCAAAGCGTTCTGCGCGAAGACGTCGTATCTACGGGATTGAGGAGTGCGGAGAGGTTTCTTACTTCTTCTTCACTTCGTTGCATCGTTTTGGGAGGAGTGGGAGAGAATGAGTGATGTGTTGTCAGTGTTAAGTGATGTGTTGTTAGTTTTAGGTGAAGGGGATAGCAGCGCTAATGCAAGTGACAGCAGCGATGCTGAAAAGAACAACAAAACGAACAACACTCACAACGCAAAACAAACACCCGCTAAACTACACAACAGAACACAATTCACATATTCGGCATGTGACTGCCAGGCAAGGTGGAGGGTAAACTCATCTGCACCATCACCTGATTCGCGCTCTCGTACCGCGCCTGCCATCTCACGGACTACACATCACCCCACCCTCCATCGCCTACCGTGGGAGGCGCGTTCTTCACCCATGGGAAAGTAAGGACTTCCTTCATCGACAGACGCTCTTCGGGGTTCTTCGCCAGCATGTTCTTCACCAGCAGCAGCGCGTCCTCCGACACGGCGCTCCAGTCCCGCGGGTTGTACTCGATGCGCTCGTTCACCGTCTTGTACAGCAGCTCCCTGGCGTTGTCGCTGGCGAACGGCGCGTAGCCCATGAGCAGGATGAACAGCGTCACGCCCAGCGAGAACACGTCCGCCTTGTCCGTGTACTGGCAGCGCGAGATGACCTCCGGCGCCATGAAGCCTGCCGTGCCGACGATTTCGCTACGCGTCACACGCCGCCCGCACCGCCACTTGGTGTCTCGGTTGAAGTGGTCCGCAAGCAGACTGCACCCGAAGTCCGTCAGCTTCATCGGCGCGTGCGCGTCGTTGCTCTCGTAGATGATGTTCTCCGGCTTCACGTCCAGGTGGTATATGTGGTTCTCGTGCAGCGTCTGGAGCGCGCTCCCGATGCGCTGGATCACGTTCGCCGCCTCGCGCTCTAGTCCTCACAAGCAGAGCCAACGCGCACCCGTAAAACACCGCTTGTGCACCAGGCGGTGGTAGAGGTCGCCGCCGCCCATGTACTCCATCACCACGTGCACCAGCAGCGGGTCCTCGTACACGTCGATCACGCGGACGATGCAGTCGTTGTGCACGTGCTCCTTAATCTCGCGCAGCACCGTCAGCTCCTGCCGGAGGATGGACTCGTCGATGTTGCAGCGGGCGATCACCTTCACTGCATACATCTCGCCGGTCTTCTACGCATCACGCGCGATTGCAGTAGCCACCTTGTTCTGTCCCAAGCGGACCACACCGTACCGCCCCTTGCCCAGAACATCGAGGAGACTCATGGACTCGTGGATCGTGGCGGACGATTTGCCCTGCGTCGACAGGCGCCGCTGCAGCGCGATCAGCAGACTGAAGAACCGAATCCACTGGTCCTATCCGTCAGCACCCCGCGCCGGAGCGTACGCGTTGCGCCATGCTGTACGCCTCGAGAATGTACGTCCGCTCGCCCCGGTTCGGCTGGACGGAGAAGGCGAAAGGGTGGCCGCTGACGTTCTCCACCATGACCTTGCCGTCGGCGGTAATCTGCGCCTTTCGTCGAGGGATCTTGTGGTTGGACGCCTATGTATCAGCAGACGGGCAATCACACACATCATAGTACATGAACGAGGGGCCGCTAATGCTGAAGAAGCGGCGCTTCCACATCTGGAGTCCCCGGAAGCCCTTCTTCCGCAAGTTGCCCTCGAAGTGGAGCTGGAAAAGCAGCTCCTTCGCCTCCTCCTTGGACATCCGCTCGACGTCCTCCGTTCGGAGCGCGAGGATGTCCTTCCCGTCAACGATCACCTTCTTGAAGGAGGCGACGTAGTCAGGAGAGTCTTCGAAGCAGAAGTCGTCAAAGAACGCTCCTTTGAGAGTTGCAACGAGGGAGTTCACCCGCTTGTGCGTGGGCGCCGTGCGGGGCGAGTCCATAACGGAGGATGGCGAGTTAGACAAACGATCCGTGACGACGGGACACCCGTCGTTCCCGAGCGTGATTTCTTCAGAATCGGCATCCTGATCGTTTGACGTCACCGGTCTACTCATACTGTACTTCGGATAGATCGCATCTGAAGCGGTCCGAAGATAGCGAAGACGCGCATCGAGCTTGGAGCAACAAACAGAAACACGCCAGCATGCAAAATTACATAGCATTGATGATGTCAGCGTCATCACCGTTGTAGAGGCTGCACATGTTAGCGAGCGTACGGGCATACTTCAGAGAGTAGTCGTTGAATCCGTAGGTGGACTCGTACTTCTCGAGAGCAGCGTTGTAGCAAGGCCAGTTCTTCTCCGTGATGTGGATCTGGAGGAGGGTGTTGTCGTTGCCCATCACCTTCTTCACCAGCTGCTGGAAGTATCTGTCGACGTTCAGGTTTCTCTCGGCGATCTTCATGTACATCTCGTAGGCTTCCTTGTCGTTCACGTCCAGAGCTCTGTTCTTCCAGTACAGCATCTCGTTGTCGCGGGAGTTCCACTGCTTCACGGGCTTGTTGTTGCTGCGCAGGAACTTTCTGCGGCTCACGTCACCGGAGATGTAGTTGGCGAGCACGTCCTTGGCAATCTCCATATCACCGAACTGCAGAGGGTGAGAAGTCGTGGTGAACTCCTTGGCGTCGTCGAACTGCTTCTGGAGCGTCAGAGTCTTCAGGTCAGCGGTGTCATCCTGCTCCAGCCAGAAGCAAGACCAGACCTCACCGAGGCAAGAACCAATGTGCTTTCCGTCGACAACATCGTCCTCAGGAGGGCAGTAGGTACCCCAGGAGGACTCGTCGGGGAGGGTGGAGGAGAGGGCGTAGGCGTTGATGTCCTTGGGGAGCGTCTGCCACATGGAGCCGGACTCGCAGGCCTCCAGGTAGTACACCAGCTTGTTGTACATCTTGTTCTCGTACATCTTCTTGATGGTGCCCACCAGCGTCTCAGCAGTCAGGAAACCACCCTCGGGCATGGAGACGATGTTATCACCACCGTGGTCGATGTAGTACAGGAAGATGTTATCCTCGGTCGTGGTCTTCAGCACCTTGGGATGCTCAATTCCAGAGATCTTGGCAGCCGTCGCCTCGTCGCCGAGAAGAATGGCCACGTACAGATCCTTGGTCAGATGGTTCTCCTTCTTGTAATCAATCACGAGACCCTCCTGGTAGTTGCGCTGGTTGTTACCGGGATGGTTATAGATTGTTCCGGGGAAGGGGTTGGCCTCGTTGCCGGGCAGATCACCGTACATGATGGTGATGATGTGATCGGGATCGTACTTGTGATCCGTCAGCACACCGTACATATGAGCGACATCGGACTGATGTCTGTAGTTGCCGTAACCGGAGGAACCGGCAAGCAGCACGGCCCATTCAGCGGCAGAAGCCAGGGCAATGAGAAGAACGAAAGAAAGGCACTTCATCACTTACAAAAAGAAATATGAATGCTCGATCCTGAAATGCCGCCGACGTCGTATAAGCAAGTGCCATTCGGTCCAGGCGAATCGACATACTCCAGATGACAGCGGGACTTGTTTTTCGTGCGGCCAATCATCTGCCATTCTCATTTCTGGACTGTTTTGCTGAATAGCGCTTCGTTAGCGATATGAAGGATGCGAGCAGTCGCGCTTTGTGTGGAAAAGACTGGAAACACAATTAGAGGATTGTATGGTTTCGAGAAACGAACATTTCGTGTTGTGATTTGTCTTTATGAATGCAGTGCATGGAAGTGCTTTTACTTGGGGGCGTGATCATGCGCCGTGGAAGAGCGCAAAGTGTGAAAACGCACTCTACTCCCCTTCCTCCAACCCATTTCATGCGAACACGCGGGGAAATGACGTGGTTCCCCATCTTCACTCCGTCACCTATCCACCCCTTTCTTCTTCATTCACACCACCCGCCCTACACAACCACGCTTCTCTTTCCTTCCGTCTTCCTCACCATCCATAGAAAGACGTGGGATCCCCTTTTCTCGCTTTTCTCGCACAAACCAAGGTGCGCTTCCCTTTCGAGCCGCACTTTGCTATTACCGAGGCCACCTACACCCGTTTTGAGAGACCGAATGCGTTGCTTTCCTTTCCTTATCGCGTTCCTCGCTCTCTTCGTATGCGCGTTCCTCCTCCTTTTCATCGCATAGAGCATTGCATGGAGTGCGGATGCAGCGGGGAAGCAGAGGACCGTGACGATCGTGCTGAAGCCCTGCGGCGTGGTCACCTCGATTCGCTACCGCTTCTCGCTGGCGTCATCAGAAGGAGCGCAAGCGGAGAACTGGATATTCAAGCGACTGACGCAGGGCGTCGCGAACCAGTTCCAGCACGCGCTGGACTATCACGCCGGCGCAGAGTACATTCTGTATAGCATTATGTGAGCATCTCCCTTCACGCGTAACGGAGTAGAAACGAGGCGGAGTCTTCTTCCTTCGTGGGTCTTTCGCTGTACGACGAGAAGAATATCACGGAACGCCACCTACTGCTGTCTGCACGCATTTCCCCAAACCAGACGGACTCCTCGCTCCCCTTTTCCTTTCCCTCGGATTGTGCGTCGTCCTCCCTCCACTTCCTCCTGCACACGCGCTCCCTATCGTCCTGGGTCCTTGCCCTGTTTCCTGCTGACGCGTAGGAGTCCTTCGCCATTACCGCCTTCAACAAGGACCTCGCCATTCGGGAGGTGTTGTACTCCTTCAACCAGACACGATCCTACGAGTCGAGAAGCTTCTTCATGTGCGCGCCCCTCCACTATTCCCGTTACCGCCTTCACCTGTTTTCCTCGTCCTCGCTTTGTTCCTTCTTCACGCGTAGAGAGGAGGAGGGATGGAGCCGCGGTTCCGTGCTGCAGTACTTCGACCCTGCGCACAGCGTGTTCGGCTACAGCGCGTCCTCGCGTTCCGCCGTGTATTCCGTCGTGGTGAACGAGCCCACGCTGTACTCCAACGAGATCCGCCTCTTCCACTCGTTCCAGCTGCCCTCGCTGCCCGTGGACGCGACGGTGCTGGCGTGCGTGGAGGACCGGGAGAGTCAGCACTGCGCGTGGATGCGCGACTCGCCGTCGGCAGTGATCACCACGGGCGTGCTGGAAGGACCGGTGATGCGCCTCGTGGTGGACGTGGAGGGCGGCGCGCTGTCGCTGGTGTACACCTTCAACCACACGGTGATGCAGTCCTTCGCGCTGCCCTCCTCCGCGCGCGTCGTGTTCAACTTCACGCTCCCCTACGCCACGTGTCCGCCCACGCTCCTCTCCACGCACTTCGTCCCGCTCCTGCCCGCCTCTGCAAGCTACTCTGTTCATTCTTCCACGGGCGAGCTTCTTTTAGTGGCTGTGTGTGGTGTGAGTGGTGCTAGCAATGCGAATGAAGTGAGTGACGTGAACGAAGGAGGAGGTATTACAACAACAGCAACAACAACCTTCACGCACTCCTGCGAGTGCCCCTCCACCGTGGACGCCAACGGCATCGACTGGCCCCAAACTCACCAGGGCATGCTGCTGCAGAAGCCGTGCGTGGCGTCGCAGTACGGGTCGATGACCTACTGGTGCTCGTCGCGGTGCAGCTGGGAGTACATCGCGGGACGCTGCACGCCCATCCAGTGCCCTGCCGAGATCGCCGACGGCGTGCTGTGGGAGCAGCGCGGCGCGGGCGAGGAGCAGCGAGTGTCCTGCGCCAACGGACGCGGCGACGCGCTGATCCGCCGCTGCGACGAGAAGGGCGAGTGGAGTCCGGTGCGGCAGGGCCGCTGCAGCTGCGAGGCAGAGGGCGAGTGGCCGAGCACGCCGAGCCAGCGCTACGTGTACCGGAAGTGTCCGAACGGCATGAGCGGCTCGGTGTCGCGGCGGTGCAACCGCTTCGGCGAGTGGAGCGCGGTGCTGAGCGACTGCGTGATGATCACCTGCCCCGAGGAGACGCTCGACGACGTGCTCTTCCCCTCGGTGCCGGCCGACTCGGACAGCCGCACGCCCTGCCCCAGCGGGTACTTCGGCACGCTCACGCGCCACTGCAACGAGAACGGGCGCTGGGGCGCGGTGCAGAACGACTGCACGGCGAACCACTGCGACGTGTTCTTCTTCTCGCTGATCAAGGACGGCAGCATGCTCATCTCGTACTCGGGCAGCAGCCAGCTGTCGCACCTCACCGCGTCCTTCACGCCGCACCTCGCCGACGACATCCGCGGCACCACCACCAGCGTGACGATCCCGCCGCTGCCGCCCTCCTTCCCGTCGGTGATGACCATCAGGGGGTGGTGGTTCACGCAGCAGGTGGAGCAGTGCGTGGTGGGCAACTTCTTCACCAAGTGGTTCTGCTTCCAGACGAGTCCGCCCGTGGTGATCGAGCGCAACGTCACCCGCGACCGCATGACCGTCTTCCTCGACGTCGCCTTCACCGACTGCAAGAACCGCCCGCCCGTGCAGCTCGTCATCGAGACCAAGGAGGAGGGCGCGCAGCGCAGCGTTCTCCAGTTCCGCTGCTCGCAGCTCAGCGGCTGCCTGCCCCCCAAGCACGCCGTGGTGTCGATCGTGGACCTGGACCCGCGCCACGCCTACTCCTTCCGCGCGCTGCTCACCACCGAGGACCCCTTCAAGCCGCTGCTGTGGTCGCTGCCCACCACCATCACGCCCGACGACGCCTGCGTGGACTGGCACATCACCGCCTCCTACGGCTCGGCGGCGCTGTACCTCTTCTACATGCGCTGGACCACCGAGCCCGCGCTGCCCGTGCGCTCCGCCGCCATCCGCTACCGCTCCGCCTACCAGCAGATCGCGCTGCGCCTGCAGCCGTGGCGCAGCCGGCCGATCGTGCTGTGCGACAACGGCTCGCTGTGCGAGGAGCGGAAGATGTACCTGCTGCCGCTGGAGACGACGTCGATCTGGTACCAGGTGGAGCTGACGGTGGCGGTGTCGGAGAGGGGCTGCACGCGCACCAAGCAGATCGTCAGCACGCACTTCGCGCCCGCCAGCCCCATGGCGGAGGTGACCCACACCGTCCACGACACGTACTGCGTGTTCCGCTTCGAGAAGGCGAACATGCCGCTGCGCATCCGCCTGGAGGTGCTGAACGTGCTGAACGAGGTGCAGCAGGTGGTGGAGGCGCAGCTCCTCCTCCAGCAGCAGCGCGAGGTGCGGCTGCCCAACCTCAACCCCAACTCGCACTACTGGGTCAACACGACGCTGTCCGACTCCTACGGGCACGCCGTGTCCAACCGCACCGAGATTGTCACCTCCGCGTTCCAGCCGATCCGCCACAACCTCACGCTCCTCCACGTGTCGAAGGACCACCTCGTCGCCGAGGCCTTCTCCTCCTCGCGCGGCTCGCTGCGCTGCCGCTTCGACGAGACCGCGCCGCAGGTGGACTTCAAGCAGGTCTCCAACTTCCCCCTGAACTTTGGCGCGATCCACGCCGGCGAGCTGCGGCTCTTCGACTCTCCGGTTCCGCCGCAGGCGCGCTATCTCTCCTGCGTCGTCTCCGCCGAGGACGTGATGGTGCTCAGCGCCGCGCCCTCGCAGGTGTCCTTCTCGCTGCCCACAGGTGCGCGTGCTTCTCTCCCGTGACGTGTAGAGCGCGAGGTGGCACGCGTGCTCCGCGCAGACCCGCCGCTGCCCGAGCCCGGCGCGCCCGAGCCGTTCATCCCGTACAACTGGACGATCCGCATGGTGTTCACGCGCCCGGTGCTGCTGGACGACGCGCTCTCCTACTTCTTCATCAACACGAACGGCACGTCGTACGTGGGGCGCAGCGCGCTGCACTCCGTGCGCCAGACGGGTCCCGTGACGATCGAGCTGGACGCCGTCGCCAACCAGAACAGCATCGTGCAGACGCTGCTGCTGCCGCGCGGGGAGGCGCTGATCGACGCGAAGAACGGCGCGCCGGTGGCGACGCGCGAGAGCTGGAAGACGCTGAGCGTGCTGCACCGGTACATCGTGGTGTCGAACGTGTACATCTCGGAGCGCGTCATGAGTCTGTCCTCGCCGGAGACGCTGTGCATCGAGGACGACCTCATCCTCACCTACGACGAGTCCGACGGCGGACTGCTGCTCGGCGAGGTGGAGTTTCACCGCCTGTTGTCGAACGAGACGGTGGTGGTGCCGGCGTCGCACCCGTGCATCGAGATCACGGTGAGTTCGTTCATCACCGTGCGCTTCCACCTGCGGCACTGCTACCCGGGCATCCAGATCGCCGAGAGCTACGAGCTGCGCATCACCAAGCCCATTCTCCACATCCGCAACCAGTACGTGGTCGAGCCCGTCCCCATCCAGTTCCGCGTGGTGGGCTGTAGGTGCCGTGGTGGGAGCTGACGTGTAGCGCGCAGTCCGCTGGCGGTCGCCGAGGTGCAGCCGCTGTCCGCGCCGCTGCGTCCCGGGGGTTTCCTGTCGATCCTCTTCAACCAGCCGGTGGTGGCGGGCGCGGGGCGGATTCGGTTCAAGCAGGTGTTCCCCGGCACGTCGTTCTTCGGCGCGGAGGAGCGCGTGGTGGCGGGCGGCGCGATCGTGCGCGACGAGGCGAACCACTCGGTGATGCGCCTGTCGTTCGAGGAGTTGGGGCTGAACCCGAACGCGCGCTACGCGGTGACGATCGAGCCGACGCTGGTGAAGAACTCGATGTGGCCGCAGTTGGAGGAGGACGGGTTGGCGTTCGAGATCACGACGGAGGACGAGCACTGCGTGCCTGCGTCTTCGTATGCGTTGCCTGTTGCTGCGAAGCATATTACGCTGTGTCGGTATGAAGGGGGGTCTGTGTGTAGGTGTCATTTTGTTTTATTGTGGGGTGTTTGTTGTGTGAGTGTGTGTGAGTTGAGTGAGTTGAGTTGAGTGAAGTGCTCATTATGACTAAGTTGAAATACCCGTCGTGAGAATGACTGAAGCGAATGAATAAAAGCGCAACTGAGACTCCAAAACAAACAATTCACTCTCACCTCACCCCTCCCACCCCAAATGAGCAAGAAGGACAAGAAGAAGAAGGAAGAACCCAAACTGAAGGTCGTAAACCACCCCACCGAGGATACAACAAAGAAGGTTTCAAAACGTGAGACTGCAATGAACCCCCTTCAAACATAGTAAAGAATGACCTGGATTCGCTATTCAAGGAAGCGAAAGAGACGAAGGTGAAGAACGAGAAGAAGAAGGAAAAGGAGCTGAAGAAGGAACAGAAACGCATCCAGAAGGAGTTCGAAGCCATCAACGAGATGAAAACGACCCATGGAGGTGAACCCCTCTTTCCTCCGTGATTCCTAGACCCCATCGGCTATGACGCCGAGAGCGGAATGAAGATATACAGAGAAGACCAGCTGAACATTGGCAAGGGAGGCAACACGCCTCTGTGTCCGTTTGACTGCGACTGCTGCTTCTAACCTCCTTTAGTTCCTTCTCCCTCCGAAGGGAGCTTGTTCTTCGTGTTGCCGCAATGCGCCTCTTTGTTGCTCTACGCAATGTGTCGTGCCTAGAAACAATAGTGTGAAGAGAAAACAGGGAAAGTTAAACCGAATCACATAAACCCCACACTTCCCGTGCTTACTTGGAAATAGCCTTCGACACCTCCTGCATCGTATCGATGTAGCGATCAGAGCAATTCGAGAGGCAAGTCTTGTCCTTGTTGCTCAACGAAGCGCCAGGCGAAGAAATGCACAGGTTGAAGCACTTCTCCTGGATGGACTAGCAGTGAAAACCACGGAAACGCGCCCTCACCTTCATAATCTCCTGCATGTGTCCTTGGTTCAGCTCGTTACGGACATTCTGGAGAGCCGCTTCCAACTGTTCGGGAGAGTATTCAGACATTGTTTTGGTGAACTAGCAGATTATTCTGGCTCGCTTTCACCAACCACAGCGAACTGTTTAGTGTGGATTCCGTGCAGTAGTGCCATGAGCAGCAAGGACTGGGTTTCTCCCTTTTCGCCTCCGACCATTTCTTGCCACTTTGAGCCATATCGTGCCAAATGCTTAGCGTCTCGAGAAGATTTTTCGCCACCGCCACCGTTCAGGGAGCGGAGAAGGCGTCCGCGGAGGCAGCGGCGAAACTCCAGAAGGAGTTCGCGGAGCACTGTGCGTCCGTGATGAAAATGCGCGGCCACAAGAAGTTCGCGATGGACACGGTGAAAACCAAGGATGGTCATTCCATGACGTACGACTTCTCCTACGGATGGCCCTGCCGCTACTACTGCAAGTGCGACTTGACGACGGAGACGATCAGCAAGGACGCGATGCTCGCCTTTGAAGTTGCTCGTTTGGGGAAGCGGTCACGCGTAGAATGAGTGCAAGCAGGCCGGCGCCGCGCCCAGACACTGCGTGTATTTCACGAAGGGCTCGTTCGAGAAGAGCGACGTCGATTTCAAGTCGCTGTTCATCGACGCGAAGCAGCTGGCCAAGATGGAGGGCGAGAAGGGCCAGCGCTACACGCGCGAGGTGAAGGTGATTTGCTTCTGCATCGCTGCCATGAGTTACCTCGCCTGGACGTGTATGCGTCTGTGAGTTGTTTTATATGTAGTCTTCTCGGAGAAGAACCCGCAGCGCAGACGTCTGATCGAGCGTTGGCATCGTTACGTGCTGAAGGACGAGAAGAAGCCTGAGGTTGTGGTTGTGGAGGAGGTAAAGCCGGTTGTTGAGGAGGAAGTGAAGCCTGTTGAGGAGGAAGAAGTGAAGCCCGTCGAAGAGGCGAAGGTGGAAGAGGAAGTGAAGCCCGTCGAGGAAGAGGCGAAGGAGGAAGAAGTGAAGGTTGAGGAGGAAACTGCTGCGGAGAGCGAGGGAGTGTGGTCGTATATCTCGAATACGTTCTGGTGGTTACTGGGTTACAAGAATTAGTCGTTGTTGTTACGCAATTAGTTTGATTTGGCTTGTTTGTTGCGCTCGCACAACGATAAGGAATAGAGTGGACCGTAAGCTCTTCGCATGAAGCGGTGCTCCGAATTGGACGACTTTGATGCATTTGACATGAAGAAAAGTCGCTCGTCGTGGGTGGATGACGAATCGATGGAAGAACGGAGGAATAGTGAGAGTGAGCCGTGTATCTGCTGTATCTGCAACCAGAACATATCCTTGATGTTGTAAGCATGCAGAGCATTCCCTCATTCCCACATTACGCAGCTGAGTGCAGTACAGCGCAATTCGCACGTTTCGCTGTGCTTGTCACGGCAGGAAGCCAAACAGTCGGGGAAAAAGACGGTTACGGAGTACTTCTCGAAGAAAAGGAGCTCCGTTGCAAAAGAGGCGGCAACTCCTCCTTCCTTCTATATCGCAGAGGAGCCTCCAGTAGCGGTGAAGGGAAAGAAGGCGAAGCAGGAGGAACCCTTCAACGAGCAGTTTTCGATCAAGGTGCGTTCCGTCCCTCGTTTCCTTAATCGATAGCACACGCTCTTCGAGAAGGACTATTTCCGCGGAGCGTGGTCCCACACCTACTTCCTTTCGCACTTCCACTCGGATCATCTCACGGGACTGGGAAAGCGCTTCAACAAGGGCGTGATCTACGGCACGAAGACGACGTGCAACCTGGTCGCGCACACCTACAACCTCTCCGAAGCGGTTCTGCACCCATTGACCATTGGCAAGAGATATGTCTTCACAAACTGTCAGGAGGAGGATTTGGCGAAGCGAGTGGGGGAGGCGCTGTCGATTTCGTGCGAAGAAGTGATCTACACCCCGGACGTGAGTGTGGACGCTTCTCGCCGCGTTGTGTGCGTCGTGGACGTGCTGGACGCCAACCACTGTCCCGGCTCCTGCATGTTCCTCTTCTCGCTCTACACGTGGAGCGGCGCGCCGTCTCTGTTCTTCACCACGCTGTACACCGGCGATTTCCGCTACACCCCCGCTCTGCTGAGCGACACCGTGCTCCGCGCGTACTGCGACGACGGGGAGAGGGAGATCCAGCACCTGTACCTCGACAACACGTACTCCTGCAAGGACTACTGTCTCCCGAAACAGGCGGCGGTGATCGCCACTGCCGTCCGCATTCTGGAGCAGTACTGGAGGAAGC
>ERZ1106923.366-NODE-366-length-18125-cov-16.876314_pt1 | contig 18125 bp, 17 predicted proteins | sample MGYA00403657_ERZ1106923 | MGnify/ENA primary metagenome ERZ1106923 (study PRJEB35170, sample SAMEA104062425) | human gut metagenome | biome: human gut; feature: human-associated habitat; material: faeces | place: Denmark | collected 2012-06-19 ...
TCGGCAAGCGCGCGAAGCGTGCTGCTGAGAAGGCTGCTGAGGCTCAGGAATAAGGGACTCCATGGTTAGGGCGGTGGTTGCGCTGTTTGTTCGATTCATACGAAAGGATGTCTCTCTCTCTGGCAGTCACTGTTAGGGAGAGCAAGGTGCGTGAAGCTGCGTTCAACAACGAGCGGAGTGGGGGAGAGCGTTCTGTGGGTGATGCGTAGACACGCTCCTTTGTCTGACGGAAAGCGGCTACTCCGTAATCAACTGTTGTCCCGTCGTCCACCTGCTGTCGAAGAGTGAGAGAGCTGCGTGTTTTCGGAATAGTGCATAGACGTGTGTCAGTTTGGCCTCTCCACGATTTCAATATACAAACGGTCGAACATCATGGCATTTTCGGGTTCGCCAAGGGCCGTCCAGTTCAATTCGAACACCGTGACTCTTTTCGGAGTGCAGTTATTACCAGGTGTATATATACGACGACCACGACGACGCGGTCATAGGAAGTCTTGTGTTTCCGAGTGCGGTGATCAGGGTGAGTATCCAATACGAGTTGTAGGATGTGCATGTTGTGTGTTCCCCTAGTCTGATCGTCGTGCTTGAAAACGAAACGTGTATCTATCACCTGAAGGACCTCACTCTCTTCCGGAGAATAGCAACCTATCGGAATGAAAAGGGTACGTCCACGGACATCCTTTCACACGCAGGAATTGCAAGCATCCAGCTGAAGAACGGAATGCCCATCGTTTGTGTTCTCGGGGAGAGCAGGGGTTGTATTCGTCTGATCGTTGTCCTGGGTGTGGGGCATCATGGAGTAGGACGAGCGGAGAGACTACTCCATTCGCGCGCACGAGAGTGCCATTTCGGCGCTGTGTTTGTCCTACAACGGCGAATTCGCGGCCTCCGCCTCCGTGCGCGGGTCCATTATCCGCGTGTTCGACACCACGACTGGGAAGTGCCTTAGTGTGATTCGACGCGGACACATGCGTGCTGGCATCGTCAACATTGAGTCGCTGCTCTTCTCCCTGCTAATGATCAGGTTTGACCGCTACTCGCAGTATTTGATGTGCAACTCGGACACAACGGTGCATATCGCGAAGCGCGAACGACTCTCCGACATGTCGTTGGGCAGTCCTCTGCCAACCATTGATGAAGCGAGTGAAGACGGCACGCAGCGCATGTTCGGGTAACGAGAAATGGACGGAGGTCATGACTAGAGGCGTATTCTCTGATTCCTTTTCGTTTCGGTATTCAAATCCAGACCACAGCAAGTCGATGGTCGCCGTCTTTGGATCGGAGCCGGAGTCTGTGTTTGTCCTCACGACGAACGGATTGTTCGTCAAGCTCTCGATCGACGCGGACCGTGGCTTGGTGAAGTACCAGGAATCGAATATCCGGTCCTTGTAGTATGTTCTCTTCGATTTCCCTGTTTCTTTGCAAAGAGCTTCGATTTGCCGCGGTTCGAGGGAGGAAATGAGCGAGTCGGATTAAACCGTTTCCTGCACTCATCTTCTCGTTCTTCCTTGCAATTCAAAATGAGCAAAACGTACAACATTGGCATCGATTTGGGAACGTCCACAGTGACCGTATCCGTGTATGAGAATGGGCGTATCCGGACGATTCCCGTGGATAGCGGGATGAAATCTATGCCCGCTTGTGTCTATCTTGATAATAACGCTCCCGCCGTGGGCCGTATGGCTCAGTTGAAGCAAAAGGACGAGCCGAAGCGTGTGATTTATGACGCGAAGCGACTCCTCGGATGCAAATACAACGATCCCCAGCTCAAAGCCCTTCTTCCCGAACTCTTCTACGATGTGGAGAGGACGGAGAAGGGAAACATCGAGATTTCCGTCAAGGAGGACGAGGGAGCGCAGCGTTTTTCCCCCAGTGAAGTGGTGGCGTACCTGATCTCCCAAGCGGTGAAGAATGCGTCTGCATACCTTCGCGGCAAGATCGGCGAGGCCGTCATTACCGTGCCTGCCTATTACGACAACGTCCAGCGCAATGACACTCTCTATGCTGGAAAGATCGCCGGTATCGACACCGTCCATCTCATCAGTGACCCTACTGCCGCTGCGATCTCGTACGGTCTGATTAACACGATCAAGGACGAGACTGTCCTGGTTTTTGACTTCGGTGGAGGCTCCATGGACGTTTCGATCCTCAACATTCGCAACAAGACGTACAGTGTGATCAGCAGTAGCGGCAACTCCCATCTGGGTGGCGAGGATGTGACGATGAATCTGCTGAAGGTGGTGGAGCGCGCGTTCGCGTCGGCGACGAATGAGGACATCTCGAAGAGCGCACGGGACCAGATCCAGCTGTACGAGGCGGTGGAGCAGGCGAAGATCGCGCTGAGCAGCGTGGAGGAGTACGACATCGACCTGGAGAGCCTGATGGGTCACGAGTTCCACTTCACGGTGACGCGCTCGATGCTGGAGAACGCGAACCACGATCTGTTCGCGGCGTGTCTGGACGCGGTGGAGGAGTGTCTGAAGAAGGCGTACCTGCCGAAGGAGCAGGTGAACCACGTGATCCTGGTGGGCGGGAGCTCCAACATCCCCTTCGTGCGCAACCACATCACGGAGATGTTCGGCAAGGAGCGCGTGTGGTCCTGCATGAACGCCTCGGAGGTGGTGTCGCAGGGCGCGGCGGTGGTTGCGGGCATCTCGCACGACGTGGTGGAGAAGGGCTTCGACTTCCAGGTGGCGATGTACACGACGACGCACAACTTCGGCAACGACGACTCGGAGATGGCGCAGCTGCAGGTGAACGACATGACGCCGATGAACCTGGGCATTCGCGTGAGCAGCGGGCGCCTCTCGCCCATCATCGAGGCGAGCTCGTCCATCCCGTGCACGATGCGCAAGCAGTACCAGGCGCACAACGACAACCAGACCTCGCTGCGCTTCCGGATCTTCCAGGGTCTGGCGGAGATGGCGGACGACTGCAAGCTGATCAACGAGATTGTCGTGCCCATCGAGACGCCCGGCCCTGCCGCCGAGACGCGCGTGGAGGTGTCGTTCTCCCTGGACTCCAACTCGACGCTGTTCGTGGAGGCGACGGAGTTGAAGACGATGAAGAGCGTGAGTCGCGTGATGGACATGGGCAGTCAGGTGCTCACCAAGGAGGAGGTGATGGAGATGCGCGACTCTCTGCACCAGAGCATGGTCAAGGTAGACGAGGCGGAGAAGGCCGCGGTGGAGCGCAACGCGATGACCAAGTACATTGTGCAGGTGCAGCGCAAGCTGGAGAGCGAGCCCGACGGGAGTGACAACAGAGAGAAGAAGAATATCCTGCTCGAGTACAGAGCGTGGCTGGAGGATGGATCCTTCTATTCCAAGGAGGAGATAAAGCAGAAGTTTGACGAGATAAAGGCGCGTCTTAGCGATGATTGCTGTGTTTGTTGGGAAAGGCGTTCGTCGAGGAAGTTCAAAAGAGAAGCGGAATCCCCGCGATTCTCGCGGAAAGACCTTTCAATCGCCATTCAAAGCTAATTCTGGGTTTGCTTCTGTTCTTGCTCTCTGTTTGAAGCGCCCGCTCGTTGTTCTTCTTATCTGTTTGTTAAACGACGATGTCTAGTTCTGGACTCGAAGCGAATGCTTCCGATCAACAGAGTCAAGAAGTGAACGAAATGGAGCAGCGACGATGCGTGCTGTGTTCAAAACCCGTTGTGTCTGACTTGTTCACGCCATACTGTTCCCTGAAGTGCGCAAGAGAGGGTGTGAGGAGGAGATATAGTCTTTTATCGACATTCATTGATTTTGAGTCGAAGTATATCAATCCACCAAAGAAAGGAACGGTCGCGCCAAAGTCGGTTCAGGCACTGGATGATGCAAGCGGAGCTATGGAGGAGAAGCCGAAGAAGCCGAAAAGGTAGGGGGTGGGGTTGGCAGGCGATAACGATGTAGACTTCCCAGAGTCGAGTACAGTCAGTTCGTTCCCTCCGTAGGGCATAGTAATTCGTAATTCATCGTGTAGTTGCGTCAAAAGAGCCGTACCCTTCTCTTGGAAGCCCTTCAAAAGCCGTACAAGACCGAGCTCGATTTATCCAAATTAGCAAGTGTTGGTGCGTACTGTAATGCGTAGAACTATCTCGATATTGCTTGTCGTATTGAGCAAGCGCTGTACAACAAATTCCCGTTCTCATCTGACTTTTCGCTGAAGGGAGAGTACAATACAAAGCTCCGGAGTCTCATATTCAACATTTCGGATCCGAGTAATCCTGACTTACGTAACCGCCTCTTTTCCGGTGACTCTTTTGCGCTGTTTGTGACGATAAGATGAAATCGAGCCTGAGAGACTTCCAATCATGACCGCCGACGAGCTGGCTTCCAGTGAGCTCCGCAAGTGGCGAGAGGAGGAGGAGCGAAGACACATCGAAGAGAACGTCATGCTCACATCCGCCAGCGAGAAGCCTCTGAATCCATTGTCGCCCCCTCGCGAAACGACTCCGAAGCCGGTGGAGAAGCCGGTGGAGAAGCCAGCAGAGGAAGAGCCGCCGAAAGAGCCTGCCGTCGTGAATGACAAGGATTCGGAAGAGCGCGAGAAGGCGATCGCTGCTCTGTTGGAAGCGATTCCGTCCGTGACCTCAACTCCCGCGAAGAAAGTCAAGGAGGAAGAGAAGAAAGAGGAAGCGAAGAAGGAGGAAGTGAAGGAAGAGGAAATCAAGGAAGAGAAGGAGAAGGGAGGGAATGTGATGGAGGGTTTCGCGATGCGCGAGCTGAAGATGGAGAAGGGCAGCGACTCAGCCATCGCCGTCGCCATGCCCGAGGGCTCGCCCATCTTCTTCACCGCCAACGTGATCGCGTGCCCCGACGACAAGGAGGTGGCTGCGATGGATGTGGACTCGGTGATGCGCGTGATCGGTCGGATGACGGTGGACACGTGTCAGACCTTCTTGGAGTCGAGGCGCGACCACAGCGGCTACGACGTGTTCTGGTGGACGCTGGAGCTGGACGCGAAATCGACGGAGTGAGTGAGGGCGTGGAGTTTCACCCGTAGCTCGGACCTGCAGCGACTGCTGAAGAACTTCGTGCCGGACAAGCGCGTGGGCGTTCTGGACACGGGAACCAAGGAGAAGAACGTGTACTTCATCCCGCCGGCGCTGGATCCGATCACCGCCTCGCCCATCACCACGCTGTCGTTCGTGAGCGAGGGGTGCTACAAACAGTTCTGCCACTTGCTGTACATCAGGAAGCGAAGCCATCCGCGCGCCAAGCTCTCGCGTCCAGCAGCGTCTCCTGCGCCGAAGCCCTCGTTCACACCGCACACGCCGCCGGGTTCGCCACCACCATTCGCGTATGCGCGTCCGCCTCCACCTGCGCCGATGGTGCCTCAAGGCTACCCGCCACGCTACCCGCCACGTGGGAACTACCCGCCACCGTATCCTCCGCGTGGCTATCCGCCTCAGGGCTATCCGCAAGGGTATCCACCGCGTCTGCCACCACGCTATCCGCCTCAGGGCTATCCGCCACGAGGTCCTCCGAGAGGCTATCCGCAAGGCTATCCTCCGCGCGGTTATCCGCCTCAAGGGTATCCACAGGGCTATCCGCCTCAGGGCTATCCTCCGAGAGGACTTCCACAGGGTCCTCCACAGGGTCCTCCACAGGGTCTTCCTCAGGGCCTTCCTCAGGGACTGCCACCACGCGGTTATCCGCCTCAGGGCTATCCGCCTCAGGGTCCTCCAAGAGGCTATCCGCCGAGAGGGCTTCCTCAAGGACTTCCTCAAGGACTTCAAGGCCCTCCTCGTGAGCCGCCGCGTGAGTATCCTGAGAAATCAAGTGAGTGATTTGTTGGGAGTTCATTCTAGATTCCTCTTCGCTGTGGGACCGTAGAGAGTAACAAAAGTGTTCTTGTTTGTAACAAACACTACACTCGCGCACGTCACTCTTCACATAAGCGACCTTCTTCGGCAACACCCATCCCTCCTACACTCAAAGCCAGCCACCAACACTCACTTCAGCGTCCTTCTTCCCAAGTCTCCTATTCATCACACTCCTCCAATTCCACTTACCTGTTCCCACTTCGGAAAGCACCGTTCTTTTCTCTGCGGGGATAGCGCCGAGGACGACCCTATCCGTGAAGGACTCACGACTCTTCTACCTCGCCTTCCCTGGGAGAGTGGAGGCGACGGTTGCGATAGCGACGCTCTTCCTTCTCCACAGGCTGCTTCTCCTCACTCGGAGTCGCGGGAGAGGATTCCTGGGAAACGGGGGTGGCTTCTGCGGCCACTGCTTCGGGCCCGGACGCCAGGGGCTTCATTGGCTCCACTGAGATCATTGGCTCTTCTGAAATAACAGACTCATTCACGTCTGATTCAACGGGAGAAGAGACATCCTCCTTGACATCAGGAGAAGCGATCTTCTCTATGGCATCGACAGGAGAAGGAGCGTCATCCTCAGCCTCGGAGGGAATCTCCACGCTCTACGCGTTGGGGACACAGCATGATCAGTTACCGCTGATTCTGAAGGAGAAACAGCTTCTGCGTTCGAGGCAGGGACGGGCTGGGCCGGAGCAATCGCACTGAACTGGGAATGGATGGCGTTCAACTCATTGAGGATCGCCAGATACACGTCATAGTGAGCGCACAACTCCTTCTGCTCCTTGTCCATGTCCTACACAGTGAGGCCTAAACAAAGCAGCGACCTTCTTGTCCCTCAACGCACTAATCCGATCCAGCTTCTTTTTGTATGCTCTAATTCGCTTTCTGAGAACTACCACGTATTCGTTCTCCGCCGCAACAGAAGAACAGTGAGCAGAAGTGGCTGACGACATTCTGATTGTGTTATCCCCGCAAATCACGAACCCGTACTTTCCTTTCCTTGATTACCAGGAGCGAACGCGAACGCGCTAAATAAAACTGACGAAGAACGCTTCTGACAACAAGCTCCACCCCCAAAACCCGATACGCCGACAACTCCCCTCTTCAACAAACAGACGCACAAATGTTACATATACGACGCCCGAGAGTTTGCCAGCGTCTTGATGGTGCGCTTCTCCTTCCGCTCCTTCTTCATCACCTGGAGGTTAAGAAACGGACCCCACGCGTAGTAAGGATATCTGAGCCGCGTTCTTCTTCTCCCATTCGCTCTTCTTTATCTTCATCGGACGACTTCCGCACAGCTTTCCTACTCGTGACGGAATCTCCTCTCTACACACCGTTCATCTCCTTCATGGCCTTGATTCCCTCCAATGGGTCAGAAAAGGCGACGAAGCCATAGCCCATTGAGCCCTTTCCCAGCTTGTTCTGGACGACACGACACATCGTGTACGACGGATAGCGCTGCCGAAACTGGTTCGCCAGGATTTCGGTGGTCACTTCTCGACCCAGATTGCCCACGAACAGGCGGAAGTCGGACTCATTCCAGTCCGTCAGCGTGCAGTGAAGGAAGCAGCACCGTTTCCACTACAGGATATGTGGCATCCTCCCATGTCTCTCCGTTTTCTCTGCGCTTGTACACGCGACTCTTTTTGATGTTCGCCTATGCGGAACGCGAAGCAGGGGACACTCACGACTTCGGTATCGAAGAACTTGTTCAACCGCTCCTGCTTCTTTTCCTCCGGGTCCACTTCCGCAAACCTGTGCTTAAACGGCAAAACAGGAGATACACTGGGGGAATGTAGGCGTCTTCCACTTTCGGCTTCTTCGGCGCAACCAGCTTCGGTTGGGCAACGATGGCTATGCGGATAAGCAGCACTCCACACCATTACGATCGGAACACTCAACGAAGGTGGTGCTCTTCACAATGTCATCCTAGGCATAAGCCTATGAACACTGGAATACCTCCTTCTTCTCTGGAGTTGGCTCGGATGATGGAGCGGGCAATTTGTCGATTTCGGCAAAGAAGCTCTTCAGCAAGTCGTCATCCCCGTCCATATTGAAAAGAATCGATTCTGGGCTGAAATGAATCGGAGATGGGGGTATGTGGAGGCACTAGGGAAGACAGTCGTGGAGGTGTCCGACCCCCTGGGTCTCTCCATCCTGAAAAACAGTCGCCAATTGATACTTGCACAATGAAGGGTCCTTGGGAAAGCATTGCTACTGGTCTGGAGAAGGGTCACAAGACTCAGAAGTTGGAGAAGGTCGCCAATCACGCTTCTAAGAGAGTAGGGACTGTTTCGGCGCAGCTTAGTTTCAGGTGTGCTCTAAGAGAGTGAAGGCGGTGCGCGAGCTCATCGGTGAAGTCTGTGGACTTCTTCCCTACGAGAAGCACATGATGGATATTCTCAAGGTGAGCGGCATTCTCCTTTCCTCATGTCGTAGGCTGGCGGTAACAACACGGAGAAGAAGATGTACAAGTTCGCCAAGAAGAGAGTAATCGAGGGAGAGTGGGTTGACGTGTAGCTCGGTTCTCACAAGAGAGCGCAGGTCAAGAGAGATGCCATCAAGGAGCTCTATGCCAAGATGCGTCGTGCTCATCACCATCATTAAGTGCAAATAGATCATTCTCTTTACACTGTTGTTTGTGCAAAGAAAGGAGTTCATTGGGGTGGAACCACGTGCTCGATTGAGTGGAGGGGCTCCTGTGGGGAAGTGGCTGAATCACAGATCAAGCGGTCCCTCTCACAGTGAAGAACAACACTAAAACCTCTCACAGTGAAGAACAATACTAAACCCTCTTACAGTGAGGAACACAACACTACACCTCCCCACAGTGAAGAACCCAACACTAAACCCCCTCACAATGACATACACAACAAACACCTCCAATCTATAACAAAAAGAAGGGATGCTTGAGCGCTTCGTCAGCCGTGATGCGGTTGGCAGGGTTGATCTGGAGCATCTTCATCAGCAAGTCCATTGACACGTCGACCATCCACTCTTCCCACTGACTCCGCAGGAACATCTCTCGCAGAGGGGCAGGCTCGACGAAGGGGATGTTCTCCACGTCGCGATTCATCTCCTTCAGCCCCTTAATCACGGACTCGGATCCGAAGAAGGAACAGAACTCCATCAACTCGTAATACTCATTTAGAGTCGACTTCTGGTAAAACAGCGGATACCTCCGAGACAGAATGCACATGAACACGATGCCGCACGACCATATGTCCAACGCGGTGGTCTGGTGAATCACCTTCGAGAGCACTTCAGGCGCGCGGAATCCCTGCGTGCCCGACGTGTGAGCGAAGCCGGTGCAAGACGGGTCGTTGCAAATCGAGCAACGGCGATTGGTCCGTTGGAGGTGTGAGATGATGCTCATGATCAACTTCAGTTCCTCCTCTCGCTCCGGCTCCAGACGCACCGTCTTCAGCGAGTTCATCATGTCGGCGATAATCCCCTCCTTCACTTCGGCAAGACCAAAGTCGATGAGAACGCCGATCCCCGTGTCCTTCGAGTATCTAGTGTGAATGCTACAGAGCAGGGGTACAGAAAGTTGCGGGGCTTGATGTCGCGGTGGATGATGCCCTTTGAGTGCATCTGACTCACGGCCTGGAGCAAGTTTCGCATATACCTTTGCATCTACACTCAAGAGGCTACACAAAACCGACATCCTTGAAGGTGCACGTCCGAATGAAGAGGGTGAAATCGTCATACTCAATCATGGGGAAAATCAAGTTCAGACAGTCCCTCTGCATCGTGATGCCGAGCAGCGGAACGGTGTTAGGACAGTCCTACGAAATCAACTCTGGAACGGAGGCACACTTTCAGCAAATAGAGGGACATCACTTCGTTCACAATCTTCTTCGAGCTGCACGTGGACAGGAGACGCTTGATGGCGAACACACAGTCGGGGCAGTCGGGAAGGACGCAGTTGTACACCTCGCTAAACGAGCCTTGACCCACCAGCTCCTTCACGACAAAACTGCCGATCGACGTAATCTCTCCGGACATGATTTCAAGCGGTAGGACTGAATGAGAGAAGCGCTTCCTTCGAAAAGGCGCTTCTAGAAGGGCTTTCTTTGAACAAGAGCCGTTCAAAATGGGCTCGATTTCGGTCGCGGATGAACTGGGGTCGCGCAAAAGACGACCGTAGTGGAATTCGTTTCATGGGTTTTGAGGCGGTGGGCGTTTGGCACAGCGGGGAGTGATGAATAGGAACGGGAGTGCGTGGTAGCAGAAGAATGGCTCCGCTTCGCTGACGAACAAGAAACGTAGTGGTCTGCCACTCACAGTGACGAACAGAGACTATCGGAAAGTCGGACGAGGTCGGGCTCGAAGCAACAGTTGTGACATTCGCGAATACGTCGAAGATAACAGCAACGTGGATTGTACTATGGTAGGGGATGACGTTGGGACTCTCATCACAGTCTCCTGAAAGGGCGCTCTACTGGCGAACCAAGGATATTCTGAGTCGCGTTACGAACGCTTCAAACGGCAGCACGACTTGTTCACCACACTCGCGGAGTGAACATCTCTTGGTGATTGGTTTCTCCGGAGGGTGAGGGGTAGATAACGGACGAATTTGCTTTCCTGAAGAGCAAGGAGTATCACGAGTTTTGCAGCGGCACGCATCCTTCTTTCCGCATCGTGTTTTTTAGTGATCCGAGTAGTGGCTCCGTGAGCTGCGTTCCGCGTAGACATCAGCATGACGAGGCTTTTTGATGGGATGGACACTCAACACCTGCTGAACGAGTCGTTGGATTCATCGGCGTATCGTTCTGCTTCCTCTCCTTATTCCAAGACTGGACTATTATCTCATGACCGCGACGGAGAAGAACCTTTCCTTTAACCTTCTTTTGTGCTTTATCCACGATTCTTGTTGTGAGGCTGTCCGAAACGGTAGGACCGACGAGCCGCGCTTAGTGCTAGTTACAGTCAAGACGGCCAAGCTAGTTGTGTTTGTAGTTGACCTTCACAATTCCGATTGTGCCAACAGTGGGTTCATCGTGCGAAAATGAGGAATAGAGCTGGAAGAAATGATCGCCAACTACCGAGAAAAGAGAGTGTGCGTGATAGGAGTTGTTTCGGAGGGGAAATCCAAGGTGACGGAATCATCACTGCGAGCGAAGGTGAACGGGCTGAACGACTTCACATACTTCGAGGTGAACTTGAATAACAAGAAGAAACTAAAACGCGTGGCGAGCGGACTATCCCGTCTCGTGATTCGATCCGAATTGTGGCGTGTGCTCGTGGAAACTCACCCGTAGTAACTTGGACGATTTGAACACCACAAACTGTTCTATTATCGTGAGCGCTCTCGCGTGAGGAGTGATGTTTAGTAATGGAAGCAGAGGGGCGTTATTTAGCAAACATTTTATTCTTTCTTTCCTAAATGCTGTTCTAACATGGTTTTAAGCGTCTATGTATGACTTGTTTCCTTGACAACCCACATCAATTAGCTTCGTCTGGTCTTCCACCATCTTCCTCAACTCGACCAGCTCCTTGCGCAGCAGGTGCATTTCGCTTGCGTTTGGCGGGTTCATCACCACGCTGCTCGACTCCTTCTTCGTAATTGGCTTCGTCAGCGGAGGCGGCTGGATGCGCTGCGGCGCAACTGGAGACGCAGGCGGTGAAAACGCCACGTCTCGAGGCGAAGAGGGAGTGCTCATGTTGCGCTGAAGAGACAAGGGCAGGCTGCCCGTGTGGAGCATCGGCAGATTCCCGCCCGGGGAACACGGCGTGTTGCGCAAGGAGGAGCTCATGGGACGGGGCGACGGGCTGCCGCTGCGAAGCGCAGGAGTGCGGATCAGCTGAACGGGGTTGGCAGAGCTGAGAGGAGGGGTGGGATTTGAAGACATCGCAGAATTGACAGGATTTGAGGAAATGGCAGAATTGACAGGATTTGAGGAAACGGAAGAGTTGACAGGATTTGAAGACATCGCAGACGGCGGGATGGCAGCGAGGGGAGGGATAACGGCACTGGCGTAGGGAGAAGAGAGAGGTGAGCCCAGCGGAGACGACGACGACGACCCCTTCGGGGCGAAGTTGAAGTGGTGCGAGGGAGATCGCGGCGACGACGGCTGGGACGGCGACTTTGCGTCACGGTACTCCTCCAGTACGGAGGCGGACAGGTGAGGCTGGTTGAGTCCCGTTCTCAACCGCGTGGATGCTGCCCGCGAGGCGTCGAGCCATGCGTCAATCGCCTTGTGGGCGGGGACGGGGGAGGGCCGCAGCGTCACCGTCTGCAAGGCGTTGGGGTCCGACAGTCGCACGAACGTCGTGGGATTCTGCCGTGCGTCCAGCAGCACCATCTGCCGGGTGTTCTGCGCGAAGGGGACGTCCCGGAGACAGCTCAGCGGAGTCTCGCCCTGCGCGCAGACGGTCGTCGCCGAGAGCGTCAGCGGGTCCATGAGGAAAAACGACGCATCGCCGAGACCCGAGAAGGCGAGGAGAGAGTTGGCAGAGAAGGGTTGGAGCGTGTGGACGCACTTGGAGAGCGTGACGGAGCCCACGGGCACGCGGATGTTCCGTATGTCGCGAAGAACCACCTCGTTGCAGCCGCTGGCGCTGAAGCCCGTGGTCACCAGCTGCACCTCGTTCCCCGTCCACGTCATCAGACTCTTCCGCATGCTCTGGTGCCCCTACGGGTCATCGCCAACGCGAACGCCAACTATCCACTCGCACACGCTGCTGCCGGAGCGAGGGTCGACGACCTGGTACAGACGGGAGTGGAACCCCGCGCAGAACGCGTTGCCGCTCGGATGCCACTGCATCGTTTGGCAGGCGGTGCTGGCCAGCGAGATGGACCGGACTTCCTTCTCCTTGCAGACATCCCACAGGCGACAGTCCCCGCCACTGCAGTTCAAACGGATCGTGCACACGTACTTAGCAATGGATACCACAGCGCCGTTCACCTGCGGATTGAAGGCGCATTGCGTGATACGGGACTTGTGCCCGCCCAGTGCGAGCGAGTACGCCATGTCCGTTTGCTTCTCTCCATAGGACGGCAGGTTCCACAACTATACATCACGACGGAGTTGCACACGCACAAGAAGGGAGTACGAGCTCGCTCCCGCAATCACCTGACGCTCGTTTAGAGGGTTTATATCGAACGAAGACACAACCTGACTACACTTTTCATCAGCAACGATCCGTTCGTACTTGTAGCACCGCAGAGACGCGTTGCATCCCTTCCCACTGTCAGATCCGGCAACCGGACGCACGAGCAGCAAGCAGCTATCGCGCTTTGAGGAGAGAACAGTGAAGTCCTTATGGGCGGCGATGAGCTGCGTGTCCGCACTGTCCTGCCTCGCGGGAACCATCGAACTGTCACAATCAACTACAGCATCACGGGAGCGTGCAACGGCGATACGGGACGTAACACTTACGCTAATATTGTGAATGTCCATGGTTTCGAGGGAGTGGAAGAGGATATGAGGAGCGTCGTCCGATTCTCGCCGACTGCTCACTCTCAAGGGAGGTAGGTTTTGAGAGTGGATGAAAGGGGGTGTAGCTCAGATGGTAGAGCGCTCGCTTAGCATGCGAGAGGTAAGGGGATCGATACCCCTCTCCTCCAGTCTTTTCTTTTTCTCCCCTTTCGAGAAGGCAGAGCGGAGGGAGATTCCAGCTCGTCGCAGAGAACGACCGAAGAAGAGAATCGCATCTTGTCTAGCCAACTGCCATTCAGTTACAATTACTTATGAATCCGAAGGAAGTGTTGGCGGGAATCGACTTCGGCACCTCCAATACCGTCGTGTCGTTCGTGAAGAACGGCAACGTCGACCATTACACATTCTCCGCTGGAAACGCTCTCTTGCCGACTCGAGTGTGGCACAAAAGAGGACAGAAGCTGCTGATCACCGGGAATACGCGCAACTTCCTGGGCGAGAACTACAGTGTTGTTCGCAACATAAAGCGAGCGATTGGGAAGGAGTTCAGCAAGGAAAAGCACGACCGTGACGCAGAGCTGTTTGGCACGGTGCCCAAAGCGGCGCGTGATGGATCGTATTGTTTCACTCTGGAGGACGGGAAGGACTACACATGCACGGACATCGTCGTGATGATTCTGAAGATGATCAAGGACTCATTGGTGAGGGACGTGCATCCCGATATCCGGGACGCGGTGCTTTCGGTTCCGGCGAACTTCAACTCTGCGCAACGCCTGCTCATGAAGCAGGCCGCTGCGAAAGCGGGGTGGAATGTGCTCAGTCTGGTGAATGAGCCCTCGGCTGCGTCTGTTGCCGCGTCCTTGAACAACAACTTGAACGGCATGATTCTCGTTTTCGATCTGGGCGGTGGCACACTGGATGTGACCATTTTGGAGGTAATTGGAGACAAGTACAAGGTCGTGTCTTCCTACGGAAACCCGAGTCTTGGCGGGAACGACTTCGACCTCGTGCTGCTCCAGCTGGTGGAGAGGCAGTACAAGCAGCTGCACAATCACGGATTGTGGGAGGGACAGAGTGAGTCCGCAGTGCTCAAACGGAAGCGGAAGTTGATGGACTTCCTTATCCAGCAGAAAGAAATGGTTTCACAGGTGCATGATTTGGAGATTCCCATATGCGATTTTTCGAAGGACGCCGATGAAGACGACATCCTCATCACCGAGGCCGAGTACATTCACGCGTGCAAGCCCCTGTTCCAGCGATGCATCGAAGTGGTGCGAAAGAGCCTTTCCATGGCGTCTCCGGCACTCACACGAAAGGACATTCAACACGTCATTCTTGTTGGAGGCGGCTCTCGCTTTCCGTCAATCGAGCAGTCCTTGAAGGACGAGTTCCCCGCCTCCATGTTCTATAGCAACAACAACGTGATGGAGATTGTGTCGAAGGGGTGCGCCGTGTGCGGCAAGATGCGCAAGCGTCCGGACTTCATCATCTTCGACCAGTTGAACGGCACCATCGCCATTCGGCTCGAAGAAGGACCCTATCCGCTCTTCAGAGCGGGCACGCCTCTTCCCGCCAAGCCGGTTGTTCTGAGGCTCGAGGCAGATGCGCCTGGCGCGACGTCCATTGAGATGAAGCTGGTGGAGCTGCGCGGAGACGAGGAGAAGGACTGTCACGAGCTGTGCACCATCGTGTCGCGCGATTTCGAGGCGAAAGAGAACGAGTACAAACAGCTGGAATTCACTTTTGAGGTGTCGGAGGACGGCATTCTCTCGGTGCGGGCAGTAACACTGCCCGATCGGAAACCCTGCGTTGATGCGACCAACATCACGGTTGCCATGTGCCCTGTTTCATGAAACAAACAGGAATACGGAAACTACTTCTTCATCTTCTCTGCACAGACGACACAAAGCACAACACACTACAATGAAAAGCGAAGCACAACGTTACAGTTTCAATAATACATACGGCAAGAGACACAAAGAAAAGAATATAGTACACGTGACGACTCGCGCGTCTTGTTGCGCCAAAACAAGATGATTCCACAGTGGTCCCCGAACTACATCCACGCGTATACGCAGAGGCGAACAAGTACGAATCCATCGAACTGCGCACCTTTCCGTGAACAACGACGACAGACAATACAAAAACGGGAACAAGCGGTGTACTCCGGTATCCATACACGACAGAATGCCAGTTGTTGTTGTAGTCGCAACCCTGATAATCCGAGTCATACAAATCGAACGCGCTGTTCGCGGGCAGGCCATTCCTACTTCGTGACACGAGCGGATACAACTCTACATGCTCGAATCGACTACCCACTCGTTATTGTCCCTTTTCACGCGAACACAAATGCGCTGAACGTGGAGCTCCACATGGCACAGCTCACTCGTTGTATTCCAGGTACCGTGCAGATTACCGCACAGCGTGGCACACTTCTCTCTAGCCGTCACACGAGAATAGCGCTGTGTACATGTGCTGTAAACACTCCAGCTCGTTCTTGTCCAAAACATAGGCAACGTCCTTCTTGAACGCTACGCGTGCGACCTGTGAGCGATTCCTTCCCAACACCACCACCTCGCTCTTCTGATTCAGTACCAGCGCGTTGGCAGCGTAGTACAGCGCCTTCGTCAAGTAGCACCCTTCTGCTGGATCACCGTCGCACTTGCAGCTGTCTCTCACGGGATAGTACTCACCATCCGTCGCCGTCGTTTGCGGCATGATCACGGTTCCCGAATAGTCCTTCAAGTAGAACGCTTGGTTCGCAAAGGAAGATAGTCCCGCCTTTGTCCATTCCTCTGCTGCCTTGTTGTATCTGAAAATGAATCGTGCAAATGGGGACCCACTTCCGAATGTAGCTCGGCCTGAAGATTCCGATGTACATAGCGCCTAGAAACCCAAACAAGAAGAGGAAGGGGATTGACAGCAGCCAGCGCGAATACCTCCGTATCAGCTGCAACTTTCGGTCTCGTTCTCGTTTCGTTTCCAACACCATCGCCAAGAATGATTGTCAGGAGAGGGCGTTTCTGAAAGGGATTCGTTATTTAGAGTGGTTGATAGGGAATGATACCACCCAGCGAGATCGACAAGGAGCGCCTCAATCACACCTTGATTCACAAGAAACACACCGAATTATAATTACAACAGATTATATGCATCGTCTTCTTATTGAGGCGCCTCGGGTCCAGCTCCCCAGAGAGTGAGGTTGTCTCTAAGCAACTGCATAATCAGCGTCGTATCCTTGTAGTCGTTCTCGGACAACAGCTCGAAGCCGGTCACAGCGCCATTGTAGGCTTCTCTAGCGAGATCGCAGGCCTTCTGCGAATCGTTCTCGATCTCGTAATAGAACACGGAGAAGTTCAGGGCGAGTCCGAGCATGATGGGGTTGGTGGACTGCAGCTTCTCCTTCTTGCCGATCTCCATAGCGATCTGGTAACTACGACTCACGACGATGCAACGACCCTACGCCTCCTTGGCCTTCGCCTTCATCTCCTCCTGCTTCGCGTCCTTCTCGAACTCGCAGACATATCTGTAGTAGTCGCCCTTCAGCTTCCAGTAGAACACCTTCTGAGAACCGTCTCTCGCTCCGGGAATCAGGTAGTCGTCGAGCAAGCCGAGAATCTCGTTGCACACGTCGATGAGCTCCTTCTCCACCTTGTGCATGTAGGCTGTGATATCACTCAAGTAGGGAGAGTTCTCCTTCTTGGACTCCTTCTGGACGTGCTGGTTGAGGATTCTCCAAGAGACTCTCTTGTTGTTCACCACGTACTTGTAGGCGATAGAGAGCAGATTTCTCTCGTCGTTGGTCAAGTCCACAAGTCCCGTTTCAGGATCAGGAGTGGAAGCAACTTCTCTCATATACTCCTTCATCTCGTCGCGTCTATCTGCCTTTTCGGCAATGCGAGCCATATACACAATGTCACTCTTCTTAGGCATTCTCCTAAAACAGAATCAGAAAACAGCCCCTTCTTCCATTCAACTGTGGGATATGCATCCATCTCCCTAGTCACTACGAACTACCTACCTGACCTCCAATTAATAATTGATTATTGCCTGTATTCCGGCTTCTCTTGGATCTAGGCACCCTGGGGCTCTTCTCCATTTCACGCTGGGAATTCTCTATGGAATGCGATTTATCCTCAACGGATAGGATTGAGATCCGCCGTTTCACCTTCTCTTGTCTTTTCATGCTGCATTGAAAGAGACGCTCCTCCCGCTAGCCACAGCCGATCGAACGAGCACCATCACCTGCCATATCCATGTAGAAGGAGGATTTCCTGTTCAAAGCACGCGACCCAGATGCAGCGTCGAAGGGATCATCGTACACGACGAAGAGGGATTCAAAGAATGACTGAACTGATTCGCGTATCCCTGTCCTCAGAGCAGGCGGACAGCGATAGGAGATACGTTTTGTGGCTGAGACGACACCAACTCTTCGAAGATGTTCCGTTTCGTGCCGCAGTGAACTGTAGGTCGTCTTCTTCATCCGAAAGCGACTGCACTTGCAGCGGAACGATCCTCTCGTGGGAAAGTTCGCTGCGTGTCACGTGTAGTACGTTTACGTAAACCAGGTCTTTGTTCCCACCATGAACGAAACCATAGGGTCGCTGTACGATGTAGCTACGCACGTGTGAATCGATTGTAGTGCTTTTCCTTAAGAAATTGTCTCCGCCTGACCTACTCCTCCTCTCCTTGCTGGGGATGGTCCTGTTTTCTGCAACAAACATACCAGTCCACAATATCGATAACATCCCAATAGGTGGGTGGATTGCTTCGGCGAAGAGGACAATCCTCGCTCTCATCCGAGTCACTACTGCTTGCCAAATCAATAATGTCGTCTGAAGAGGGATTCTGCTGTTGTGAAAGTACAGCCAGCTGCGAGGGTATAAGCGGTTGCGAGGGTATAAGCGGTTGCGAGGGTATAAGCGGTT